>PJUB01000090.1_pt1 | contig 71386 bp, 66 predicted proteins | sample 1512141 | NCBI WGS metagenome assembly PJUB01 (sample SAMN08177677, study PRJNA422409) | Soil metagenome, whole genome shotgun sequencing project. | isolation source: Soil enriched on filter paper: alkali lignin treatment | place: USA: Madison | collected 2015-01-15 | reverse complement strand
GGCGTTTCGGCGAACAGCAGCTTCGTGTTGGGCTTGACCGCCGCGCGCCACTCGGCCACGTCGGTCTGGGAGACGAAGGTGGTCTCCACGCCGAACTTGGCGAACTCCTTGCCGAACAGGTTCAGCGTGGAGCCGAACACCGAGCGCGAGCAGATCACGTGGTCGCCGGCCTTCAGCAGGCCCATGCACATCATGAGGATCGCCCCCATGCCGGTCGATGCGCCGATGGCCGCCTCGGTGCCTTCGAGTGCCGCGATGCGCTGCTCGAAACTGGTCACCGTGGGGTTGGAGGTGCGCGAGTAGGTGAAGCCCGGCTCGGTGCCCGCGAAGCGGCGCATCGAGGTTTCGGCGTCGGGCTGCACGAAGCCGCTGGTCAGGAACAGCGCGTCGGAATGCTCGCCGTACTGGCTCGGCGCGAGGCCGGTGCGCAGCGCGAGCGTGTCGGGATGCAGGCCGGGCGGCAGGGGTCTTTCGTCGGTCACTTCGTCGGCTCTTATTCGCTGTGATTGGGGAGCGCGAGGCGCGAAGAATCTTCTTCGGTCTCCTCGATGCGCGGCCGGTTGCCGTTCATGCGCGAGATGGCTTCGGTGTCGATGTCGCCGGTCACGTACACGCCGTCGAAGCAGGAGGCGTCGAAGCCGTCGAGCTTGCCGTTGAGCGAACCGATGGCGCGCTTCATGGCGTCGACGTCCTGGTAGATCAGCGCGTCGCAGCCGATGAGCTCGCGGATTTCTTCGACGGTGCGGTCGTGCGCCACCAGCTCGCCCTTGGTCGGCATGTCGATGCCGTACACGTTGGGGTAGCGCACCGGCGGCGCGGCGCTGGCAAGGTACACCTTGCGGGCGCCGGCATCGCGGGCCATCTGCACGATCTCGCGGCTGGTGGTGCCGCGCACGATGGAGTCGTCGACCAGCAGCACGTTGCGGCCCTTGAACTCGCTGGCGATCACGTTGAGCTTCTGGCGCACCGACTTCTTGCGAACGCCCTGCCCCGGCATGATGAAGGTGCGGCCCACGTAGCGGTTCTTCACGAAGCCTTCGCGGTACGGCACGCCCAGCAGGTGCGCCAGTTGCGTGGCGCTCGGTCGGCTCGATTCGGGGATCGGGATGATCACGTCGATCTGGTTCGGCGGCACGGTCGAGACCACGCGCTTGGCCAGCGTCTCGCCGAGGTTCAGGCGTGCCTGGTACACCGAGATGCCGTCGAGCACCGAGTCGGGTCGCGCGAGGTACACGAATTCGAAGATGCAGGGGTTCAGCGTGGGCGTTTCGGCGCACTGCATCGAATGCACGTTGCCTTCGAGGTCGATGAACACGGCCTCGCCGGGGGCGATGTCGCGCTCGAACACATGACCCGAGCCTTCCAGCGCAACCGATTCACTGGCCACCATCACCGCGCCGTCGGCGCTGCGGCCCATGCACAGCGGGCGAATGCCGTACGGGTCGCGGAAGGCGAGCAGGCCGTGGCCGGCAATCAGCGACACCACGGCATACGAGCCGCGCAGGCGCTTGTGCATGTTCTTGACCGCGGCGAACACTTCGGCCGGGTGCAGCGGCACGCCGCGCGACGAACGCTCGATCTCGTGGGCCAGCACGTTGAGCAGCACTTCGGAGTCGCTCTCGGTGTTGGTGTGGCGGTGGTCGGTGGAGAACAGCTCCGCGCGCAGCGCATGCGCGTTGGTCAGGTTGCCGTTGTGCACCAGCACGATGCCGAACGGCGCGTTCACGTAGAAGGGCTGGGCCTCTTCCTCGCTGTAGGCGTTGCCGGCGGTCGGGTAGCGCACCTGGCCCAGGCCGACGTTGCCCGGGAGCGCGCGCATGTTGCGCGTGCGGAACACGTCGCGCACCATGCCTTTGGCCTTGTGCATGAAGAACTTGCGTTCGAGCAAGGTCACGATGCCTGCCGCGTCCTGGCCGCGATGCTGCAGGAGCAGCAGTGCGTCATAAAGCAGCTGGTTGACGGGTGCGTTGCTGACAACGCCGACGATTCCACACATGAACGATTCCTCTCAGGGCAGGTAGCTTGCCAACTTTTCAGGCAGCGAGGGCTTGAGGCCCTGCAATGCCGCATCGAGAACAATGGCGCTGCGCGATTCGTGCCACCAGGCACTGTCGCTCAACACCAGCAAATGAACAACGACCGCCAGCACGAGCAGGGCCACTGCCCCCCGTGCCGCACCGAACGCCGCTCCCAAAATACGATCCACCGGCCGCAGTCCCACGACCGTGATCAGCTTGCGCGTGAGCGAGGCCACCAGGCCCACGCCGAACGCCACCGCCACGAACACCAGCACGAAGGCCAGCGGATAGCGCCAGGCGCCCTGCGGGTCTCCGAACGGAAACCATGCCGCCACGCCTGAAGCCAGCCACTGGGCGGCAATGAAGGCGGCCACCCAGCCGATCAGCGATATCACCTCGAACACCAGCCCGCGCATCAGGCCAAGCAGCATCGACACACCGATGAGCGCAACGGCGATCCAGTCGAACAGGGCCACGGCAAGCGAAAGAGATTCTTACAACGTGAGGATGGCGGCCGACAAAGACAAGCCCTTGACCTTCTCGGCGGCGCGGTCGGCCTCGGCACGCGAGGCGAAGGGGCCGACACGCACACGCGTGCGTTCGCCGTCGGCTGTCTTCGCCACGTGCACATAGGTCTTGAGACCGGCCCGTTCGAGCTTCTGGCGCACTTCGCGCGCCTTGTCGGCATCGGCGAACGCGCCCACCTGCACCACGAAGCGGCCACCGGCCTCGTCGGCGGCGGCGGGCTTGGACGTGGCGGCAGCGGCGGCCGTGATCGGCTTGCCCTCGAGCAACGCGCGGGCACGGGCGCCGTCGTCGACGCTGGCTGCCGGCTTGGGCTTGGCTTCGGGCTTGGGTTCCGGCTTCGGCTTCGGCTCGGGCTTGGGTTCCGGCTTGTGCTCTGCCGGCTTGGGTTCGGGCTTGGGCTCGGGTTTGGGCTCCGGCTTGGGTTCGGGCTTGCGCTCCGGAACCGCTGCGGCCGGCGGCGTGCTGGCGGCCGGCTTGCCGGGATCGATTTCGGTGCCGTCCGCGGTCTCGGTGATCATGCCTCCGGCCGAAGAAGCCGAAGAAGCCGAAGCGACACGCGACGAGCCGCTGTCGGGCGCAGCCGGGGCCGTACTGACGGCCGGTGCCGGCGTGGCGGGCACGGGCAGCGGCTTGACCTTGTTGCGGTCGGGAATCTCGATGGGGATGTCTACCGACACCGGCCGCGGCTGCGTGTCGAACAGCAGCGGGAAACCGATGACGCCAAGCAGCACCAGCACGGCCGCGCCGAGCAGCCGGTGGCGCGCGCGCCGACGCATGGTTTCGACACTTTCCGCCGGCGCTGCGGCGGGGGCGCTGCGTCCTTCGTTGCCTTGCGGGCCGCGCGTGCGGAACTTGAAAAACGCCATGAAGTTCGATCCCTGGAGGAGTGCAGCGAGGTGATGCCCGGTGGTGCCGATGGGTGTGTGTACAGCCCGGCGATCAGCCGCCTGGCAGCAGGTGTTTGGCTTGCAGCCGGGGGGTGCCGTTTTCGAGCACGCCACCCACGGTGAAGAACGATCCGAAGACGACAATTCTATCAGCGGGCCCTGCCTGCTCGATGGCTGCGCGCAACGCGTCCATCGGGCCCGCGTGCACGCTGCCCGAGGCGTCGGCACGGCTGTTCTGGGCTTGCCAGGCAGCAAGAAGATCGGCCGCCTTGGCGGCGCGCGGCGTGGGCAGGTCGGTGAAGTACCAGCGGTCGATCAGCGGGCCGATGCGCGCGAGGATCGGCGCCAGGTCCTTGTCGGCCATGACGCCGAACACACCGTGCGTGGTGGGATAGAAGCCCATCGCGTCGAGGTTCTCGGCCAGCGCGGCCACGGCGTGGGCGTTGTGCGCCACGTCGAGCACCAGCGCGGGCTCGCCCGGCACGATCTGGAAACGGCCCGGCAGCTCGACCATGGCCAGCCCGTTGCGCACCGCCTGCGCGGTGATCGGCAGCTGGGGCCGCAGGGCCTCCAGCGCCGCGAGCACGCCGGCGGCGTTGATGAGCTGGTTGGCGCCGCGCAGCGCCGGGTAGGCCAGCCCGCTGTAGCGCCGGCCGCGGCCCGACCAGCCCCACTGCTGCTTGTCGCCGGACACGTTGAAGTCGGTGCCGAAGCGCCAGAGGTCGGCACCGATGGCATTGGCATGATCGATCACGCTCTGCGGCGGCATCGGGTCGCTCACGATGACGGCCTTGCCCGCGCGCATGATGCCGGCCTTCTCGAAGCCGATGCTTTCGCGGTCGGGGCCGAGGTATTCCATGTGGTCGAGGTCGATGCTGGTGATGACCGCGCAGTCGGTGTCGATGATGTTCACTGCATCGAGCCGCCCGCCCAGGCCGACTTCGAGAATTGCCACGTCGGGCTTTTCCTCGATCATGCAATGCAGGATGCCGAGGGTGGTGAACTCGAAGTAGGTCAGCGGCATGTCGCCGCGCACCTTTTCGACCACATCGAAGCTTGCTATCAGTTTGGAAGCATCGACCGCTTCGCCCTTGAGCCGCAGCCGCTCTTCGAAGCGCACCAGGTGCGGCGACGTGAAAACCGCCGTGCGGTAGCCCGCGTGCGTGAGGATCGACTCGAGCATCGCGCAGGTCGACCCCTTGCCGTTGGTGCCGGCCACGGTGATGACGGGGCAGCCGAAGCGCAGGCCGAGGCGCTGCGCCATTTCTTTGGCGCGATCGAGCCCGAGCTCGATGTTCTTGGGATGCAGTTGCTCGGCGCGGGCGAGCCAGTCGTTAAGGGTTTCCATGGAGGCCGGGATTGTCGCCGACCCGCGCGCCGGGGCATCATCGCGGCCATGACAACCCTATACGGCATTCCGAACTGCGACACCGTCAAGCGCGCCCGCGCCTGGCTCGACGAACATGGCGTGGCCTACACCTTCCACGATTTCAAGAAACAGGGCGTGCCCGAAGCCGAACTCGACCAGTGGCTGAAGAAACCGGGCTGGGAGGCCCTGGTCAACCGCAAGGGCACCACTTGGCGCAAGCTGGACGAAGCCACGCGCGAAGGCGTGACCGACGCCGCCTCCGCCCGCCCGGTGCTGCTGGCCAACCCCAGCCTCATCAAGCGGCCGGTGGTCGACTGGGGCCCGAAAAAGCCGGTCACCACGGGCTTCGACGCCGAGGCCTGGGCCGCTGTGAAGGCCGTGTAAATGCCGGAACCCGCCTTGCGGCGGGGCGTCCAACCGGCATCCGCAGGAGAGACCAACATGAACAGACACGTTTTTCGCACCCTTGCCGGCATCTCGATGGCCGGCGCGCTGGCGGCTGGCACGGGCCTCGTGCACGCGCAGCAACAGCAAGGCCAGGTCGTCCAGGCACGGGTGATTTCCGCCACGCCGATCCGCGAAACGACTGGTAGCGATGTCAGCTACAACGTTACCTACGAGTACAACGGCCAGCAGTACACCACCCGCACGAACACCCGGCCCGGCGCGACCATCGCAGTCCAGGCGTCTTCGTATGGCGTCGTGACCTCGCCGGTGGCCCCGCAGGGACAGGTACAGACCTATCCGGTCGAAGCCAGCGGCAGCGGCGGTTCCCCGTGGGACAACGTCGTGCCCGAGCCCGGCGTGGTGGTCGGCGCGAGCGCTCCCGCGCCCGTGTACGTGCAGCCGGCGCCCGTCTACGCGGCACCGGTGTATGTGGACCCCTTCTATGGCTACGGCTATCCCTACGCCTATCCGCCGGTCGGCATCTCGCTGAACCTCGGCTATTCGCGCGGCTGGGGCGGCGGCTACCACCGCGGCGGCTGGGGCGGTTTCCGCGGCGGCTGGCACCGCTGAGCGGGCGGGGGCCCGTCGAGCCCCTAAAATCGAGGACTTTTCCAACCCTTGACGGGTGCGCCGCTGGTGCGGTGCGTCCTCGATTCGCCGACCGCTTGCGCGCCGGCGCCACCCAATGACGACGACTACCGACACAATCAACAGCGCCGCAGTGGCCACCAAGGCCAATGTGTACTTCGACGGCAAATGCGTGAGCCACAACCTCACGCTGGCGGACGGCACCAAGAAGTCGGTCGGCGTGATCCTGCCGTCCACCCTCACCTTCAATACCGGCGCGCCTGAAATCATGGAAGGCACCGGCGGCAGCTGCGAATACCAGCTCGCGGGCACCAGCGAATGGATTGCCTCGGGCCCCGGCCAGAAGTTCAGCGTGCCCGGCAACTCCAGCTTCCAGATCCGCGTAACTGGCGAGCCCTACAGCTACATCTGCCATTTCGGCTGAACCGGGACCCGACATGTCGACCATCCTCCAAAACGTACCCGCCGGCCAGAAGGTCGGCATCGCCTTCTCGGGCGGCCTGGACACCAGCGCGGCGCTGCACTGGATGCGCAACAAGGGCGCCGTTCCCTACGCCTACACCGCCAACCTCGGCCAGCCCGACGAGCCCGACTACGACGAGATCCCGCGCAAGGCGATGCTCTACGGCGCCGAGAACGCCCGCCTGATCGACTGCCGCGTGCAACTGGCCAACGAAGGCATCGCCGCCCTGCAGGCCGGCGCCTTCCACGTGACCACGGCCGGCGTGACCTACTTCAACACCACGCCGCTGGGCCGCGCCGTCACGGGCACGATGCTGGTGTCGGCCATGAAGGAAGACGACGTCAACATCTGGGGCGACGGCAGCACCTACAAGGGCAACGACATCGAGCGCTTCTACCGCTACGGCCTGCTGACCAACCCCAACCTCAGGATCTACAAGCCCTGGCTCGACCAGGTCTTCATCGACGAGCTGGGCGGCCGCGCCGAAATGTCGGCGTTCATGCAGAAGGCCGGCTTCGCCTACAAGATGTCGGCCGAGAAGGCCTACTCGACCGACTCCAACATGCTCGGTGCCACGCACGAGGCCAAGGACCTCGAGCACCTGAACAGCGGCATCCAGATCGTTCAGCCCATCATGGGCGTGGCCTTCTGGAAGGACGAAGTCGAAGTCAAGCGCGAGACCGTTTCGGTGCGCTTCGAAGAAGGCGTGCCCGTTGCGCTGAACGGCGTGCGCTATTCGAGCCTGGTCGAGCTGATCCTCGAAGCCAACCGCATCGGCGGCCGCCACGGCCTGGGCATGAGCGACCAGATCGAGAACCGCATCATCGAGGCCAAGAGCCGCGGCATCTACGAGGCTCCCGGCCTCGCGCTGCTGTTCATCGCCTACGAGCGCCTCGTCACCGGCATCCACAACGAAGACACCATCGAGCAGTACCGCGACAACGGCCGCAAGCTCGGCCGGCTGCTCTACCAGGGCCGCTGGTTCGACCCGCAGGCCATCATGCTGCGCGAGACCGCGCAGCGCTGGGTGGCTCGCGCCATCACCGGCGAGGTGACCGTCGAGCTGCGCCGCGGCAACGACTACTCGATCATGAACACCGAGTCGGCCAACCTGACGTACAAGCCCGAGCGCCTGAGCATGGAAAAGGTCGAGGGCGCGTTCACGCCGCTGGACCGCATCGGCCAGCTGACGATGCGCAACCTCGACATCGCCGACACGCGCGAGAAGCTCGGCATCTATACGCAGGTCGGCCTGCTGTCGCCGAACGAAGGCGCATCGCTGCCGAAGCTGGCCAACGACGGCGACGCGAGCTGATCGCCGGTCCCTGCCTCGGTGCGGGGCAGAAACGACGACGGGCCCCTCGGGGCCCGTTTTCGTTGGGGCACGGAGTTCAATCCCCGCCGCCACCTCCACCGCAGCCGCCGCCACAGCCCCCGCCGCCGTCGGACGAGCCTCCGCCGTCGCTGGAGCCACCATCGCCACCGCCGCTGCTCGACTCGCAGCCGCCGAAGCCGCCGGCATCGCCCGAGCTGCCGCCATCCGAGGAGGACGACTCCCCGAAGCTCGTGCCGCAATGGGCGTCCGAGCCGATGTGCCGCTCGACCGCCCGGCAGTCGGGCACATAGTGGAAACCGCCGTCGATCGCGAACTTGACGTCCAGCGCAAACAGCAGCGGCAGCCGCGCCGGCTTGCGCGGATCGATGCTCTCTTCCTTGCAGGCCCAGTACCAGGTGCGGCGCAGTCCGTCGTTGCGCTTGGGGTCGCGGCCCAGCACCTCGGCCGGGCTGTGATGCAGCATGCCGCCGAAGGCCGCCTTGCACCAGTTCTGGTAGCCCTGCGTGTGCAGGATGAACTCGTGCCAGGCCGTATCGACGACCTTCGAGGGCATGGCCACGAACTTGCGGTCGCTGCGAAGGTGCGCCATGAAGAACTGGCGCAGGCCGCGCAGCACCAGTTCGGCGTCGCGCCGGCTGAGCTGCGGATGCGCCTGGCACAGCTTGCCGACGAGAAAAGCCGGCAGCCGCGCTTCGCGGATGAACTGGCGTCGCAGGCTGGTTTCGAGGAACCTGAGCACCGCCGCGAACAGCAGCGCCAACAAGATCACCACCACCATCGAGCCCCAGCGGCGCGAGCCCAGGAACAACGCGAGCAGCGCAACGACCGGCACCGCGCGGCGAGCCCATACCAGGGCGGCAATGCGCCGCCGGTAGTTCAGCTGGAGAAAGTCGAGATCCATTCCCGCGGGCTCAGACCACCACCGGCTCCGGCTCCAGGCGGATGCCGAAACGCTCGTACACGCTGGTCTGGATGGCCTTGGCGAGCGTCATCACCTCGCCGCCGGTGACCGGGTTCTCGGTGCCGCCGCGGTTGACCAGCACCAGCGCCTGCTTCTCGTACACGCCGGCGTTGCCGACCGACTTGCCCTTCCAGCCGCAGGCGTCGATGAGCCAGCCGGCCGCCAGCTTGATGCTGCCGTCGTCCATCGGGTAGTGAACGATCTTGGGGTCGCGCGCGATGATGTCGGCGCACTGCTCGGGCGTGACCGTCGGGTTCTTGAAGAAACTGCCGGCGTTGCCCAGCACCCGCCAGTCGGGCAGCTTGGCGCGGCGGATGGCGCAGATCCATTCGAAGATATCGAGCGCGCTTGGCGTGAAGTTGCCGGCTTCCTCCATCTTGCGCTCCAGGTCGAGGTAGCCGACCACGGCCTTCCACGGCTTGGGCAGCCGGAAGCGCACGCGGGTGATCACCGCCCTGCCCGCCAGCCCGAAGTCGTTGGGGCCGCTGCGCGCATGCTTGAACACGGAATCGCGGTAGCCGAAGGCGCATTGGGCGGCGTCGAGCGTGAAACTGCGGCCGGTTTCCAGGTCGTAGGCATCGAGCGACTCGAAGCGGTCTTGCAACTCGACCCCGTAGGCGCCGATGTTCTGCACCGGCGAGCCGCCCACGGTGCCCGGGATCAGCGCGAGGTTCTCGAGCCCCGGATAGCCGTTGCGCACCATCCATTCGACCGCGTCGTGCCAGATTTCGCCAGCGCCGGCCTCGACGATCCAGGCGCGCGGGGTTTCTTCCACCAGCCGCAGGCCCTTGATCTCGACCTTCAGCACCAGCGGCTTGACGTCGCCCGTGAGCACGATGTTGCTGCCGCCGCCCAGCACGAAACGCGGCGCGTCGCGCCACTGCGCATCGGCGCGCAGCGCGGCCAGGTCGGCCTCGCCGGTGATGCGCGCAAGATGCTGCGCGCGTGCGACGATGCCAAAGCTGTTGTAGGGCTGCAGCGGGACGTTGGACTCCACGATCATGGGAGAATTGTCGCATCCAGCATCAGTGAATTCAGGAGAGAGTCAATGCCGTCCTTCGATACCGTCTGCGAGCCCAATCTGCCCGAAGTGAAGAACGCGGTCGAAAACACCGCCAAGGAGATCGCGACGCGCTTCGACTTCAAGGGCACGTCCGCCGCCGTCGAGCTCAAGGACAAGGAGATCACCATGATCGGCGACGCCGAGTTCCAGCTCGTGCAGGTCGAAGACATCCTTCGCAGCAAGCTCACCAAGCGCAGCGTCGACGTGCGCTTCCTCGACAAGGGCGACGTGCAGAAGATGGGCGGCGACAAGGTCAAGCAGGTCATCAAGGTCAAGAGCGGCATCGAGAGCGAGCAGGCCAAGAAGATCACCCGCATCGTCAAGGACAGCAAGCTCAAGGTGCAGGCGGCGATACAGGGCGACGCGGTGCGCATCACCGGCGCCAAGCGCGACGACCTGCAGGCGGCCATGGCCCTCATCAAGAAGGACGTGCCGGACATGCCGCTCACGTTCAATAATTTCCGCGACTGAGCCCCGCTCCATGAAAGCGCTCGTCGTCGCGGCGCAGCTCCTGGCTGCGGCCGCCGTGGCGCACGCCGCCGGCTCGGTCACCCTGACCGGCACCATCGGCAGCCGCGCGATCCTGATCGTGAACGGCGCCCCGCCCAAGACCGTGGCGGTCGGCGAGACTTTCCAGGGCGTGAAGCTCGTGTCGCTGCAGTCCGAGCAGGCGGTGGTCGAGCTCGACGGCAAGCGCGTCAACCTGCGCATGGACACGCCGGTGAGCATCGGCGGCGGCGGAGGCGGCTCGGGCGGCGGCAGCCGCGTCGTGCTGTCGGCCGACAGCCGCGGGCACTTCATGACGCAGGGCGCCATCAACGGGCGGGCCGTGACGTTCATGCTCGACACGGGCGCGACCAGCGTGGCCATGTCGGCGGCCGATGCGCAACGCATCGGGCTGGACTACAGCAAGGGCCAGCCGGTGCAGATCGGTACCGCCAACGGCACGACTTCGGGCTACAAGCTGCGGCTGCAGTCCGTGCGCGTGGGCGACGTCGAGGTGTACGACATCGACGCCGTGGTCTCGCAGCAGTCGATGCCCTTCGTGCTGCTGGGCAACAGCTTCATCAACCGCTTTTCAATGCGGCGCGACGCGGACCAGATGGTCCTTGAAAAACGCTATTGAAGCCCCGGCGTCAGGGCTGCGCGGCCGTCACCACGATCTCGATCTTGTAGGCCGCATTGGCCATCTTGGCCTGCACGGTCGCGCGCGGCGGCGTGTTGCCGGCCGGAATCCAGGCGTCCCAAACCTCGTTCATGGCCGTGATGTCGCCGATGTCGGCCAGGAAGATCTGCGTCATGAGAATGCGCGACTTGTCGCTGCCGGCCTCCGCCAGCAGGCGGTCGACCATGGCCAGCACCTGCGCGGTCTGGCCGCGGATGTCCTGCGTGGTGTCATCGGGCACCTGGCCCGCGAGGTAGATGGTGCCATTGTGCACGGCGGTTTCGGAGAGGCGCGGGCCGACGTGGAAGCGGGTGATGGAGGCCATGGTTTTCTTTCAGTCTTTCTTTTTTCCGGAACCGAGCTTCGACTCCGTGCCGGCCGCGAGCCGGCGGATGTTTTCGCGGTGCCGCCAGATCAGCAGCAGGCTCATGACGACGAGGGCGACCAGCACCGTGCGGTCGAGCGGCCAGGCAATGCCGCCGCCGATCAGATAGTAGGCCGGCGCGAAGAATGCCGCCACCAGTGAAGACAGCGACGAATAGCGGAAGAAGATCGCGATGATCAGCCAGGTGGCGCCGGTGGCGAGCCCCAGCCAGGGCGCGATGCCCACAAGCACGCCAGCCGCGGTGGCCACGCCCTTGCCGCCCTGGAAGCCGAAGAACACCGGGTAGAGATGGCCCAGGAAGGCTGCGAGGCCGGCCAGCGCGGCAACGCCCGCCCCCAGCCCCCATTGCGCGCCGAACTGGTGAATGAGGAACACCGGCACCCAGCCCTTGAGCGCGTCCAGCAGCAGCGTGGCCAGTGCCGCGCCCTTGTTGCCCGAGCGCAGCACGTTGGTGGCGCCGGGGTTCTTGCTGCCGTAGCTGCGCGGATCGGCCATGCCGAGCGCCTTGCTCACGATGACCGCGAAGGACAGCGAGCCGATCAGGTAAGACGCCACGATGGCAATGATGGAAGGCAAGGTGAAACTCAAGACGGCACTCCGCGAGGGATGGTTGTTGTTCTGTCTGGCGCCGGCTATTCTGCCAGCGCACATTGCACGGGTCTGGCGCCCAGCAGGTCCACGCACACCCGCGGATCGATGCCGATCAGGTAGCCGCGCCGCCCGCCGTTGAGCACGATCCTCGGCAGCTCGAGGATGGCGGCCTCCACATACACCGGCATCTCGCGCCGCGTGCCGAACGGCGAGGTGCCACCCACCATGTAGCCGCTGTGGCGCTGCGCCACCTCGGGCTTGCAGGGCTCGACCGACTTGGCGCCGATCTGCCGCGCGAGGTTCTTGGTCGATACCGTGCGGTTGCCATGCATCAGCACGATCAGCGGCTTGGCGTCCTGGTCCTGCATGACCAGGGTCTTGATGACGGTGAACGGGTCGAGCCCGAGCATCTCGGCGCCGCGCTGCGCGCCGCCGTGCTCCACGTATTCGTAAGGGTGCTCGCTGAAGGCGATCTTGTGCGCGCGCAGCAGCTGGGTGGCGGGCGTCTCGGAGGTATGGGTGCTTTTCTTGGCCATCTCGGTGGCAATTGCGGGTTCAGGATCGCTTCAGAAAACTTGGTGTTCCACGACAAGAATTTGCCGTACTACATCGAATTCCGGTCCAACCATGCAGCATACGTCAGCCCCGGTGTCCAAGGCCTCGCTCCATCTCTGGCGCTGATGCTCCGCCCCAACCTGATTACGCTCGTGCTGGCCGTGGTGGCGATGCACGCAGCGGTGCTCTGGCTTCTGCTGGGCGCAATGCAGCCGCACAGGCGCATGGACGATACGTCTCGGCGCGTGGTGATGGAAGTAGTGCAGGTCGTGCAACCCGTATCGAAGGCCGAAGCGCCGGCCCCGCAGAAGGAAGCCGCACCGCGCGCCCCGGCCCAGATGGCTCGCACAATCACAATGACAAGGCGCGCGCCCCCGCCCGCGCGAAGCAACGCCACCACGGCACCTGCCGCGCCAGCCGTGTCCGATGAACCTGCCCAAGCCGCGAGCCCCGCGCCAGCCAGGCCGCCGATCCTTCATTCGGAAAACACCCGCCGCGCCCTGCGCGACATCGGCCGCGAGCGCTCCTTCGCCGAACGCGCCGAGCAAGAGCTCAACGGGAATCCACGCTTCGCCTTCGATTCCCGGCTGAGCTCGGATGTCGCCGGCTCGGCGCGCGGCGACTGCATGAAGGGCCAGTTCAAGGGCAGCGGCATGGGGCTGTTGAGCCTGCCCGCCCTGGCGCTGGCTGCCGCCCAGGGCGAATGCGCCCGCTGACCCCTGCCAGCTTCAGGCCGCGGGGTCGCGAATCTCCCAGCGGATCTTGTCGATCTCGGCCAGGATCTCGGGCGACAGCGTGGTGCCGTACACGTCCAGGTCTTCGTCCAGCTGCGCCACCGACGTCACGCCGATGATCGTGCTCGCCACCTGCCACTTGGTGTAGCAGAAGGCCAGCGCCAGTTGCGTCGGAGTGAGGCCGTTGTCGCGAGCCAGCTGGTTGTAGCGCTTGGCCGCGCGCAGCGAATCGGGCCGGCCCCAGCGCTGCTTGCGCACCGACTCGTAGCTCGAGATGCGCGCGCCCTTCGGTGCGTCGGGGCCCTCAATGCCGCTCTGGTCGTACTTGCCGGTCAGCAGGCCGAAGGCCAGCGGCGAGTAAGCCAGCAGCGACACGTTCAGCCGGTGCATGGTCTCGTCCAGCGCGTTCTCGTGGCCGCGGCTGATGAGGCTGTACACGTTCTGCACAGTCGCCACGCGCGGCAGCCCGTGCTGCTCGGCCAGCCGCACGAATTCGTGCACGCCGTAGGGTGTTTCGTTCGACAGGCCGATGGCGCGCACCTTGCCGGCCTTCACCAGCTTGCCGAGCGCTTCGAGCTGCTCGAGGATCGGCGTCTTCGAGCTTTCCTTGGCCGGGTCGTAGTAGATGTTGCCGAACAGCGGCACATGGCGCTCGGGCCAGTGGATCTGGTACAGGTCGATGACGTCGGTCTTCAGGCGCTTCAGGCTGGCGTTGCACGAAGCCTCGATGTCGGCCGCCGTCATGCCGCTGCCTTCACGCACCCAGGGCATGCCGCGCGAGGGGCCCGCCACCTTGGTCGCGACCACCAGCTTCTCGCGCGCGCCGGGGTTGGCGGCGAACCAGTTGCCGATGATGGTTTCGGTGATGGTGTAGGTTTCCTTGCGCGTGGGCACCGAGTACATCTCGGCGGTGTCGATGAAGTCGACGCCGCGCTCAAGCGAGCGGCTCAGGATGGCATGCGAAGTGGGTTCGTCGACCTGTTCGCCGAAAGTCATCGTGCCGAGGCAGATCGGGGTGACGTGCAGGTCGCTTTGACCGAGTTGGATCTTTTTCATGCGCGGGATGCTACCGCCCCGACCCATGGCCTGCTGGCCGCCCCATCAAAACCCGAGCGTTGCGCACCCGCGCGCTGTCCTGTGCCGGACTGCGTCAGCACAAAGGCCTCTTTATCATCGACGCCCATGTACCAAGCCCTCCGCCCCTCCCGCAGCGAATTCGTGCCCGTGCGCAACCTCAGCTACCACGTGCGCCTCTGGGGCCAGCCCTCCGACGCGCGCCCTCCCCTGGTGCTGGTGCACGGCTGGATGGACGTGGCGGCGTCCTGGCAGTTCGTGGTCGACGCCATGGAGGAAGACCGCTTCATCATCGCGCCCGACTGGCGCGGCTTCGGCCTGACCGACGGCGGCGGGGTCGACAACTACTGGCTCGCCGACTACCTGGCGGACCTCGAATGGCTGCTGGACCACTACGCCGGCGAAGGAGAAAGTGCCAGGCAGATCGACCTCGTCGGCCACAGCATGGGCGGCAACGTCGTCATGCACTACGCGGGCGTCCGGCCGCAGCGCATCCGCCGCCTGGTCAACCTCGAAGGCTTCGGCATGCCCGCGCGCAAGCCGGAAGAAGCGCCCGCGCGCTACGGCCAGTGGATCGACGAACTCAAGCGCCTGCACCGCGGCGAGATGGCGCTGGCCGGCTATTCGGCGGTGGACGGCGTGGCCCGACGCCTCATGAAGACCAACCCGCGGCTCACGCCCGACAAGGCCAACTGGCTCGCCAGCCACTGGTCGGTGAGCCATGCGCAGCCCGACGGCAGCGAGCGCTGGCAGATCCTGGGCGACGCGGCGCACAAGATCGTCAACGCGCACATCTTCCGCGTGGACGAGACGCTGGCGCTGTACGCCCGCATCACCGCGCCGCTGCTGATGGTCGAGGCCTCGGACGACAGCCTGCACGGCTGGTGGAAGAACCGCTACACGCTCGACGAATTCCACGAGCGGCTGAAGTCCGTGCCCGCCGCGCGCATCGAGCGGCTGGAAGACGCGGGCCACATGCTGCACCACGACCAGCCGCAGCGTGTGGCGCGGATGATCGAGGAATTCCTGGCGGACTGAGCCTGCTCTGCTCAGCCGCGGCGCGGCTCGCTGTCCAGCGTCGCCATCTGCGCCGCCGCATAGCGGTCGCCGGCCGCAGCGCCCTTGGGCACCGCGCGCTCGATGGCCGCCAGATCGTCGACCGTGAGCCGCACGCTCGACGCGCCCAGCGCCTCGTCGAGCCGCGTGCGCTGCCGCGCACCGATAAGCGGCACGATGTCATCGCCCTGCGCCGCCACCCACGCGATGGCGATCTGCGCCACCGTCACGCCCCTGGCATCGGCGATCTTGCGCAGCGCATCGACCAGCGCGAGGTTGCGCTCCGCGTTCTCGCCCTGGAAGCGCGGGCTGTGCGCGCGGAAATCCTTGGCGCCCGCGCTGTCCTTCGTCCAGTGCCCGCTGATCAGGCCGCGCGAAAGCACGCCGTAGGCGGTGATGGCAATGCCCAGCTCGCGGCAGGTTGCGAGGATGTCGTCCTCGATGCCGCGCGAGATCAGCGAATACTCGATCTGCAGGTCGCAGATCGGGTGCACCGCCGCCGCCCTGCGAATCGTCTGCGAGCCCACTTCAGAGAGCCCGATGTGGCGCACGTAGCCCGCCTTCACCAGGTCGGCGATGGCGCCGATGGTGTCTTCGATGGGCACGTTCGCATCGAGCCGCGCGGGGCGGTACACGTCGATGTGGTCCACGCCCAGGCGCTGGAGCGAGTAGGTGGCGAAGTTCTTCACCGCCGCGGGCCGCGCGTCGTAGCCGATCCAGCCGCCGGCCGGGTCGCGCATGGCGCCGAACTTCACGCTCAGCAGCGCCGCGTCGCGCTGCGAGCCCTTCATGCCCTTCAGCGCTTCGCCGATCAGCATCTCGTTGTGGCCGCTGCCGTAGAAGTCGCCGGTGTCCAGCAGGGTGATGCCGGCGTCCATGGCGGCGTGGATGGTGGCGATGCTTTCCGCGCGGTCGGACGGGCCGTACATGCCCGACATGCCCATGCAGCCGAGCCCGAAGGCGGAGACTTGCGGGCCGGTGGCGCCGAGTTGGAGTGTGTTCATGGTGACGATCCTTTCAGAGGGGCCGCGTGCGGTTGCGAGCGGCATGGGAGGTAGTCTGGAAGGAAACGCCCCGTTCGATAATCCGTCCGCCTCCGCACGGGTTGAGCGGAAAAAAGCACAATCAGGCCATGAACGAACCCGATCTCTCGGACCTGGGCGCCTTCGTGGCGGTGACGCGGGCGCGCGGCTTTCGCGGTGCAGCGGCGCTGCGCGGCGTGTCGCCCTCCTCGCTCAGCGAGGCCATGCGCAGGCTCGAAGCGCAGCTCGGCGTGCGGCTGCTGAACCGCACCACGCGCAGCGTCACGCCGACCGAAGCGGGCCAGCGCCTGCTCGACCGCATCTCGCCAGCGCTCGACGACATTGCCGGCGCGCTCGACACGCTCAACAGTTTTCGCGACAGCCCCACCGGCACGCTGCGGCTGAACGTGCCGACCATCGTGGCGCAGCGCGTGCTGCCGCCGCTGGCCAGCAGCTTCCTGCACGCGCACCCGGGCATCACGCTCGAAGTGACGACCAACGACACCTTCATCGACGTGCTCGCGGCGGGCTTCGACGCCGGCATCCGCTACGACGAGAGCATTGCCCACGACATGATCGCCGTGCCGCTGGGCCCGCGCACGCAGCGCTTCGTGGCCGCCGCTTCGCCCGGCTACCTGGCGAAGCACGGCACGCCCAGGCACCCGACCGACCTGCTGAAGCACGCCTGCATCGCCCACCGCTTCCAGAGCGGCGTACTCGCGGCATGGGGTTTCGTGCGCAAAGGCAAGGCCGTCAAGATCACGCCGACCGGCCCGCTGGTTGCGTCGATGCTCAGCCTCGAACTGCACGCCGCCGAAGCCGGGCTGGGCCTGATCTACACCTTCGATGAATACCTGCGCCCCTCCATCGACCGCGGCACGCTGGTGCCGGTGCTCGAGGACTGGTGGCAGAGCTTCTCGGGGCCGTTCCTGTATTACCCGAGCCGCACGCACATGCCCGCGCCGCTGCGGGCCTTCGTGGATTTCCTCAAGCGCGAAGGCTCGACCGGCTGACGGATATTTGGCCAGCGGATAACCAAGCGCGCGAATCTTCGTTCGCACGGCCGGCGGCGCGACCTAGAGTGCCCAGCTCTCTTTGTTTGCTTCCCGGAGTTGCCCGTCATGCGTTTTCAGTTGCGCGCGCCCTCGCTGGCACGCTGGTCCGCCTCGCTGCTCGGCAGCCTTGCGCTGGGCCTGTTCATCCACGTGTCGGCCCAGGCCGCCGACCTGCGCGTGGGCTTCATGCCCGGCCCGTATCGCGACGCCTTCACCAACGGCATCGAGCCCCAGCTGAAGAGGCTGGGCTACACCGTCAAGTACGTCGAGTTCAGCCAGGGCGTGCAGCCCAACGACGCCGTGGAGCGCGGGCAGATCGACGCCAACATCTTCCAGCACACGCTGTATCTCAACGCCACCAACAAGCAGCAGGGCTTCGACCTGGTGCCCATCGTGCACGTGCCGACGCCGCCCATGGGCCTGTATTCGCAGCGCCACAAATCGCTCGACGCGGTGCCCGACGGCGCCACCGTCACGCTGCCTTCGGACCCGGTGAACGCGGCGCGCGCGCTCAACATCCTTGCGGCTGTGGGCTGGGTCACGCTCAAGCCGGGCGTGAGCCCGATCGCGGTGTCGGAGCGCGACATAGCGAGCAATCCCAAGCGCCTGAAGCTGGTGCCGCTCGAAGCCGCGCAAGCCCCGCGCTCGCTGGCCGACGCCGACATCGCCGCCGTGCAGGGCAACTTCGCGGTGGCCTCGGGGCTGAAGCTCACCGAGGCGCTCAAGCTCGAAGACATGACGCTGCCCTACGTCAACGTGGTGGCAGTCAAGCGCAGCAACGAGAACGCCAAGTTCGCGAAAGACATCGCCGCGGCCTACCAGTCGCCCGAGTTCCAGCGCTTCTTCAAGGCCAACCCGACCTGGGCCGGCTACCGCCTGCCCGACTACTTCGCCCAATGAGCGCTTCGAACCCCGGCCCCCGGCCGCGCCAGCTGCACCTGAACGTCAACATCCTGCACTCGGGCTTCGTGCCTTCGGCCTGGCGCCTGCCAGAGAGCGACCCGTGGGCCTTTGCTGACATCCAGCACTACATCCGCACCGCGCAGATCGCCGAGGCGGCCAAGCTCGACGCGGTGTTCCTCGCGGACAACGCGGCCATCGTGGACCAGATCCACTTCCGCCCGATCACCGCGCTGGAGCCCACGGTGCTGCTGGCCTGCGTGGCCGCCGCCACCACGCACATCGGCCTGATCGCCACGGCCTCGACCAGCTACAACGAGCCCTACAACATCGCCCGCCGCTTCGCCACGCTCGACCATGTGAGCGGCGGCCGCGCGGGCTGGAACGTGGTGACGACGGCCGACCTGCCGTCGGCGCGCAACTTCGGCCTCGACGCGGTGCCCGACCATGCGAAGCGCTATGCGCGCGCCTCGGAGTTCACCGACATCGTGAAGGCGCTGTGGGACAGCTGGGAAGACGATGCCTTCATCGGCAACAAGGCCACGGGCAGCTTCATCGACACGGCCAAGGTGCACGCCATCGCGCACCGGGGCGAGCATTTCGCGGTGCAGGGTCCGCTGAACCTGCCGCGCCCGCCGCAGGGGCACCCGGTGCTGGTGCAAGCCGGCGCCTCGGCCGACGGCCGCGAGCTGGCGTCGCGCCATGCGGAGGCGGTGTTCTCGGCGTCGCAATCGTTCGAGGAGTCTCTGGCGTACGCGCGCGCCTTGAAGACGCGCGCCGCCGAACTCGGCCGCGGCCCCGACGCGGTGAAGGTGCTCGCGGGCCTGACCACCATCGTCGGCAGCACAGAGGCAGAGGCGCTGCGCCGCCGCGACGAACTGGTGGACCTGATTCCATGGGACTACAGCCTGACGCGCATCGCCGGCACGCTGGGCGTCACGCCCGACCGCCTGAAGCTGGACGAGCGCCTGCCCGACGACCTGCCGCTGCCGGCCAATGGCAACGGCAACCACACTTTTTTCAACGCCGTGGTGGCGGCCGGCCGCACGCACGGCTACACGGTGCGCCAGCTGATCCGCGAACTGGCGGGTGGCGGCGGGCACCGCGTGATCGTCGGCACGCCGGAGCAGATTGCCGACGACATCGAACGCTGGTTCAGGGCCGGAGCGGCCGACGGCTTCAACCTGATGCCCGATGCGCTGCCGCACGGGTTGCAGGACTTCGTCGACGGTGTGGTGCCGATCCTGCAGAAGCGCGGAATCTTCCGCAAGGACTACGAGGGGCGCACATTGCGCGATCACCTGGGGTTGGCGCGGCCTGGTGGACGGGCTGTGCAGCGGTTGGCTGCGTAGCGCTTTTCTTTCGGGCGCTTGTTCGGGGTGCGATCAGGCCGACGGGGTACCTTGCTCCGCGAATGTCCCCCGGGGCTGCGCCCCTCCTCCTTTATTTCGCTGCGCAAGGCACCCCATCGGCCTGATCGTGTGCAGAGCGGTGATTCATCGGCTGAACACCAGCAGCGTGCCCTGTGCACAGGGCACCGGGTGCTCCCCGCAGCGAAATAAAGGAGGAGGCCGAAGGCCGGGGGACATTCGCGGAGGGGAGTACTCGGTGGCCTGTGCACGCGCCCCGAACAAAGAACTCAGTCCCCGTCCGCGTCGTTCCCAGTCAGCGAAAGGACTTCTTCTACGAAAGCCTCGAACAAAGGCAAAGAAGCAGGCAGACCGTCGAGCGACTCCGCCTCCCCCGCATCGAAGAAATGCGGCTTGCCGGCCGGCATGGCCGCCCATTCACCGGCCTCCAGCAGCAAGCCGAGATAGCCGTCAGCAGTAGGCACATAGAACAGCCCCGCGCTGTCTAGCACCCGCTGCCCCTTCTTCTTGCCGCGCCCCCAACTCACGCCCTGCCCCGCCAGGTGCTCGGTGATCCACCCGTCGCACACATGCGTGTCGCGCCAGCTTCCTTGGGCATCGAATACGGCCAGAACGGGCATGGGGAGCGTCCTTCGTCGGATGAAAGGAAAGAAAGAGAGGCTTACTGCAGGAAGCTGGGCTTGGCGTAGCCCTGGAACTTGCTGTCGACCACCGCCTTGAACTCCTTCGAGCGATAGGCTTCGGCGATGTCCTTGGCCCACTGCGTGTTCTTGTCGGCGGTCTTCACGGCCACCACATTCAGGTAGTAGTCGGGCGTCTTCTCGAGCACCACCGCTTCGGTGAGCTTCAGGCCCGACGAGATCGCGAAGTTGCCGTTGACGATGGCGTACTCGGTGTCGCCCAGCGAGCGCGGCAGCTGCGCGGCTTCGAGCGGAATGAACTTCAGCTTCTTCGGGTTCTCGGCCACGTCCTTTTCAGACGCGCGCAGCGGGTCGATGCCGGCCTTGATGGTGATCAGCTTGTTCTGCTCCAGCAGCACCAGCGCACGGGCCAGGTTGCTAGGGTCGTTCGGCAGCGTCACGCGGTCGCCTTCCTTCACGTCGGCCAGCGTCTTGCGCTTGGTCGAGTACACGCCCATGGGAGCGATCGGGCCCTGCACCAGCTCGGTGATGTCGAGCTTCTGGTCGGCCGCGAACTTCTTCAGGTAGACCTGATGCTGGAAGAAGTTGGCGTCGAGCGAACCCTGGGCCAGCGCCAGGTTGGGCTGCACGTAGTCGTTGAACTCCACCAGCTTGACCTTGTAGCCCTTCTTTTCGAGGATCGGCACGATGCCGGCCTTCAGCTGGTCGGCGTTGGAACCGGCGGTGCCGCCGATCACCAGGTTCTTCTTGGCGGGGTCTTGCGCATGGGCCTGCAGCGAGAGGCCGCCGAGCGACAGCGCGGCCAGGGACAGGGCGAGAACGGAACGGCGCAGGAAAACGGTCTTCATGAGATAGAGAAAGCTAGCTAGGGAAAAGAAAGAATCAACTCAACGCTTGTCGAGCCTGCTTGCCGTGGTGTTGCCCACGAACTGCAGGATCTGTACCAGCACCACGAGCAGCGCCACGGTGAGCACCATCACGTCGGTCTGGAAACGGTAGTAGCCGTAGCGGATGGCCAGGTCGCCGATGCCGCCGCCGCCCACCACGCCGGCCACCGCCGAGTAGGACAGGAAGCTCACGGCCAGCACGGTCAGCGCCAGCACCAGGCCGGAGCGGGCCTCCACCAGCAGCACGCGCCAGACGATCTGCAGCTCGGTCGCGCCCATGGCATGGGCCGCCTCGATCACGCCGCGCGGCACTTCGCGCAGGCACTGGTCGACCAGCCGCGCCAGGTAGGGAATGGCCGCGAACGACAGCGGCACCGCCGCCGCCAGCGGGCCGATCGACGTGCCCGCGATGACCCGCGTGAACGGCACCAGCGCCACCAGCAGGATGATGAAAGGGAACGAGCGCACCGTGTTCACCAGCCAGTTGAGCACCAGGAACGCAGGCTTGTTCTCGAGCGACTGGCCCGGGCCCAGCAGGAACAGCAGGATGCCCAGCGGCCCGCCGATGAGCACCGCCGCCGTGAGGCCGATGGCCAGCATCATGAAAGTCTGGCCGGTGGCGACCCACAGCTCGGGGAGGATGGGGGCGATGTTCTCAAACACAGGCGGGCTCCTTGGCGGCCACGGCCGTCGCGGCGCGGTCTTGTTGCTGCTGCTGCGCCTGTTGCTGTTCGCGCACGTCGCGTTCGCGCCGGCGCACCAGTTCGTCGATTTCGCGGCCCAGCGCGGTCTTGCGCTCTTCGTTCGGCGCCTCTTCGACGGCGAACTGCTCGATCAGGCGGCCCTTTTCGAGGATGGCCACGTTGCGGCACAGCACCTCGACCACCGACAGCTCGTGCGTCACGATCACGATGGTCACGCCGATCTTCTGGTTGATGTCGCGCAGCGTCTCCAGCAGCGAGCGCGTGGTCTCGGAGTCGAGCGCCGAGGTGGGCTCGTCGCACAGCAGCACCTGCGGGCGCGGCGCCAGCGCGCGGGCGATGGCCACGCGCTGCTTCTGGCCGCCGGACAGCTGCGCCGGGTAGGTGTCGATCTTCTCGGCCAGGCCCACCAGGGCCAGGCATTCGCGCACGCGCGCGTCGATTTCGGACTTGGAGTGGCGGCCGTGGATCTTCAGCGGGAAGGCCACGTTGTCGAACACCGTGGCGTTCTGCAGCAGGTTGAACTGCTGGAAGATCATGCCGATGTTCTGGCGCGTGTCGCGCAGCTCGCTGCGCGAGAGCGTGGTGAGGTCGCGGCCGCCCACGAAGACCTGGCCCGCGTCGGGCCGCTCCAGCAGGTTGATCAGGCGCAGCAGCGTCGACTTGCCGGCGCCGCTCTTGCCGATCAGGCCGAACACGTCGCCCTGCTGGATTTCGAGCGACAGCGAATGCACGGCGTCGAACACCTCGCCGCTGGGCAGTGCAAAGGACTTCTGCACGGATTGGAGTCGGATGACGGGTGCCGCGCTGGCGCGGCCCGCATCGGGCGAAGGATGGCTCATTGGGAAGAAGCGCGGCCAGCGAGGGCGCCGGGCACGGAGGTTCGCGAAAAAGGTGCCGAGTATGAAAACAAAAGCGGCAAAAGGGAACGAAGAAAAAGGATGCTGTTTATATCGCATACAGCATAAGAAAACCTCGATGCGCGCCATACACGCCATATCGATATGCCTATTCGTTCGTTCCCAATTCCTTGCTGCAGTGCCACATTCGCGCCTTCATTTTTTTGATTTCCGCACTGTCATGCATTCCACTTTCCGTCGCCGCAGCCTCTTCATCGCCACGCTGGCCGCAGCCGTCTTCAGCGGCAGCGCTGCCCTGGCACAGGACAAGAACAACATCAAGGTCGGCGTTTCCGTCGGCAACGGCGAGCAGATCTTCGAGGTGGTCAGGAAGGTCGCCGCCAAGGACGGGCTGAACATCCAGGTCGTGGTATTCAACGACTACCAGCTGCCCAACGCGGCGCTGGCCTCGGGCGACCTGGACGCCAACGCATTCCAGCACCAGCCCTTCCTGGACAACCAGATCAAGGCGCGCGGCTTCGACCTGGTGCCGGTGGGCCTGACCATCACCGCGCCGCTGGGCTTCTACTCGCGCAAGATCAAGTCGGTCGACCAGCTGCCGGACGGCGCCTCGGTCGGCATCCAGAACGACCCGTCGAACGGCAACCGCGCGCTGTTGCTGCTGCAGCAGGCCGGCCTCATCACCCTCAAGCCCGAGGCCGTGAAGAACAACAACGCCACCCCGCTGGACGTGGTGACCAACCCCAAGAAGCTGAAGCTGGTGGCGCTGGACGCCGCCCAGCTGCCGCGTTCGCTCGACGACCTGGCCATTGCCGCCATCAACAACGACTACGCGGAGAAAGCCGGCCTGTCGTTCAACAAGGACGCCGTGATCAAGGAATCGCCCAAGAGCCCCTACGCCAACCTGATCGCCGTGCGCCGCGCCGACAAGGACAAGCCCTGGGCCAGGCGCCTGGTGGCGGCCTACCAGTCGCCGGAGGTGAAGAGCTTCATCGAGACGCAGTTCAAGGGCTCGCTGATTCCCGCGTTCTGATGACTTTCTCCCTCCCCCGCCGGGGGAGGGTCGGGGTGGGGGCAAGCGGCGCTCGCACGAAACGCCTTGCCCGCCCCCATCCCGGCCTTCCCCCAGCGGGGGAAGGAGCAATACGGGGCCACTGCCGGGCGGTTCACCGGAGCATGAGAAAATGTCCGGTTTCCCCCGAACACAGTCAGGACACCCCATGGACGCAGAACAGATCAACCAAATCGGCGCAATGCTCGCGGACCTGAGCGCCCGCACGGTCGATTTACGGAGGTATCTTTGACTACGATGCCAAAGCTGAACGACTGAGGACAGTCAACGCATCGCTCGAAGACCCGAACGTCTGGAACGACCCGAAGAAGGCCCAGGAGCTAGGCAAGGAGAAGAAGTCGCTCGACGACGTGGTCGTCACGCTCGACCGTCTCACCAACGGGCTGTCGGACAACACCGAACTCTTCGAGATGTCGAAGGAAGAAGGCGACATGGACGGCCTGCAGTCCATCGCCGATGACGCCGCCGCGCTCGAAGCCGACATCAAGCAGCTCGAATTCCGCCGGATGTTCAACAACCCGGCCGACCCGCTCAACGCCTTCATCGACATCCAGGCCGGCGCCGGCGGCACCGAGGCCTGCGACTGGGCCAGCATGCTGCTGCGCCAGTACCTGAAGTACGCAGAGCGCAAGGGCTTCAAGACGCAGATCGAAGACGAGACGCCGGGCGACACCGCCGGCATCAAGGGCGCGACCATCAAGGTAGAAGGCGACTACGCCTTCGGCCTGCTGCGCACCGAAACGGGCGTGCACCGCCTGGTGCGCAAGTCGCCGTTCGACTCGTCGGGCGGGCGCCACACCAGCTTTGCCAGCATCTTCGTGTACCCGGAAATCGACGACTCCATCGAGATCGAGATCAACCCGGCCGACGTGCGCACCGACACCTTCCGCGCCAGCGGCGCCGGCGGCCAGCACATCAACAAGACCGACTCGGCCGTGCGCCTGACGCATATTCCGACCGGCATCGTGGTGCAGTGCCAGGACGGCCGCAGCCAGCACAGCAACCGCGACGTGGCGTGGAAGCGCCTGCGCTCGCGCCTGTACGACCACGAGATGCGCAAGCGCCAGGAAGAACAGCAGAAGCTGGAAGACAGCAAGACCGACGTGGGCTGGGGCCACCAGATCCGCAGCTACGTGCTGGACAACAGCCGCATCAAGGACCTGCGCACCAACGTCGAAGTCTCGGCCACCCAGAAGGTGCTGGACGGCGACCTCGACGTATTCATCGAAGCCTCTCTCAAGCAAGGCGTGTAACCCCAATGAGCCCGATGCACGGCAAGGTCGAAGCCTTCATCTTCGACATGGACGGCACCATGATCGACTCCATGCCCTGGCATGCGCGGTCGTGGGTCGAATTCGTGGCGCGCCACGGCCTGAAGCTCGACGTGAGCGACATCCTCGCGCGCACCACCGGCCGCACCGGCATCGAGTGCATGCGCGAGCTGTTCGAGCGCGAGCTGTCCGATGCCGAGTGCCAGGCCCTGGTGCACGAGAAGGAAGAGATCTACCGCGCCATGTTCCACGACAACTTCACCGAAGTGGCCGGCTTCACCGCCTTCGCCAAGGCGGCCGAGGCGCGCGGGCTCAAGGTGGCGGTGGGCACGGCCGGCGACAAGGGCAACATCGAGTTCGCCATGTCCCGGCTGAAGATGGACCCGCTGCCGCTGGCCATCGTGGGCGGCGACGAAGGCTTCAGCGGCAAGCCCACGCCCGCCATCTTCCTGGAGGCCGCGCGCCGCATCGGCGTGGCACCCGAGCGCTGCATCGTGTTCGAAGACGCGCCTTTCGGCATCGAGGCCGCGCGCCGCGGCGGCATGCGTGCCGTGGCCGTTTGCAGCACCCATACCGCCGCAGAGCTGGCCGGCCCCCACGTGATCGCCGCCGTTCGCGACTACAACGAACTCGCCCATTCAAATTTTCTGGAGACCCTCGATGCTGCAGCGTGACGCCCAAGGGCAACCCATTGCCATTCGCCGCGAAGACTATGCCGCTCCGGCCTACTGGATCGACACCGTCGACCTGACCTTCGACCTCGACCCCGCCAAGACCCGCGTGCTCAACCGCATGCAGATGCGCCGCAACCCCGATGTGCCGGTGCAGCCGCTGCGCCTGGACGGCGACGAGCTGAACCTGGCGCGCGTGCTGGTCAACGGCCAGGGCGCGTCGTTCCGCATGGAAGGCGACCAGCTCGTCATCGACGGCCTGCCCGATGCGTTCGAGCTCGAGATCTTCACCACCTGCTGCCCCATCAAGAACACCAAGCTGATGGGCCTGTTCGTGAGCGAGGACACCTTCTTCACGCAGTGCGAGGCCGAGGGCTTCCGCCGCATCACCTATTTCCTCGACCGTCCGGACGTGATGGCGAGCTACACCGTCACGCTGCGCGCCGCCAAGGCCGCCTACCCGGTGCTGCTGTCGAACGGCAACCTGGTCGAACAGGGCGAGCTACCCGAAGGCCGCCACTTTGCCAAGTGGGTCGACCCGTTCAAGAAACCCAGCTACCTGTTCGCCCTGGTGGCGGGCAAGCTGGTGGCGCGCGAGCAGCGCATCAAGGCGCGCAGCGGCAAGGAACACCTGCTGCAGGTGTACGTGCGCGCCGGCGACCTCGACAAGACCGAGCACGCGATGAACTCGCTCATCAACTCGGTGCTGTGGGACGAGGCCCGCTTCGGCCTGCCGCTGGACCTGGACCGCTTCATGATCGTCGCCACCAGCGACTTCAACATGGGCGCCATGGAAAACAAGGGCTTGAACATCTTCAACACGAAGTACGTTCTGGCCAACCAGGCCACCGCCACCGACGCCGACTACAGCAACATCGAAAGCGTGGTCGGCCACGAGTACTTCCACAACTGGAGCGGCGACCGCGTGACCTGCCGCGACTGGTTCCAGCTCTCGCTGAAGGAAGGCCTCACCGTCTTCCGCGACCAGGAATTCAGCCAGGACCTGTGCGCCGACGCCTCGGCCCGCGCCGTGAAGCGCATCGAAGACGTTCGCGTGCTGCGCACCGCCCAGTTCCCCGAAGACGCGGGCCCCATGGCCCACCCGGTGCGGCCCGACAGCTACATCGAGATCAGCAACTTCTACACCGTCACCATTTATGAAAAGGGTGCCGAGGTGGTGCGCATGATGCAGACGCTGGTCGGCCGCAAGGGCTTCGAGAAGGGCATCACGCTCTACTTCGAGCGCCATGACGGCCAGGCCGTGACCTGCGACGACTTCGCGCAGGCCATTGCCGACGCCAACCCCGATTCGGAACTGGCCCGCCTGCTGCCCCAGTTCAAGCGCTGGTACAGCCAGGCCGGCACGCCGCGCCTTGCGGCCCACGGCGTGTACGACCCCGCAAACCGCAGCTACACCCTGAGCGTGGTGCAAAGCTGCCCGCCCACCCCGGGCCAGCCGGTCAAGGAACCCTTCGTCATTCCGCTGAACGTGGGCCTGCTCGACGCCAACGGCCGCGAACTGCCGCTGCAGCTCGAAGGCGAAAGCGAAGTGACGCGCGGCACGCGCACCCTGGTGCTGTCGCGCGCCGGCGAGCAGATCACCTTCGTGGGGCTGGACGCCGAACCCGTGCCTTCCATATTGCGCGGCTTCAGCGCGCCGGTGATCCTCGACTTCGAGTACACCGACGCCCAGCTGCTGACCCTGCTGGCCAACGACCCCGACCCGTTCAACCGCTGGGAAGCCGGCCAGCGCCTGGGCCTGCGCGCCGCGCTGCAGGGCATTGCCGCCCTGGCCACCGACACCACGCCGGTGCTGAACGACGCCTACATCGACGCCATGCGCAGCGTGCTGCGCAACCCGCAGCTCGACGCCGCCTTCAAGGAACTGGTGCTCACACTGCCGTCGGAAACCTACATTGCCGAGCAGCTCGAAGTGGTCGACCCGCAGCGCGTGCACCTGGTGCGCGAAGCCATGCGCGCCCAGCTGGCCACCGCCCTCTTCGCCGACTGGCAACAGGCCTACGAAGAAAACCACGACACCGGCGCCTACAGCCCCGACCCGACCTCGTCGGGCCGCCGCGCGCTGGCCGGCATGGCGCTCAACTTCCTTTGCCTGGCGGCGCGCGCCTCCGGTGACGTGGTGTGGCCGGGCAAGACGCTGCAGCGCTTCAAGGACGCGGGCAACATGACCGACCGCTTCAACGCGCTCAACGCGCTGGTGTCGTCGGGCCACACCCTGGCGGCGCAGGCGCTGGCGCGCTTCCACGCCATCTTCAAGGACGAGGCGCTGGTCATCGACAAGTGGTTCTCCCTGCAGGCCGGCGCCAGCGACCGCGGCGGCGACATCCTGCCGCTGGTGAAGCAGCTGATGAAGCACCCCGACTTCTCGCTGAAGAACCCCAACCGCGCGCGCAGCGTGATCTTCAGCTACTGCAGCGCCAACCCCGGCGCCTTCCACCGCCCCGACGCGGCCGGCTACGTGTTCTGGAGCGAACGCGTCATCGAGCTGGACGCCATCAACCCGCAGGTGGCCGCACGCCTGGCGCGCTCGCTCGACCGCTGGAGCAAGCTGGCCGAGCCATACCGCAGCGCCGCGCGCGAAGCCATTGCCCGCGTGGCCGCCAAGCCCGACCTGAGCAAGGACACCCATGAAGTGGTGACGCGCGCTCTTGCAGGCAACTGAAGAAGAACCCCGAACCCGGAAGACACATGGCTCAAAAGATTTCCCTCACCCGCTACCTCGTCGAACAACAGCGCGCCGACGGCCTCATCCCCGGCCAGCTTCGCCTGCTGCTCGAAGTGGTCGCTCGTGCCTGCAAGAGCATCAGCCAGGCCGTCAACAAGGGCGCGCTGGGCGGCGTGCTCGGCACGGCCGAGAGCGAGAACGTGCAGGGCGAGATCCAGAAGAAGCTGGACATCATCGCCAACGAAGTGCTGATCGAGGCCAACGAATGGGGCGGCCACCTCGCTGCCATGGCCAGCGAGGAAATGGAATCCATCCACGTGGTGCCCAACCGCTACCCGCAGGGCGAATACCTGCTCATGTTCGACCCGCTCGACGGCAGCAGCAACATCGACGTGAACGTGAGCATCGGCACCATCTTCAGCGTGCTGAAGAAGCCCGACGACCACCCCGGCGTGCAGGAAAGCGACTTCCTGCAGCCCGGCACCCAGCAGGTGGCGGCCGGCTACTGCATCTACGGCCCGCAGACCACCCTGGTGCTGACCGTGGGCAACGGCGTGGCCATGTTCACGCTCGACCGCGAGCAAGGCAGCTTCGTGCTGACGCAGGAAGACATCCAGATTCCGGCCGACACCAAGGAATTTGCGATCAACATGAGCAACATGCGCCACTGGGACGAGCCCGTGAAGCGCTACATCGACGAATGCCTGGCCGGCAAGGAAGGCCCGCGCGGCAAGGACTTCAACATGCGCTGGATTGCCAGCATGGTGGCCGACGTGCACCGCATCCTGATGCGCGGCGGCGTGTTCATGTACCCGTGGGACAAGCGCGAGCCCGAAAAGGCCGGCAAGCTGCGCCTGATGTACGAGGCCAACCCCATGAGCTGGCTGGTAGAGCAGGCCGGCGGCGCCGCGACCAACGGCAAGCAGCGCATCCTGGAGCTGCAGCCCTCCAAACTGCACGAGCGCGTGAGCGTGATGTTGGGTTCTAGAAACGAAGTTGAGCGACTGACGAAGTACCACGCAGAGAAAGCCTGATTTTTTGTCTATAATCTGAGGCTTCGCCGGTGTAGCTCAGTCGGTAGAGCAGCTCATTCGTAATGAGAAGGTCGGGTGTTCGATTCATCTCTCCGGCACCAAATAAAAAGCCCCTGATTCGTAAGAATCAGGGGCTTTTTGCTTTTGGGCAACAGCAGCACCCATCCCGTTTGACCGCGTGGACATCCATCGATCTCAAGAGTGCCAACGCACCTTTCCACACCTTCGCGGCTCCAATCTTAGATTGGCAATTGCTTCGCCTTGTGAGTCGGCATCTAATTCCCAAAAACGATAAAATTATGAAATGACGCGCCGATACACTTGATCCAATTCAGCATCAATTCTATTGCGATCACCATTATTAACATGACCAAGACAACGAATAATAAAATCGTCATCCAGTGGAAGTATTAACCCTTGTTTAGCCTTCGCCGCATCTATTGCTCGATCGAAAACGAGTTCAATATCCTCCGAAGACCTAAACAATAAAATCCCCAACCTACCGCGCCCGCTATCAAATCGCCCTATCAACTGATCGAATTCTGGGTTTGCTATTTCTCTGTTGTAGTTTTTGCATTCAACGTGAACGATATTTGCCAAGACCCATTGGTCAAATGCCAGTCGATGGAATAGCCCACTCACTTTCCCATTTGCATACGTAATATCGAGTCTTTTTCTGCCTTGGTTTATTTTGTCTTCTTTTTTTGGATAGATCAAGTTTGGGAACAAAAGAAAGCTGATGACCCCGATCATGAGCGAGTGATATTCATCAGCTGAATCCCTTCCAGGCTGTATATTTTTCAGCCGTTCGATAAGATGATTGGATAGATCTCGCTCAAAGAAGCCGCGCTCTGTTATATCGGGGATATTTCTACCGCTGGCCTGCAGATGGGCTCTATATCTGGTAATAACATCGGGGTGATCGCGCGAGAACTCTGCGAGGAAATCTTTGTGCGTAGGATAATGATCTTCCAAAGTTTTCTTATACACCTTCTTTCCGGTAACGTTACCTTTCTTATCGCGAAGCGTAGTCACTAACGAATCGTCCGCACGAAGATGCTCTGCCTGCAAATACTCCAAGACAAATTTGCTTCGGTATTTAGAGGCGTCGGCCCCAACCTTATATCGAACCGCAAATTTTGGAACCAAGAGAATAACCTTTCCATTGCTTATAGGAAGATCAACGTACCCCTGCGTCCAGTCCGATCCATTCCAATAAAATCCCGATGGAACTTTACGAGTTGCAATGTCAAAAAGAGCAGCTTGCGCCCGGGTATATTCAATTAACGGCTTCCTGATTATATTTGCCGTCATGTCTGAGATTTTATCCTCCGCCACGCCAGGAACAAATAATGCAAAATCAGAGAGATCTTCCAGCAATCCAGTCTTAGCGGCCGTACTATCAGCCATTGCCCGGAATAGCTCTGCGGCTTGTATGGCCCCTATCCCTCTCCCTTTACTATGCCCCTGAGAGACGCCAAGCCGAATCTCCTCAGGCTCATTTAGTCGCGAAAGCAAATGAATGCCTCGCGACTTTATATTCCCCTTAATTGCTGCAAGAATCTCCTGAAAAAAGGAAACTAGCAACTCATGGCACTCTTGGGACCAGGCATCATCGCGGGTTGTAATCGCGTATGGATCTAGATATAGAGGCGTATCAGCCTCGAGGTCGATATCGACGAAATCAAGCTCAGCTTGAGTTAGTCCGAGATTAAAAACTTCCGAAAATTTCATCCCATCCTCGCTCTCGTCTCTTTGTTACTTGTAGAAGGCCCCTTTGCATGTACGCAAAACGGGGCAAGCAGAAAGCCTTTTCTACAGACAGAAACGTTTGATGACCATACCCCGAATCGGGTATGGTCAATGCGCCTCCGAGCTCTACCTCGCTCATCAGAACCCGGCTTCTGGCTTGGAAAACGAGGCAGTTCGGAACTCACTGTTCACTAACCACGGAATGAAAGTTTCGAGCACGTTACGCTGAAGATGCTCATCGAGGAGCTCCAAAACTCGGTATAGCAGTTGCGCGACGTCGGCTAGACCGGCCACTCTCCGAGTAGTTCACCAACCTTGACTGAAGAGTTGTAGCCCGCCTGGATCAATATTTCTGCGATGTCCCGACCACAAACAAAAATGATTGGATGGTGGTCATTTCGCACCTCTTCGTATGCCTGTCTCGCAACCAGCGATGTAGTGACCAGCACGCCAAACTGACGATGCCGAATTCTGGAGATTAAGCGCGCCACCTCGCGAACACCCACCGTGCTTGCCGTTGCGCCTTGTGATGCCGGGCGATAGCACTTCGCTTCCAAAGCGAACTCGGCGTACACCGGGTCACCACTCAATCCGAGCAAGTACCTACCAATCGCGTCCCGACCGCCATCGACACTGCCCCGCGTGATTTCATCAATGATCACCCGCCGATCAGATAACTGATAAATCCGAGCGGCGAAAGACTCGAACGCATGAGGCGAATTTTTGAAGTGCGTCCAGACCCGCCCCAAGACCGCCGCTTTAAGTGCGGTATCGGGTCGCTGTTCGCTTTCAGAGCGGATCACTTTCGTAGGCTCGGAGGTCAGCGGCATGTAGGCACCCGCCTCGACCCACGAGCGCCAGGCGCTCGGCGCAGTTGCTAATGCACCCTCCGAAGAGGCAAGGCTGTCGATCCACGAGCGCGGAATGGTCGCCACATCCAGCACCGTGAAGACAGATCGATAGTTTTGGAATCGCTCCCCCGCGGTCGTTTTCCAGATGGCAACCAAATCCTCCGTCATGGGCAACCCTGGAAATCCCGGGACCGCAAGCCCCTTGAACTGCACAGACCTGTTGCTCTTCGCAGTGGGGCACTTGGTAAAGACGAAGAACGGGCGCACCTCCGCCCTCTTCACCGTGCGCGTTCTCAAAAGCAGTCTTAAGGAGGAGATTCCCGCGCCGCGTGGTGTCATGAAGATCATGGCCCGGTGCCCGGTTGTCGCCGTAGTACACAAACTGCCCGGTGTTCAGGTCCAAGCGATCGGGCCAGTCGCCTTCTTCGCCGCTGGAATACAGCACGACAAATCTTTTCTTCAGACTCTTACCCGCGGCTCTGAACCTACCCTGGTTGCCTGCGCCAGGAAGCAGCTTGGCGATGGGATCGCTGCTCGTGTTGCCCGCGCTACCCCCTTCATAGATCGCATCCACAACAAGGTCGGCAGTCGGTAGGTCATGAAGCTGAATATCCGAGTCATGGCGAAAAGACGTATCCGGTCGAAACGGAAGAAAAATGCGTTGCCGATAAGCAAGCGAGCATTTAATTTAACGATCTTTAACCGGCCAGGCTCAACTTTCAGGCCAGCCCAGGGGGAGCGGGCTCCAATCGACGTGCGCTAGCTACACTTGTTTCATGAAGCCCCACGTGACATTTGCTACCTGTCCTGCCCCAACCGGGAGTTTCGGCGGCGCGGGTGCGGTTGATTCGCCATTCAAGCGAGGAGCAACAGCGTGACTGGCCAACAAGGCACCGAACCCACCGGCCCCCTCATCGATGTCACGCGGCTCGCCGACCAACTCGAGCAATTCGCCTCAGACCGCGACTGGTCTAAGTTCCACTCTCCAAAGAACTTGGTCATGGCCCTGACCGGTGAGGTCGGCGAACTGAATGAAATCTTTCAGTGGATGCCGGAAGAAGCGTCCAAAGGGGCTGGCCGAGACCCACAAACGGCGCAGGCCGTACAAGAAGAGCTCGCGGACGTCCTGCTCTACCTCGTTCGCCTGTCTTCCGTTTTGGGCGTAGACCTCGACGCCGCCGTCCAACAAAAGCTGAAAGCCAACGCCCTGCGCTACCCCGCAGACAAGGTGCGCGGCAGCAGCAAAAAGCACAGCCAGCCTGAAGCCGGCGAATCTGAGAAGGATTGACGTGATCGTCTACGAGGCTGACAAGAAGCAATTTCTCAGTGATAGCAACGACAGGGACATCGAAGAGGTCATCTTCGCCAAGTACTTCAGCGCCACAGGTCGCAAAGTTTCGGCGGCAGAAATAAAGTCATGGAAAGAATCGCTTGGCTACATGTCCAAGGTGCTCAGTGATTCCGAGATTCCGAACGACGTCGGCGTGGCCGTCGAGCTTCACATCCCGCAAAGCTCCAAGCGCATCGACATTAGCCTGACCGGTCGAGGTCACGACAACTCGAAGAACGTCGTGATCGTCGAGCTCAAGCAATGGGACAAGGTGAAGCCTTCGATGAAGGACGCACTGGTCAATACCTACCTCGGCGGCGGACACCGCGAGGTCGTCCACCCGTCGTACCAAGCGTGGTCCTATGCCTCTTTAATGGAAGGCTTCAATGAAGCCGTCTACTCCGGCGGCATCTCCGTCCAGGCTTGCGCCTACCTGCACAACTACGAGCGCGACGGCGTCATCGATTCGGGCCACTACGCCGACTACATCGCAAAGGCACCGCTGTTCCTGCGCGGTGAAGCAGAACGTAGCTTGCTGCGCACCTTCATCAAGCAGCACATCAAGTTCGGTGACCCGAGCGTGCTCTATGAACTGGCCAACGGCCGTATCAGGCCGTCGAAGGCGCTCAGCGACAGCCTTTCGGGTCTGCTGAAGGGAAATGCCGAGTTCATCTTGATCGATGACCAGAAGGAGGTCTACGAGCACATCCTGGCCGCAGGCCGATCTGCATCGAGTGCGAACCCCAAGGTGGTGATCGTCGAAGGCGGCCCGGGAACTGGCAAGACGGTTCTCGCCATCAACGCTCTGGTCACCTTGATGGGTGCCGGCTTGAACTGCAAATACGTTTCGAAGAATGCTGCGCCGAGGCGCGTCTACGAAACCAAGCTGGTCGGCACGATGAAGCGCACGCACTACGCAAACCTCTTCACAGGCTCAGGCGGCTTCATCGACACGCCCGCCGACCAGTTCGACGTGTTGATCGTGGACGAGGCGCACCGTTTGAATGAGAAGAGCGGCCTGTACGGCAATCTCGGTGAGAACCAAGTCAAAGAGCTCATTGCCGCTGCCAAGTGCACGGTTTTCTTCATCGATGAGGACCAGCGCGTGACGCTGAGCGACATCGGCACCAAGAAGACCATTCGCGACTTCGGCATCGGTAAGGGGGCCGAGGTGTCGGAGCACGAGTTGGCCTCGCAGTTCAGGTGCAGCGGCTCGGACGGCTACATCGCTTGGCTCGATGACACGCTCGATGTGCGAGAGACCGCCAACAAGACGCTCACGCCGGCCGAGTTCGACTTTCAAGTCTTCAGCACGCCCGACGAATTGCATGCATCGATCGCAGCAAAGAACACGACCGGCACCGCACGCGTGGTCGCCGGCTATTGCTGGCCATGGACCAGCAAGAAGGACCCGAAGGCCTTCGACATCGTCATTGGTGACTACCGCAAGCGCTGGAACCTCGACGTCGACGGCAGCTTGTGGATCATTTCACCGAACTCGATCAACGAGGTGGGCTGCATTCACACCTGCCAGGGGCTGGAGGTGGACTACATCGGGGTCATCATCGGGCGGGATTTGATAGTTCGCGACGGGTGCGTCGTGACAGTGCCAAAGGCACGAGACCGATTCGACAAGACATTGCGCGGCTACAAGTCTCGATTCAAGGCCAACCCCAAAAGCGCCGCTGCAGAGGCGGATCTCATCATCAAGAACACCTACCGCACGTTGATGACGCGCGGCATGAAAGGGTGTTACGTCTACTGCTGCGACGAAGAGACCGCGAGCTACTTTCGCAACCGGCTGTCACCCGATGCGCTCGCTGCGGCCCAGCCATGAAGATCAGCGGCGGGCAACAACGCCTGCCGGCTGACGGCCTCAGGCTTGGTGCTGATCCATCGCGTTGGGCTTCTTCAGAAGCTCCTGGACAAGTCGGGCAATGTCGTCCGCCAGATCGGAGGCAAGCCACATGATGTTGTCCCGGTGCCGCTCCCCAATTCCTTCGAGCCATTCACTCCAGTCCCCATGGCAGCAACTCAGCAGAGATTGCAATTGGGTCAACTTGTTCTCAAGAATGCCTGACGCGTCCTGCTGGTGAGTTGCGTCGTCAGATACGGGCGAGTTTTGCCCGGCGATAATTCGATCAGCCACTTGATGTGCTCTCCTGCGAAGTTGGTGCACGTTGATTGGTCAGACGGCCATGGTGTTAGCGCACCTTGGCCGTCGCCTTTTGTGCCTCACATCGACATCGCTGCGGTGTGCATCGATGTCCCGCCGTGAGGCGCGGCGGACCTTCAAATGTATGGGAGCAGCGCGCTGGCGGACGGCTCCATGCAGTGAAAAAGTTGGGGATCGCGTCGACTTTGAGCACGTCAGCGTGATCGCTGCTGCGCTCGACGATGCGGAAGCTCAGGTCTTGATCTGCCTGCTCTTCGCACGACCGAGCGCACGTCGCGGCGCCTTGTAGTCGGGATCAACCGCCATTAGTGCCTCAGGCATCCTCTCTGCAATGGCAATCAGCGTCTTCGCGGCGCCCGTCGGCTCGCGACGCCCCTGCTCCCATTGCTGCAAGGTACGCACCGACACACCCAGCAGTTGCGCAAATCCGGCTTGCGACAAGCCCGCGTTCTCACGCGCGGCAACAACCGGGGTGTAGACCTTGCGCGTCTTGCCCGCGCCCATCTCTCGTGCAGACTGAACAAGCAAGGCCTCGAAGTCCTGGCTTGCTTCGAAGGCGGCCAGTTCAGCATCACTCATTGGCTTTTTCTGCGGCATCGCGCAACTCCTTCAAGGTTTCGCAAGAGATCGAATCGAGGTTCGCTTTGGCATAGATCAACATCAAGACGACTTCGTCGAGCCTGCCGCGGTTGAAGTAAACGACCCGTACGCCGCCGCTCTTGCCCGATCCGGCGCGACTCCAACGCACCTTGCGGACCCCTCCGGACATGCGCCAAATCGTACGCCAATGACGTACAGCCTACGCCTGCACTACCGTGAAGACCGTCACGAATCCGACATCAGAAATCCGCCATGCAAAACACGCCCTTCGCTTCAATCCTGTGTTCGTTGGCCTTTGCACTCTGTGCTTCGCTCGCGACCGCCAAGCCCCTCCCCATGAGCCAGCCGTCGTCACGCTCCAAGGCGCGCTGCTCTCCGCTGACGGCATGAAGCCCGAGGGAGAGAAGCTCAAGTTCCCGGCGATACGGCTCACCAAGCCCATCTCCGTGCCGGAAGACGAGCCGCGCGATTGGCCTGCCGAGAAAAACGTGGTGCTGCTGCACATGGCGCTCGACGAAAAGAACATGGCTGCGTTCAAGCGCCTCAAGGGCAAGACGGTCGAGGTCACCGGCCGACTCTTCCATTCAGACAATGGCAACCATCAGACGAGCGTGCTGATCTTTCCGGTGTCGATCTCGCCCATCAAGTAGCCCGAAAAGGCCCGCTGATTCGACGAAGTAGAGGTCGAGCCTTCGGCACCCTATCGCGGCATCCGCTTCGCCAGCTCGGCGCAGGTCAGATCCAGGCCATCTGCGTGGGTTGCCAAGGGGATGCCAAGCGTCCTTTCCAGGCTCTTGAGCCACTGGAAGAAGCCGACGGTGTGCACTTCGTCGGCCTCTGTCATCTCGAAAATTCCATTGCTCGCATGCGATCGCTGGACGAGCTCGATGAGCGAGACGAACGACGCCAGATCCTTCGCGATATCGGCAGTGTCCAGCGCGCGTATATCGCGGATCAGGCTCAGCTCTTCCTGCATCGGCATCACGGTCGGCCGCGTTGCCCAATATGCCAATAGTTCGCCGGGGGTAATTGCGGTCACGGGCTTACAGGCTCTCGAAGAAGCAGGCTGGCACTGTGCCATCTACTAGTCCCATGTCGAGCATGAGTACGTACAGCGGGGGCCACGCTCAGCTCCGCAGCATCGAGCGGTAGTAGTCCGCGAGTGCGCCGGAAGAAAGCAGAGCACCGGCGACCTTAGTCAGTACCTGCACGTCGTCCTCCTCCTTGCGGAAATGAACCGTGACGCTGGATGGAAGCCGCACCACTTGGTCAAAGGAACATTCGGTCTGACCACAAGCTCAGTCGCCGAACGCCACAAGCCCTGCGCCCTTGCTCACCGCTCCTTCAAAGATGCCGCGCATCGCGTCGAACGCCGCAAGCGCCTGGCGGTTGCCGCCGAGTTCTCCCACATTCGAAGTGAAGATTTTCAGCAGCGTTGCAACCTGTGCAGGCGTCAACAGGGAATCTTCGAAATACTTGAAACTTGCACCGGCCTTGCTGCCCTTGTCGAACAAGACGGCCAGCGAACGGTGCGCATCGAGTTCGATGGAACCCGCCAGTTCCAGGCTGCCCGGGTCTTCGGGCATGTCCGTGGTGGAGGGGTCTGTGTAGTAGATGTCCAGCATAGTCAGTCCAGCGGGTGGAAGGTTCGAACGGTTCCGTCTTCGTTGACGGTGGCGCGATAGCGTTTGTATTGTCCGTCGTACTTCAGCCGGGACTCGAACACGGCCTTCCCCTCGTAGCTCGACTCCTTGCCGTGCTTGAGCGTCTTGCCCAGCAGCGATGAAATCTCTCCCTGGCTCATGCTGGAGTTGAACTTTGACTTGTTGGGGAACCGCGCCGGGTCGACGTGTCGGTCGTAGATGTGCTTCCAGCCCGAGGTGGCGTTGCCCTGCTCCAGCGTGAAGTTGCGGCTGCCCCTGTTGAAGCCGACCGGCCGTGCGAGCGTCTCGCCGCAGATCCAACCCAGCGGGTCGATCCACCGGATGGGGTTGGGCGAGTAGCTATGCAGGTTGTCGCCGCCCGCAAGCCCGATGGGGTCAGGGCTGATGAACCGCCCGATGTCCGGGTCATAAAACCGGAAGGTGTTGTAGTGCAGCCCCGTGTCCCTATCCAGGTACTGGCCCTGGAAGCGCAGGTTCTGCTCGATGGCCTGGGGCACCGTGTCGGTCGATGCAACAGCGCGGCCATTCAGGGCCGTAACCTCCCACTGCTCGGTAACGGTCGCGCCCCATGTCCTGTAGTTCGCGCGCCAACACAGTTGGCCTTCGTTGTTGCTCAGTTCTTCCGGCAGGCCGGCGGTGTCGTTGTGAAAGTGAAAGACCTGCGCCGTGGTCGATGCCGAGGCGGGCTCGGCGTTCGCATCGAGCCGCGCCACCGGCACGTGGCTGCCCGCCTCGTACACGTAGCTCACCACCTGCGAGCCCCTGCGCTCCTCGATCAGCCGCATCCCCTCCCAGATGAACCGCGTGCTGCCGAATGCGTCGTGCTTGGCCACGCGGCGCCCCATCGCGTCGTAGTCGAAGCGCGTGAGCTGCGTGGTGGCTTCGGGCGTGCCCGGGCGCCGGGTGGTGTGCACGGCCACGAGGCGGCTTTCCTCGTCCCACTCGAAGCGCTGCTCTGTGTGCCTGCCCGCCTTCTTGCGCACCAGCCGGCCATGGCCGTCGTAGCTGTAGCGCTTGTCCTCGAACACGCGCACGAGGTTGTCGCGCACGTAGCCGGGCGCGCCCGACGATGGGTCGAGCAGGTTGCCCGCGGGGTCGTAGGCGAAGCGTTCGCTGTTGGCGGCAGCCGCGCTGTGCACGGTCTGCTCGATGCGTCCGGTGGCGTCGTATCTGTGCGCTGTGGTGCCCTGCAGCGAATGCCGGCTCTGCCGCAGCTCGCCCACGGGGTCGTAGCTGTATTCCTTCATCAGCCCGTCGAGCACGCGGGCGCCTGGGGTGCCGGCGCTGTCGATGGCCTGGCGCCAGCTCGGGTCTTGCGTAGTGAAGGCTGTGTCCAGCCCGCCGGCCCGGCACCACGACGCGGCACGCCGGCCCAGCGGGTCGAGCGCGAAGCGGGTGTGCAGCGCGCCCTGGCTGCGCGCCACTTCGCGGTGCAGATCGTCGCGCTCGATGTCGCTGATGAGCTGGTGCACCTCGGGTGCGTCGCCGTGCCGCTGCGACAGGTTGACCTGGTGCAGGTGGCCCGAGCCGTAGTACAGGTAGTTCAGCGCGCGCTGCACGCCCGGCTGCGACGCGACGGCGGGCAGCACGGTCTGCGTGCGGTTGCCGAGTTCGTCGTGCGCGTGGCGAAGGGTGTGCGTCTCGCCGGTGAGCTCATCGATGGCGGTCTCTTCGATGAGGCGGCCGAGCTTGTCGTAGGCGAACACGGTGCGGTGCAGCGCGCGCGCTTCGCCGCCGGTGCCGGGTTGCGGCGCCTCCAGCTTGACCGCCTCGGTCAGGCGGTCGAGCTGGTCGTAGCTGTAGCGGTAGTGGTGGCTCCCGGTGCGCTTTGCGACGAGGCGGCCCACGGCGTCGCGCAGCAGTTCGGTGCGCAAGGGCCGGGTCGTGGCGGGCCGTGGCCCGGTGCCGTCGTGCAGCGCGAGGTCTTCGTCGCCGATGCCCGGCACATGGGTGATGCACACCGGCCAGCCGTTGGCGTCGTATTCGACCTGCACGCGCGTGCCGCCCACGCGGCGCTCTTCCACCACGCGGTCGGCGGCGTCGCGCACGAACTCGAAGTGCAGGCCGTTCTCGTTGACGAGGGACTGCAGGCGCTGGGCGCTGTCGTAGTGCCATGCGATGCGGCGCCCCTCGGCGTCCTGCCGCGCCAGCGGCTGGCCGCGCAGGCCGAATGCGAACTGCGTGCTGCGGCTCAGCGCATCAGTGGCGGCCACGATGCGGCCGGCCGCGTCGCGGCGGAACGACTGGTGGCTCTGGTCGGGCAGCGACACCGACAGCAGACGCCCCATGGCGTCGTGGGTCAACCGGGTGCGTTGGCCCACGGCGTCGGTCACGGCCTGCAGGTGGCCCCAGCCGTCGTAGGCGTAGCGCGTGGTCTTGCCAGAGCAGTCGGTCAGGGAGAGCAGCTGCGCGCACTCGTTCCAGGCCATGCGGTTGGTGCCGCCCTTGGCGTCGGTCACGACGATGGGCAGGCCCCGCCTGTCGTAGGCGTACTCGGTGGTGCGGCCCAGCGGGTCGGTCTCGCGCACCAGGTTGCCCTGGTCGCTGTAGGCGTAGGTCCAGGTGCTGCCGTCCGGCAGGGTCTCGCGCCATGGCTCGCCGAACTCGGTCCAGCCGGTGCTCCGGGTGCGGCCCAGCGCATCGGTGCGGCTGCTCATGAAGCCCATGGGGTCGTAGGTGCAGCGCGTGGTGGCACCGCCGGGCTCGGTGATGGCGACGAGCTGGCGCAGGTCGTTGTACTCCGCATGCCACTGGCAGCCGGCCGCGTCGATGTAGTCTGTGACCTGATGGTCCGTGTTCCAGTGCCAGGCGAACTCGCGGCCGAGCTGGTCGACGACCAGTGTCTCGCCCAGCGCCAGTGCGTCGTCGGCGGCGGGGGGCATGCGGCGCACGGTGTAGCTCTCGCCGTCGTTGGTCCAGTGGCGGGCCACGTGCGCGTCGCCGGCCGAGCCGCGCCATTCGTAGTGGCACTCCAGCCCCGCCGCGTCGGCGTGGAAGCTCATGAGGCCCTGGGCGTCGTAGCCGCAGCGGCGCACCACCGCGCCGTTGCGGTCGGTCACGTCGAGCAGGCGGCCTTCGGCGTCGTGCCTGTAGGCCACCAGCACGCCGGGCAGTTCGCCGGGTGCACCGGCGGCCAGGCGCACCGCGGCCAGCCGGCGGCTCTCGCCCGGGTAGTCGAGCGCCAGCAGGCGCCCGGTGCTGTCGGTCAGCGCCGTGAGCCGGCCCAGCGCGTCGTGGCGCAGGTCGATGAAGTTGCCGTTGCGGTCTTCGAGCCGCGCGAGCTTCAACGTCTGCGCGTGCGGCCCGCCTTCGGCCGGCGGCTCGAACATGAAGAACAGCCCGCCCGGCACGTGAATGAAGTAGTGGCCGCCTTCGGTGCGGCACAGGTCCAGGCCGTCGCGCAGGCTGTACTGGCGGGTGCCGGGCTCGATGTCGGGCAGCACCATCGGGCGGCCCTGCTCGTCAATGAGCGTGACGATGGGCTGGCCTTCGTCATCGCTGCCCAGGCGCAGCTCCATCGCATAAGGCAGGCTCCAACCCTGCCCCAGCGCGCCGTCGCGGCGAAGGTCGTGGCTGCCGTAGAAGCGCTGCCAGGCAATGGGCAGCGGCCCGGGCAGCGTGAAGTCGAGCTCGCTCTCCCCGCCCAGGAACTTGCCGCCCGTGGCCGCATGCACCGGGTTGCCAAAAGAGCTGACCATGCCGTGGATGCCCATGCCCAGCCCCACCGCGCCTTCGATCAGGCAAGGCAGCGCGTTCTTGCCCTGGCGCGCGAGCTTGGGCAGGCAGCGCAGGCCGCGGTAGATCATGACCAGGTTGAACACGGTCACCAGCACCTTCGAGATGAGCGGCACCTCGTCGGCCACCTCGCGCACGCGCGCGGTCGGCCCGCCAATGAAGACGGTGGGCGAGCCTTCGCTCACCTTGGCGCCGCATTCGGTATGGTCGTCCTTGCGAGAGGCGACGCCCATGTTGACGAACACGGTCTCCGCGCCCTCGGCAAGAAGGATCTGCGGCGAGTCGTTCTTGCAGCTCACGGTGTCCATCGGCATCTCCGGCGAGGCACGCGCGGCGCCTATGGCCTTGCTGTCGATGAACACGTCAGACGATCCGCTGGTGATCATGCCGGTCACGGTGAGGGTCTCGGGCACCAGCGCATCGGCGATCGACTCGCCCAGGCTCGCGCCGAGGTAGCCGCCGGCCATGCGCGCGCCCACCACCACGGCGCCCGCCACCAGCGGCCCCGCAAGCCCCCCGGTGCCGACCACGGCGGCCGCCGCCAGGCCCGCGGCAAAGCCCACGGCGATGCCGCCGATCAGCCCGCCTGCGAACTTGGCCCAGAAGCGCGCGTGCGCATTGGTGTGGGCAATGGGGTCGTGCAGCCGGGCGGCGGGTTTACCGGCCATGGGTCTTCGCGGCCTTCATGGAGATGTCAGGCCCTGGGCTGAAAACTCTCGAGCGTGCGCCGCCACAGCGCGAGCGCATCGGCATCGAAGGGCACGGGGCTGCTGGCCGTGAGAATGAGCACGGCCTTGCCCGCCGGATCCTGCGGCAGCACGAACACGGCCTGGCGCTGGTGCAGCGCCTGCCCGTTCTGCCTGAACTGCGTGGCAAGCTCGATGGCCTGCAGGCTCGCGATGGCCGGGCCCACGGCGATGTCGGTGCGCGACACCTCCTTCAGCTGGCTCACCTGGCGCGTCAGGTCGTTCATCTGCCGCGTCACGAACTGCGCCAGGCTCTCCTGCTCGCGCAGCGCGTCGCGGCTCACGATGAGCGTGGTGCCCGAGCCGTCTGGCATGGCCAGCACGTTCATCGAACGGTCGATGCGCCCGTCGTCGGGCACGTCGAAACGGCCTTCCTGGATGTGGTACTTCATCAGGCTGCTTTCTTGCGGGTGTTCTACGCGGGGTCGAAGGCCACGAAGGCCAGGCAGTCGGGGTTGCGCTCGGTGAAGCCGAACGACAAGCGGCCCCAGCCGAGCGTGGCCGTGTGGCTGGTCGATTCATCGAGCGAACGGCCGCGCGGCACGCCGGTGATCTCCAGCGCGGGGTAATGCTGGCGCACTTCGGCCAAGGGCACGCAGCGGCCTTTGAGCTCCAGCACCAGGAAGCCGGGATGCGCGCCTTCGCGCTTGATGCGCAGGTCGATGCGCGCAAGCTCGGCGCCATCCGCCAGGCGCACCGGCGTGCCTTCGAAGAACTGGAACACGGTGCCGCCTTCGGCATGCGTGTCGCTCAGGGTGGTCGACAGCGTGCGGCCCACCTTCTGCATGGAGAACGGCAGCTGCGCCGCCAGCGCATCGATGGCCTGCCAGAGCGTCATGGCCGTGGCTTGCGGGTTCATGGTTTCAGTGCTTCCCGGCATATTTCTTGTCGTAGGAGTTGCCGTAGTACTGCGTGTACTGCTCGCCGGTGGTCGACGTGGTGAGCGTGCCGTAGTACTTGCCTGCGGCGGCCCTGGCGGCCTCCCGGGTGCCGCCCTTCACCATGCTGTTGTAGGCATCGTTGAAGGCTTCCACGTTCGCGGGGTTCGCGCCCTTGAGGATGTCGACCTCGGCCGCGCGCCACACTTCGCGCTGCACCTGGATCTGGTTGAGCGCGGCCTCGCCCTCGGAGCCGAGCATGCTGTTGACGAACGCGGTCTTCGAGGACATGTCGGGCTTGAAGCGGTACGAATACACCGCGTGCCCGACCTCGTGCGACAGCGACGCGGCAGTCTTGTACGGGTCGCTCGCGTAGTTGCCGTCGATCACGATCTTCTTCACGGCGGGGTTGGTGTCGGCATACGTGCCTCCGCCCGCTGCGCCGTAGCCGATCTTCCAGCCCTGGCCCTGCAGGAACTTGACCTGCCTCTGCAGCGTGGGCGAGCGCGCCGCGATGGCATCGACGCCCTTGCCGAGCCCGGTGGTGACATAGCCCGGCGGCGCGGCCGCGGGCACGGCATGCTCCGATGCCCCGGCCGACGTGGCGGCGGCGGCGGGCGCCACGGGCACGCCGTCTTCCACCACCGCTTCTTCAGGCTCGCTGCCGATCGGCGCGTCGCAGTTCAGGAAGATCTTGCTGCCGCGCTGGTCGAGTTCGCCCGTGAAGTTGACGAGGCCCTTCACGCCGTTGATTTTCACCGTGCCGTCCGCAAGCAGCACGATGGACGACTTGCCGCAGATCAGCGAGATGCTGGTCTTGCCGGTAACAAACACGTCCTGGTCGGCCGCCTGGATCACCACCGACTTGCGGCCGGTGATGTTGGCGTTGCTGTCGGTGGAGGTCATGGAGGCGTCGGTCTTCGACACCAGGTTGACAGCGCCGGCGCTGGCGTGCGAGACGATGTCGCCGCCCGACACCACATTGACCTGCCCGCCCTCGCTCACCTGCGTGAGCATGCCGCCCGTGACCAGCTGCGTGAGCTGCGCGCCGGTGGTCAGCGTCATGGCCGAGGTGGCGCGCACCGACACGCTCTGCCCCGAGCTCACCACGATCGGCTTGGGGCTGATCATGGTCTGCCCCTCGGGGCTGACGATGGACACCACGGGCTTGTCGATCTTGCGCGACAGGTCGAGCATCTGCTGCGCGTCGGCCATGGCCGGGTCGGGGTTGTCGGAAACGCCCGCCTCCGGGGTGCCGCCCGCGGCCAGTGCCGCCACGGCCTGCGAAACGCCGCCCGCGGCCTGCACGCCCTGCACCAGCCCCATCAGCGTCTGGTTCTTGCCTTGCGCCATCGCGCCCACCAGTGCCTTGGTGGCCGCAACGGCCTGGCCCGACGCCTGCATCAGCGCGTTGCTCTGCGCCAGCGTGGCGCCCATGTGCTCGTGGCCGTCGGGGTTGTCGCGCGAGGCGCGCTGCGCGTAGTCCTGCGTGTAGGTGGTCAGCAGCAGGCCCTTGTCCGCGCGGATGGAACCCCACTCGTTGGTGCGCAGCTCGAAGCCGTAGCTGCGCTGCACGCCGCTGCCCTGGTTCATCAGGTAGCCCATGTGCAGGTGGGTGTTGCCGTGGTCGGTGGATAGCTCGATGTGCTCGGTGCCGCGGCTGTCCTCGAAGCGCAGCATGTGCTTGCCGCCGCCGCCCTTGCTCCAGTTCGTCTGGAAGCCGGTCTGGGTCTTGTGGCGCGGCAGCTCCCACGGCGGCATCTGCGCGGCGTTGTAGACGCAGCCGGTGACGATCGGGTAGTCGGGGTCGCCGTTGAGGAAGTCGACGATCACCTCCTGCCCGATGCGTGGTATGTGCATGGCGCCGTAGTTGCTGCCGGCCCAGGTCTGCGACACGCGGATCCAGCATGAGGAGTTCTCGTCGCGCCGGCCATAGCGGTCCCAGTGGAACTGCACCTTGATGCGGCCGTATTCGTCGGTGTGGATCTCCTCGCCCGCGGGGCCGACCACCACCGCGGTCTGCGGCCCGGTGGTGCGCGGCCGGGGCGTGACGCGCTCGGGCCGGTAGGCCGCGCTGTCGGGCAGCACCTCGAAGGTCTGGCGGTAGCTGGTGCTGCTGGTCGATTCGCTGTAGGCCGCGTCCGCCGCGCCCACAACGCGCAGCGCGTTCTCCTGGAAGTCGTAGCTCACGGCTTCGATCAGGTAGCGGCGGTTGTCTTCGGCGTTGGGGTGGCGCGCCAGTTCGAACAGGTAGCCCGGCGCCATGTGGCGCAGGTTGCCTTCGGCGCTCACCAGTTCGCGGCGCCCGGCGAGCTGCTCCAGCCGCAGGCGCGCGTAGTTCTCGCCGTCGCCAAGCTCGGTGTAGCCGCCGGGCCAGTCGTAGATCTCGAAGTTGTCGCGGCTGTGGCCGGCCGGCTGCTGGCGCACGGTGTCGATCTCGGCGTTGGGCTTCCTGAAGTCGTAGTCGTCGGCCGCGAAGTTGCCCGACGCGATGTCTTCCGAATGGCTCCAGCTGTCGATGAAGTCCTGCTCGAGGATCTGCGCGGCCAGCACGCCCGCGTGGTAGGGCACCTTCACCGGGCCGTTGGGCAGCGGCGTGTGCGAATCAGGGCCGTCGCACAGCACCAGCTGGTGGCTGCCCTGCGCGTGCGAGAAGAAGTAGTAGATGCCCTCCTGCTCCATCAGCCGGCTGACGAAGTTGAAGTCGCTCTCGGCGTACTGCACGCAGTAGTCCCAGGTGCGGTAGTTGCCGCCCAGGCGCGCGTCGATGGCAAAGCCGTAGGGCGCAAGCACCTCCTGCAATATCTGCGGCGCCGTCTTGAACTGGAAGATCTTGAAGTCGGAGCGGCGCGTGGCGTACCACAGCCACGGGCGCAGCGTGGCCTCGTACACGGACATGTCGCCGTCGTCCTTGCCCACGTAGGCAAAGCGCGTGACCTGCCCGCTCAGGAAGCGCTTGCCGGCGCCGCCAAGCTCGGTGGCAAGGTTCACCTCGATGCTCATGTCCTCGCCCAGCATGCGCTTGGGCTGGATGTTGGGCATGTCGCTGATGAGCCGCACGCGATGCTCGAACAGTGCGGAAATGCGCTCCTGTCCCGTCATCGAGCGGAACTTCAGGCGCTCGCCCAGCGCGCTGTGGGCGATGAAACTGCGGGTCATTCGTGGAAGGCTCCCTGGTCAACGCACCCGACGAAGGGAACTCACGCTTCCTTGTTTTCCTTGATGTTCCAGCCCAGCACCGTCTCGGCGCCCTTGCCGCCCTTGTCGGTCTGTTCCCAGTACTGCTGCTTCACCTTCGCGGCCTGGAAGGCGTACTGCACGAACACGGCGTCGGAGCCCTGCTCGGCCGTGTACTGCACCGACGTGACCAGCACTTCTTCGAGCGTGATGCGCGTGTATTCGATCTGCGAGCCGCCGGCCTTGCATACCGACACCTCGACCTTGCTCAGGTGCTTGCCGCTGGCACAATTCTTCAGCACCGACGGTGCCGCCTTGTCGATGCGCGCGAGCACCTGCAGGTCGTTGAAGCTGGCCTTGCCGACTCCACCGCCACCGCCGCTGACCATGTTTCCGGGCTGCGTTGCGCCCCACGCAAACGACTTGATGTCGCTCCACTCCTTGTGGTTCGAATCCTTGGATTCGCCGTTCGCGCCTTCGACGTGCATGAACATGTCTACTGCCATGAGATCAACTCCCTCAGAAATTGCGTGCCCATGCAGGGCACCGTGGAATCAGCCGCCCTGCCCTTGCAGCAGGACGGCAGCGAATCACAACCGGATGACGCCAGCGCTGGTGACACAGCGACGTCGGCGCATCGAATCCGTCCGTACCTTAAGCCAGGCACCCACCGCGGGCCAGTGCCAAACGGCATGCGCAAAAAGAATTACAGGCACCGGCTGAATGACTCACAACGGGTACGGTGCGCCCGCAATGCGCTCGCACCCCACATACCGGCTCCCGATTTCCAGCAGCCTGGACGGGTTCTCGATCCGCAGTTCCATCAGCCGGATGCCTGATCGCTTGGGCACCCAGCAGCGCCACGTCAGATAGACAGACGCCAGGCCGGCGTTCATGTCCACGTGGACGCCGTCGAGGGTCATCTCCAGCGCGGCTGCGTCTCCATCTTTCCAATGCGCGGCGGCAGACAGGCGCACGCCCGGCAGCCAGACCTGGATGTGAGAGTGGCCTGGATGCATGTGCAGAAGCTGCAGTTCTTCATCGCCGCTCAGGCGCTCCTCGTGAATGAGGCCGGGCGCGGCGTATTGATAGAAGCGGTAGTCGAAGTCGTCGGGCAGCAGCGGATGCTTTGCCTGCAGCCACGCATCGTCGAAGGTGCCCGTGAACTGCTGGCGCGGCCGCCATACCGGCGGCAACGGGGAGAAGCCCTGCGGCACGTAGTCGTGGCGCCGCCAGTCGAGCACCGGGTCGGCGGGGTCTTCGATGCAGGGCGCGGGAATGTCGATATCGCCGGGGCTGTGCTCCGCGTCCACGATGCCGCATCCGATGGGGTTGTGGCGATGGACGTCGGCGGGCGCCTGCCCGTCGCCCGTTCCGGGTATCTCGCCTCCAAAAGCGCCACGCCAGTCGAGCGCCACGGCCTTCACTGGCCTGGCCGGCGAGAGCACCCATTCCTTCTTCTTCCCGGAAGCGCCGTGCTTCTCGTCGCCCTCCGGCTTCGCGGCGCATTGCCAGGCTCTGGGACCGTGCACCCGCACGACTTTCTCGAGCCTGCCCAGGCGCACGCCGGCAAGCCACGAGGCAGACGCCACCCCTTGCGGTGCCCAGCTCGCCCCCAGGATGGTGACATCGGCCGCCGGCTTGAAGGGCACGATGTCGCAGGTCCGCACCAGGAGGCCACCGGCGGGATCACCCTCGTAGCGGTCGGCGAGTTCGAGTTCTTCCTGCCGCGGTGCGAGCACGAGCGGCGCATTCGCCACCACGTGGAAGCTTCCGCGCACCGCCAGCACGGCCATGTCGGTGCCGTCGCGATGGAACTGCGAAAAGGCGAGTGCGGAAAAAGGCGTGCGATTCTCGAGGTGCGGAGCCATTTTGGAGTTCAGCAGGAAGCGTCCGCGCTCCGGTCAGCAGCGCAGGATCACGAAGACCCTGGACGCGCCCTCGTCGCGCACGGCGAACAACTGCGCCGGCAACTCGGCGAGCGCGCGTGGAATGTCGATGAAGGCGGCCGGGTCGTCGGCTGCGAGTTCGAGCACCCGCCCCGGTTCGCAGCGCCGCAACGCCTTGCGCAGCCGCAGCAGCGGCGTGGGGCAGCGGGTGCCGCGGGTGTCGACGAGCAGCGCATGCATTCCGCCTGCGGCGTCGGACGCAGGCGCCGTGCTCGCAGGCAGGAACGCGGTGGCCGGGCTCGGGCCGGCACCGGAGGACGTCAACTCGCCTCCTCCTTCATGGTCCGGAAATCGGGCATGGCTACCACGCGCTGCAGGAGCACGGATTCGATTCCCACCATCGGTGCCTTGAAGTCCACGCCCACTACGCGACCGTCCGCCAGGAAGTGAACGATGCGGCGCCTGCCGGCACGCAGGTCGACGCTGCGGCCGAAGGCTGTGTCCGCCGACAGTTTTGCTCGCGCTGCCTGCGGAGTTTCTCGCCCGGCATCGAGACCGAAGGGCAGCGGCAGCCTGGCGGCATCGATCTCGAGTTCGTGCAGCACCCAGTGCTCCGGGTCGACGGCCTGCGTTGCGAAGGCACCGCGCAGCAGCATGCGAAGGCCGCGCGACAGGCTGGCGTAGTGCGCAAGCGCATGCGAAGGCTCCGTTGGCGGGCATGCCGCCGGCGTGAACTCCGCCCAGTCGGCAAAGCCGGGCAGCCAGTCGCCGAGTCCATGGCAGCCGATGCGCTGGGCAGCCTCGGCCACCCATTCCACATCGCGCTTCCACAAGGGCACGGCACCGCCCGGCTCAGGCGATGGGCGGGTTGCCCGGGAAGACGATGCGCTCCCAGCTGGTGCCGTCGAAGCGCACGATGTCCCGGTAGCCGATTGACCAGAGCACACCGTCGACCGCCTGCAGCACGTGCCCGTCGGCATGCGCCGGCACGAGGCCGGTGTCCACCGGCTCGACCGCATCGCCCTCGCGCACGAACAGCCCCTCGGCAGTGGCGAGGTAGACCTTGCCGCCGTAGATCGCCACGTCGCTGTAGTTGCGGGTGTCGTCGAGCGCCGAGACGTCGGTGAAGCCGCCTGCATGGCTGCCGTGCAGCAGCGCGCCTCCGTGGCCGCACGCCCAGACTGCGTCGGGGCCCTCCACGCACAGTCCGGAGAGCTTTGCGGTTTCGACCGGAACCGGCGTCCAGGCGCCATCGGCCCCTCGATGGAACAGCAGGCCGGCGTTGCGGTCCGAGTCCCAGCCGGCAAGGTAGATCGAGTCCTCGCCAGGCCCCGCGATCGCGTTCAGCATCAGGTTGTGCTCGCCTTCCGCGGGCTGCAGCAGGCCGTCGTCGACGTGCACCCATTCGCCCTCGCCCTCGCTGTCGCCCTCTCCATCGTTCTCACGGCAATAAACCTGGCCGCCGTCGCCGCACGCGTACAGGCGGGCACCGATCTGGCGCACCGCATTCATGTAGCCCCAGCCCTCGGAGTCGTCGTCCCAAAGGCCCGCACCCGCAATGCGCTCCATCACCGGCGGTTTGCCGACCGGCAACCGCACGATGTCGCCGTCCTCGGCGGCAAAGACAAAGGCCTGCGCCGAGCCGTCGGAACCACCCGCGCTTTGCAGCGCCGCGGCGCTGATGGTCAGCGGCAGATCGAAGTAGCGCCACTGCATGGGCTTGTCGGGCGTGAAGAGGCAAAGACGCGCAAAGCCGTCGAAGCGCTCCTCGAGCTTCGAGCACGAGACGATCAGGAACTGGCGGTTCACCGCGACACCGGTTTCGATGCGCAACTGGGGCGTGGAGGGAGGGGGAGGAAACTGTTCCATGTGCGTGCGGTGTGGGTTGTGCGGGTGCTTCGCTTCACTCTATTCGATCGGCCAGCCAGAGGCCTTGAGCGCATCGCGCGCAGCCGCCTTCACGGCCTTGGAGGCCGATTTGTAGGCCCGTACAAGCGCATCGTTCGACATCTTCTTGAAGAACTCGTCGGTGGCGGCCTCGAACTTGCCCTTGCAATCGGGCTTGGCCTTGCCGAGCGCGTCGTAGGCGATCTGCTTGACCTTCTCGAAGGGCACGGTGCCGGTGGCGCCCCCCGCCGTGCGGATCGCGTTGTCCATCAGGCGGTGCACCTCGCGGTGCTCGCTCTCGGAGAGGCAGATCGCCGGGCCTTCGTCCAGCGAAGGCGCGCCCGGCACCCGCGGGCCGGGCGCCTTGCGGGTTCCGAGCCGCAATATGTAGTCGGCAATGATGTGATGAGAATCCTGTCCCGGCGGGCAATCGTTCTTTCCGTGCGCGCCCGGATTGCACGGGTCGGGCTTGCCCTCTACGCGCACGCCGGCCTCCGGGTCGGGGTTGGCCGCGGGCTGGGCCTGCGAAGCCTGTGACTGTGCCTGTTGCTGTTGCTGGGCGCGCGTACGCTCCTGGGCGATCTGGTCTTCGACGGCCTTGCGCACTTCAGCGTCGAACTTGTCCGCACCCGTGGGCCACCACGAGTCATAGACGCCGGCCTTGTATTCGGCAAGATGATTCAAGGCCTGGTCGTAGATGGCCTGTTCTTGCGGGGTCTGCGGGTTGATGCCTTCCAGGACGGACCTGGCTGCGGACTTGCCGAGGATGAGGCTGTCGCCGGGCATCGGCGCACCTTGCGCTATCCAGAGCACGAAGAGCATCTTTCCCGCGATGCCGGCGGCTTTGCCGGCCATTCCGGCGCTGCCTCCGGGCCGGGGCATGCCCGCGGGCGGCCGGAAGACGTTGTCGTTGGCCGCCGGGCCGGGCCGAAAGCTCGGGGTCGGAGCCGGCCGCGTCTGCGGGATGACGCCGGGGCGCACGTCGCTGACCGGTGCATTCGGCATCTGCTGCAGCTGGGCTTGTGCAAGCAGGATGGGCTTCTCGCCCATCGCCGTGCGCACCAGGCTTGCGTAGTCGGCCATGCCCGTCGCGGGGATGAGGCGCGCCTTGCCGGTCTTCTCCTGGTCGGTCTCGTAGTACTCGATGACGGCACCATCGGCACTCGCCTTCGCGAGAAGCGCCTCGGCCTCGCTGTCGTCGATGGTGCTGCCGTCGTCGGGCGACCAGTAGGTGCCGCGGTCCTTCTTGTAGTTCAGCTCCCCAATGGTGTTGCGCCGGTTCATCCAGAAGGTGTCGCCGTCGCGTACCAGCCACTGGCCATTGACCCGGACGACTGTCGAAGCAGTCTTCGGCTCCGCGATGTCGCCGACAGTGCCCGACTTGATGCCAGTGGCCGAGCCCGCCTCGTCACCCTTGACGTTCGTGACGACGCTGTCGAACCTGAAGGCCTTCAGCCCCGTGAGGAACACGTCCTGCGAAGTGTTGGAGTCATCGCCGAGCTTGCCGGTGATCTGGTACGGAATGGGCGGCGTGGCCGAGCCGATGGGTGTCTTGCACACATCGGGGGCCGTGCACACCACGATCGCCTGCGCCGCGTCCCGGCCGGCCTCCGGAGGCGCCGCACTCGCGGGCGACCTGGGCGCGGGCCTGCCGACGATGACGGCCAGGCGGGCGATACGGCCCGGCCCCGCGCCGCCCGCAAACGCCCCGCCCGGGGAGGCAGGCAGGAAGGCCGACGACGCAGTGGCCTTGGGGTCCAGAGCCATGGATCGCGGTGTCCTGGTCTTCTCGGGTCTTCGGACCTCAGCAGAGGTCGATGACCTTGCCGTTGATCCGTACCGCACCGGTGGCGCGGAAATCGAACTTGGCGCCGGTGAGCGTCACCTGGCCGTCCTTCGTCATTTCCAGCCGGCTTTTGCCCACGGTGATCACGAGCCTCTCGCCGACGTCGAGCGAAAAATCTTCGCCAATGGTTTCATTCTTGCTCTTGCCCACCGCAACCGTCTGGGTCAGCCCGACCAGCGATGTCTTGGCGATGCCGACTTCCTCCGACGAAGTGAGCGCGACGAAGCGGTTCATGTTCTGCAGCACTGTCAGCAGCTCGTTGGCCTTGACCGTCTCCATGCGGTTGTTGCCGATGGTGATGGTTTCGTCGTGACCCACGGTTTCGGTGCGGTCATGGCCCACGTTCACGGTTTCGTCGCGCTCGATGGTCTTGCTGCGGTCGCGGCCGACCCAGTGGGTTTCGTCGTTCTCAACCTCGATGTCCTGGTTGCGCTCGGCATGCAGCCAGACCTGCTCCTGCCCCTTCTTGTCCTCGAAGCGCAGCGCGTTGGCATTGGCGTCGGTCGCGCCTTCGGAACTGCGCGTGAGCAGGCCGCTTTGCGTGGCGTTGGCCGGCAGCTCCCACGGCGGCATGTTGTCGGCGTTGTAGACGCGGCCGGTCACGATGGGCCGGTCGGGGTCGCCGTTCTCGAAGTCGACGATCACCTCCTGCCCGATGCGCGGGATCTGGATGCCGCCGAAGTTGGTGCCGGCCCAGGGCGATGAAACACGCACCCAGCACGAGCTGTTCTCGTCCTTCGTGCAATAGCGGTTCCAGTGGAAGCTCAGCTTCACGCGTCCGTACTCGTCGGTCCATATCTCGCGGCCGGCCGGACCCGTGACGATGGCGGTCTGCGGCCCCGTGGTGCGCGGACGGGGCGCCTCGGGCGCGGGCGCGCGAAAGACCTTGCTCGAAGGGATCACGTCGAAGTCGACCCGGCATTCGAACTCCTGCTGCGCGCTCGCGTCGCCCACGTCCTGCAGCCGCAGGTGGGCATCGGTCACAAGGTATTCGCGGTTGGCCTCGTTCTGCGGATGCCGCTCCAGCGTCACCAGGCAGCCCGGCACCACGGCGCGCAGGTTGCCCGAGCCGCTGGCGCGCTCGCCCTGGCTTCCGGTCTCTTCCATGCGCGTGCGCACGAGTTGCTCGCCCTCGGATTCGACGACGTAGTCGCCCGGCCAGCCGTAGCGTTCCTGCCTGCCTTGCGCGGTCTTGCGCGGCATGGCGCTCACCTGCTGCAGCCGCGCCTTGGGGCGCTTGAAGTCGAAATCGTCGGTCACCCATTGGCCGCTCTGCAGCGTCTCGCAGGCGTTGAAGCGGTCGCAGTGCTCGGCGCGCACGGTGTCGTCGGCACCGTAGAACGGAATCTTCCGGTAGCCCGCATTGGCGTACGGCTGGTGCGCGGACATGTCGTCCACGATCACGAGCTTGTGGCTGTCTTCGGCGTGCTCGAAGTAGTAGTACAGCCCCCACTCGTGCATCAGCCGCGCGACGAAGTCGAAGTCGCTCTCGCCGTACTGCACCTGGAACTCGCGCGTCGGGTAGCTGCGGGCAGCCTTCACTTCATGGACGAATTCGTAGTCGGAGAACACCTCGCCGAGGATGTCGAGCACGGTCTTGTTCTGGAAGATGCGGTAGTCGCTCGTGCGCGTGGCCAGCGCGAGCCAAGGCTCCATCACCGCTTCGTACAACGCGCGGCGGTTCTCCAGCCGCAGGAAGCGCACGCGCGTCACCAACCCCGAGATATGGCGCCTGGCTTCGCCGGCGCCGGGGCGACCGTCGAGCACGATGTGCACCGTGAGCGTTTCGCCCACGAGCTGCTTGATGTTCACGTTGGCGGCCTGCCGCTCGTTGTAGCCGGCCTGCTCGGGCGTGCTGAACGTGACGGTGTAGCGAAACAGGCTGCTCAGGCCTTCGTCGCCTTCCATGGCCAACGGCTCCAGTGCGGGCTGCCCGCCCAGTGTGGGCATGGCGGCACAAGAAGCGGTGAGAACGCGGATTGACCGTGCTGCGCCTGTTGGCATGGCACTCTCCCTCCAAATCTGATCAACGCACGAAAGGCAAGAAGGCAAGCCGGCACTCGCGGCCCACGCAGAGGGATCAGGCTTCCTTGTTTTCCTTGATGTTCCAGCCCGGCACCGTCTCGACGCCCTTGCCGCCCTTGGCGGTCTGCTCCCGGTACTGCTGCTTCACCTTCGCGGCTACTGCCATGATTGAGTGCTCCCTGAGTTGTCACATCACGATCAAGAGAATCCATATTTGCAAACTCTTGAGCGCGATGTTCGGGCGCGACTGTGACAAATCGATTGAATCTGGACAAATCTCTATCCTGATTTCGCCATTCCTCACGATTTATTTCCCATGGCCTGACATATCGCCCAGGAAATAAGGCAATTAGTTTTAGCCTGCTTCATCTCGCAGGTAAAAAGGCCCGCCGTCAAACGATGGCGGGCCCTTCCATTTGTCTGCACCGGGAACGGCTACGGGGCTCCGTGCGCTTCGTTCAACCACTTCGCGGCAAGCGCGGGCACGACGTCGGTGGCCCTGCCTTGCAGGAAGGTGAATCCGTGCGGCACGTCTTCCATGTCGAGCGCAACCAGCACCTTCCGCGCAGCGCGATCCGCATACCGCACCAACGACGCCGCCGGGTTGACGGTGAGCGACGTGCCCACCACCAGCACGCGCGCCGCGGTAGCCACATGCATTTCCGCTTCCTCGAAGTGCTGCACCGCTTCGCCGAACCACACGATGTCGGGCCGCAGCTGAGTGCCGTCTTCGCACAACTGGCCCATGGCGATGGGCTCGCCGTCCACGCGGTAGCGCCTGGGTTCCGGCTCCGACGTGCCGCGCGCATACGCGAGTTGGCCGTGCAGGTGCAGCACGTTGCGCGAGCCCGCACGCTCGTGCAGTGCATCGACGTTCTGCGTGACGATCACGACCTCATATGCCGACTCGAGCGATGCGATGGCAAGGTGCGCCGCATTAGGCTGCGCCTGCCAGGCTTTCGCGCGCCGCTCGTTGTAGAAGGCAAGCACCGCCTCGGGGTGCTTTCGCCAGCCTTCAGGGCTTGCGAGTTCCTGCCAGGAATAGGTGTTCCATAAGCCCTTGGCATCGCGGAATGTGGGCAGGCCGCTCTCGGCGCTGACGCCGGAGCCTGAGAGAACGACGATCTTGTTCGGTTGGACCTGGGGCTTCATGTGCAGATATTCTTTACGCAACCGTCAGCATCTTCGAGCGGATTTTTTCAAGTACCGTTGCGGCAACGCATTCTCCCTTTCACCTCCAGGAGCCCGCATGGCGTCTTCGCCCCTTGCAGCACATCCGCACTACGACCGCCTGATCTCCGCTGCACGCAGCCTGCCGCCGTTGCGCGTGGCCGTGGTTCATCCGGCCAATGCCGTGTCGCTCGAAGCGGCCTTCTCATCGGCAGCCTTGGGCCTGATCGCGCCGACGCTGGTCGGGCCGCGCGCAAAGATAGAAGCAGCGGCGCGCGAGGTCGGCATCGATCTCTCGAACACCCCCATCGTTGATGCGCCGCACAGCCATGCCGCGGCCGACGCAGCGGTCGCGATGGCTCTTCGCGGCGAGGTCGATGCATTGATGAAGGGCAGCCTGCACACCGACGAACTGATGGGCGCGGTGGTGCGCCGAGAAGGCGGAGTGCGCACCTCGCGCCGCATCAGCCATTGCTTCGTGATGGACGTGCCGGGCCATGGGCAGCCGCTGATCATTTCTGACGCGGCCATCAACATCGCGCCCACGCTCGAAGAGAAAGTCGACATCGTGCAGAACGCGATCGATCTTGCGCACGCGCTGCAGATGCCCGCGGTGCGGGTGGCAATACTGTCAGCCACGGAAACGGTCAATGCGAAGGTACCGTCGACGCTCGATGCCGCCGTGCTGTGCAAGATGGCCGACCGGGGCCAGATCACCGGCGCGGTGCTCGACGGTCCGCTGGCCATGGACAACGCCATCGACGCCGAGGCCGCGCGCATCAAGGGCATCAATTCGCCGGTGGCGGGCCGCGCCAACGTGCTGATCGTGCCCGACCTCGATGCCGGCAACATGCTCGCGAAGAGCCTGACCTTTCTTGGCGGCGCCTATGCGGCGGGCATCGTGCTGGGCACCAAGGTGCCGGTGATCCTCACGAGCCGGGCTGATTCCGAGCCGGCCCGGCTGGCATCTTGCGCGGTCGCATCCATGCTCGCCAAGGCAGGCCGCGACAAGCTCATCAAGGCGGTCGGCTGAACGACGACGGTCAGCGCGCGCCGGCCACGATGGCAATGCCGCGGATCTGCCCGGCGACCGATGCGGACGCCGGCTTTGCATAGCGCGACGGCGCAAAGCGATGCAGCAACTCCGCCTCCCGCAACTTTGCCGCTTCCAGGTTCGCGAGCTTGACGTGACCGAAGCCGCGAATCGACATCGGCAGCGCGGCGATGCGGGCGGCCAGCGACTGGTTGTCGGTTGACAGCTCATTGGCCATCGCATCGAAGAGCCCGTCGAAGTGCGCGATCAGCTCGCGCTCCATGCGCCGCTCCCCGGTGCGGCCGAAGGGGTCGAACGCGGTGCCGCGCAGCCGCTTGCCATGCGCAAGCCACCGCATCGCGGGCAGCATCCAGCTCCCGATGCGGATCTTGGCGGGCGCACGGCCGTGCGAGCCGCGCGCCACCACGGGCGGTGCCATGTGGAATTCGAGCTTCAGCTCGCCTTCGAACTGCTCCGAAAGCTTCTTGAGAAAAGCGCCGTCGGTGTAGAGCCGCGCCACCTCGTATTCGTCCTTGTAGCTCATGAGCTTCAGCAGGCTGCGCGCCGCATTGCGCGTGAAGGGCAGGCTTGCATCGCCGCCCTGCAATGCGGCCTCGCGCGCCTGCAGGCCGCGGATGCGCGTTTCGAAGCGATCCGCCCAGGCGGCGTTCTGGTAGCCGGTCAGATGGCGGCGCGCATCGGCGATGAGCATGTCGAGCGGAAGCTCATCGGCCTGCGACGACTGCGCATCGGCGGCAGGCGCGGCGCGCAGCTGGTCGAGCGCCGCGGGGTCTCCGGCCGCCAGCCGCCCCAGCGAAAAAGCCGACTGGTTCGCGGCCACGGCCACGCCGTTGAGCTCGATCGCATGCATCAGCGCCTCCAGGCTCAGCGGCACCAGCCCGCGCTGCCATGCGTAGCCGGTCGCCACGATGTTCGCCGCCAGCGTGTCGCCCAGGAACTCTTCCGCCAGGCTCTGCGCGTCGAAGGTCTCGACCTGCTCTTCGCCGGCCACGAAGCGCATCTTCTCCAGCAGCAGGTCCACGTGCAGGTCGGCGTCCGGGTTGCGCAGCGACTCGGCCACCGGAATCTCGTGGATGTTCGCGAGCACCCGGGTGCGGCCGTGACGCACGGTCTGCAGCGCGTCGGCCGATGCGCCCACCACCACGTCGCAGGCCAGGATGGCATCGGCCTGCTGCGTGTCGATGCGCACCTGGTGCAGCCGCTCGCGCGAATCCGCGAGCCGCACGAAGCTCAGCACCGAGCCGCCCTTCTGCGCGAAGCCCATGAAGTCCAGCACGCTGGCGGCCTTGCCTTCCAGGTGCGCGGCCATCGCAATCACCGCGCCGACCGTCACCACGCCGGTGCCGCCCACGCCGGTCACGAGCAGGTCGTAGGGCGCGCTCCACGCGTGCGCGGCCGGATGCGGCAAGGCGGCCACGCGATGCAGGAACGCATCGCGCCCCGCCGCCAGCGCACCGCTCTTGCGGCGCAGCTTGCCGCCCGTCACGCCCACGAAGCTGGGGCAGAAGCCCTTGGCGCAGGAATAGTCCTTGTTGCAGCTGGTCTGGTCGATCTTGCGCTTGCGGCCCATCGAGGTTTCGTGCGGCAGCACGGCCACGCAATTGCTCTGCACGGTGCAGTCGCCGCAGCCTTCGCACACCGCCTCGTTGATGAACAGGCGCTTGGGCGGATCGGCCAGTTCGCCCTTCTTGCGGCGGCGGCGCTTCTCGGCGGCGCAGGTCTGTTCGTAGATGAGCACCGTCACGCCCTTGATTTCCCGCAGGCGGCGCTGCACGTCGTCGAGCGCGGCGCGGTCGTGGAACTCGGTGCCTTGCGGAAAGCGGCCTTTGATGTCGTCGTACTTGCCGATCGCGTCGCTCACCACCACGACCTTGCTCACGCCCTCCGATTCCACCTGCCGCGCGATGGCGTCCACGCTGATGACGCCGTCCACCGGCTGGCCGCCCGTCATCGCGACCGCGTCGTTGAACAGGATCTTGTAGGTCAGCGTGGCCTTGGCCGCCACGGCCTGCCGGATGGCGAGGTAGCCCGAGTGGTAGTAGGTGCCGTCGCCCAGGTTCTGGAACACATGCGGCGTCTTCGTGAACATGGCGTGCGAGATCCAGTCGACGCCCTCCCCGCCCATCTGTATCAGCCCCGCCGTGCTGCGGTCCATCCAGTTGGCCATGAAGTGGCAGCCGATGCCCGCGCGCGCGGTGGAGCCTTCGGGCACCTTGGTGCTGGTGTTGTGCGGGCAGCCCGCGCAGAAGTAAGGCAGGCGCTTCACGGCATCGCTCGCGTTGCCGAGCAGCTCGGGCGGCGTGAAGTCGCGCACATGCTGCAGGTGGTCGCCCAGGTCGCGGTTGTCGGGAAAGTGCACCGCCAGCCAGTGCGCCACCAGCTCGATGAGCCGCGAAGGCCGCAGCTCGCCGAGCGCCGACACCAGCGGCTGCCCCTCGCGGTCGTGCTTGCCCACGAGCACGGGGCGCGCATCGGGCGGTGCGTTGTAGAAGATGTCGCGCAGCTGCGTCTCGACGACGGCGCCCTTCTCCTCGACGATGAGAATCTCTTCGAGCCCCTTCGCAAAGGCCTTGATGCGCGTCTGCTCGACCGGGAAGCTCAGGCCGATCTTGTAGAGCCGCACGCCGGCGCGCGCCAGCTGCTCCGGCGAAAGCTCGAGCCGGCGCAGCACTTCCATCAGGTCGTGGTGCGCCTTGCCGCAGGTGACGATGCCCACCCTGGCGTGCTCGCTCACGATCACGTCGCGGTCGATGCTGTTGCGCCTGGAGAAAGCAGCCACGGCCGCGAGCTTGTCTTCGAGCCGCGATTCGATGCGCAGCGAAGGCAGGTCGGGCCAGCGGTAGTGCAGGCCGTCCGCCGGCGCGCCGTGGCCGGTGGCGGCGCGCACGGTGTCGGCATCTTCCCAGGCCTCGACGCGCGCGTTGACCACGTCCAGGTCCACCGTGCCCGCGCTCTCGACCACTTCCGACAGCGCCGCCATGCCGACCCACGCGCCCGAATAGCGCGACAGCTCATAGCCGTACAGGCCGAACTCCAGGTACTCGGCCACGCTGGACGGTTGCATGACCGGCATGCGCCAGGCCATGAAGGCGTGGTCGCTCTGGTGCGGCATCGACGACGACACGCAGCCGTGGTCATCCCCCGCCACCACCAGCACGCCGCCGTGCGGAGACGAGCCGTACGCGTTGCCGTGCTTGAGCGCGTCGCCCGCGCGGTCCACGCCCGGGCCCTTGCCGTACCACATGGCGAACACGCCGTCGACGGTGCGCTCGGGGTCGGACTCGACACGCTGCGTGCCCAGCACCTGGGTGGCCGCAAGCTCTTCGTTCACCGCCGGCACGAAGCGGATGCCCGTCTGCCTGAAGCGTTCGCCCGCCTTCCAGATGGCCTGGTCGACCATGCCCAGCGGCGAGCCGCGGTAGCCGCTGACGAAGCCCTGGGTGTGCAGGCCGCGCGCCGCGTCGCGCCAGCCCTGCATGACCAGCACACGGATCAGCGCCTGGGTGCCGGTGATGAAGACCGAGCCCGAAGGGGCCCAGAGATTGTCGGAAAGCTGGTAGCCGGGCCGCTTGAGCGCGGTCGCGTTGTGTGGGGCGTTCATGCCCGGAATTGTTCTGCCGCATTCCGGGGAAGTGCTTCTTCAATGCACTAGCGCAGACCCTTGTTTGAAGAAGAATTTACTTCTATAAGGAAGAAAAAGTAGTTTCTCTTCTCCGATTATCCGAATCCCGAGAAAACCCGACCGGCCGCGCTCAGTCCTGCCTGCGCATCGCGAAGAAGCCGCCCGCCACCAGGATGAACGCGCCGATGATCACTTTCTGCCAGGTGCTCGGCACACCGGCCATGATCAGCACGTTGTTGATCAGCGTGACCAGCACCACGCCCAGCAGCGTGCCGCCCACCGTGCCGCTGCCGCCGGTGATGCGCGCGCCGCCCAGGATCACCGCGGCGATCACGTCCAGCTCGTTGCCCACCAGGTCGAAGGGGTTGGCCAGCCGCGTGCTCGACACGTGCACGATGCCCGCCAGCCCCGACAGGAAGCCCGCGTACGCGAACACGAAGACATGCACCGTGCGCAGGTTGTAGCCGAGCCGCTCCGCGATGGGGAGGCTGCCGCCGATGGCGTACACCGCGCGCCCGATCAGCGTGCGGTTCAGCAGCCACCATGTCAGCACCGCCGCGAAGGCGAGCACCAGCACGGTCGCGGGCAGCACCGCGTGCAGGCCCTGCGGCGTGTCGAAGCGCCAGAGCGCCAGCTTGCCGAAGGCGTCCATGGGCGCCGGCACGTTCATGAAGAACACGGTGCCCACGAAGGTCAGAAGAATGCCCCGGTACAGGTACTGCGTGCCGATGGTCACGATCAGCGAAGGCGCCTTGAGCCAGTGCACCAGCAGCCCGTTGAGCACGCCCAGCACCGCGCCGCTCGCGGCACCGGCTATCAGCAGCAGCGCGATGGGCGCTTCCGGAAAATAGTTCAGCACCAGCTTGGTGATGCTGTACATGGTGAGCGCTGCAATGGCCGCGAACGACACGTCGATGCCGCCGGCCGCCAGCACGATCAGCACGCCCAGCGCAAACAGGCCCAGCACCGTGCAGGCGCGCACGATGTCGAACAGCACGGGCAGCTGGAAGAAGCTCGGGTTGATGGCGCCGACCGCCAGGCTCGCCAGCACGATCAGCGCCAGCGTGAAGACGGAGGGGCGCTGCGCGAGCCAGCCGCGCAGGGAGGCCCGCGCCTGGGGCGGGGGCGTGGCCGGCGCGGAATGCGCTTGCATGGTGGAAGCCGTCATGGGAATGCGGGAGAAGGTGTGTCTGAAACCAGCGCGTGATAGAGATCGCTCTCGGCGAGCCCCGGCGCGTCGAAGTCGTTGGCGATGCGGCCCTTGCGCATCAGCAGGATGCGGTCGCAGTTCTGCAGCAGCTCCTGCAGGTCGTCGCTCACCAGGATCACGCCCAGCCCCTGCTCGGCCAGCCGCTGCACGATGCGGTAGATGGTGTCCTTGGAGCCCACGTCCACGCCCACGGTGGGGCCGTGCAGGATCAGCACGCGCGGCCCGATGGCCAGCCAGCGCCCGATGAGCACGCGCTGCTGGTTGCCGCCCGACAGCGACTGCACCGGCCGGTCCACGTCGGGCGTGGCAATCTGCAGATCGGCCACGGTGCGTTCGGCCAGCGCCTGGCACTGCCGCGCGTCGAGCGCGCCGAAGCGCCCGCGCAGGCGGTCGAGCACCGCGGTGACGATGTTGTCGCGAATCGGCTTGTCGAGGAACAGGCCCTCGCTCAGGCGGTCTTCGGGCACGTAGCCGATGCCCTGGCGGATGCCGTCGGTGGGCGTCTTCAGTGTGATCTCGCGTGCGTCGAGCAGCACGCGCCCGCGGTCGGCGGCCTGGACGCCCGCCAGCGCCAGCGCCAGTTCGTTGCGGCCGGAGTCGAGCAGCCCGGTCACGCCGAGGATTTCTCCCTTGCGCAGCGTGAAGCTCACGTCGCTGAACAGCGCGCCGCGGCCGAGCGACTCCACCTTCAGCAGCTCTTCGCCGCCGTGCGAGCCGTGGCGGTAGCGTTCGCCGTCGAGGTGCTTGCCGGTCATCCAGTGTGCGAGCTCGGCCTTGGTGAAGTCGCGGATCGGGCCCTGCGCCACCTTCGTGCCGTCGCGGAAAACGATGGCCTGGCCGCCCATGGCGATGCACTCGTCGAGCTTGTGGCTCACGAACAGCACGGCCACGCCCTGCTCGCGCAGCGCCTCCACCACGTGCACGAGGTTGTCCACTTCCTTCTGCGTGAGCGAGGTGGTGGGTTCGTCCATGATGACCATGCGCGCGCGCGTGGCCACGGCACGCGCGATGGCCACGAGCTGCCGCGTGGCAATGGGCATTTCGTCGACGCGCCGCGCGAGAAACGCCGCGTCGGTCGGCAGCTTCACCGCCTGCAGCGCACGCGCGGCCGTGGCCGCCAGCGCCTTGCGGTCGAAGCGCCGCGCCAGCCTGCCGCCGGTGGCGACAAGCTGCTCGCTGAGCGCGACGTTCTCGGCCACGCTCATGTTCGGCAGCAGCGACAGGTCCTGGTAGACCGTCTCGATGCCCAGCGCGAGCGCCTGCAGCGGGGACAGCGATTCGTACGGCTTGCCGTCGATCACGATGCGGCCCTGGCTCGGGGGCTGCGCGCCCGAGATGATCTTGATCAGCGTGCTCTTGCCGCAGCCGTTCTCGCCGAGCAGGTGGTAGATCTCGCCGGCCTCGATGGTCAGGTCGATGCCGCGCAGCGCGTGCACGCCCGCGAAGCGCTTGTGCACGTCCTGCACCTCGAGAAAGACGCGGCGCCCCGCCGGCGCGGCCGGGGCGTGGGTAGAGAGCGCTTCAAGGGTCATGGCTCGCAGGCTCAGAAGGCGTACTTCTTGTAGTTCTGCTTGTCGACTTCGACCCAGGCCTGGCCCGTGACGACAATGCCGACGCCCGGCCCCTTCTTCACCGAGACCTTGTTGTAGCCCGGCACGCCCATGTCGGTGCCCTCGGTGATGGTCTTGCCGTCGAGCAGCATCTTGGCCGCCTTGTTCATGACGATGCCGGCGTCCTTCGGGTCCCAGAAGGCGATGCCGCCGACCGCGCCCGACTCCAGGAACTTGGCCGCCTCGCTCGGCAGGCCGGTGCCGAAGACGCAGACCTTGCCTTGCAGGCCGGCCTCTTCCACCGCCCGGCCGATGCCCAGCACGTCCAGCGAGGACGAGCCCTGGAAGCCCTTCAGGTCCGGATGCTTGCGCAGCATTTCCTTGGCCTTGCCGTAGGCCTTCTCGGCGTCGTTGAGCGACTCGTTCTTGGCGTCGACCAGCTGCATCTTGGGGTACTTCTTCGCGTTCGCCGCGCCGCCGTCGGCCCATTGCACCTGCGACTGGCTGCCCAGCGAGCCGACCAGCGAGGTCCACTTGCCCTGCTGGCCCATGCAGGCGGCCAGGCGCTCGTTGATGCGCGCGCCGTAGGCCGTGTTGTCGAAGGCCTCGATGTCGACCATGGTGTTCTTCTGGTTGTCCGCCTCGTGCGTGACGACCTTGATGCCGCGCTCCATCGCGCGCTTGAGCACCGGCTCCAGCGTGGGCGGGTCCATCGACACGACCGCGATCGCGTCGACCTTCTTGGCCACCAGGTCTTCCACCAGGCGCTGCTGCTGCGCGGCGTCGGACTGGGCCGGGCCGATCTGGCGCGTGGCGACGCCCGGCGTGCTCGCGCCGAACTCCTTCACGCCCACTTCCATGCGGTTGAACCAGCTGATGCCGGTGATCTTCACCACGGTGACGATGTCCTGCGGCTTGCCCTGCGCATGCGGCGCCGACGCGAAAGCCACGGTGCCCAGTGCCAGCACGGTGCAGGCGATCTTGGTTTTCTTCAGCATGTTCGTTTGTCTCCTAGCCCTCGGTGGTTCTCTGCGTCGCGCCAGGAGGGGGCTGATGCGGCGGTGCGCTGGTGCGCGAAACGGAAATAAAGCTGCGCAGGTCGCTCAGGCTCAGGCGCGCCGATGCCAGGAAGAACAGCAGCAGCAGGCCCCAGGCGCAGTCGCGGAAGAAGTTGGAAATGCCCAGCAGGTTGAAGGTGCTGGACAGCAGCTGCAGCGCCACGGCCGAGAAGAACAGGCAAACCATGCGCCCGTAGCCGCCCTGCGGCCGCACGCCCGCCATCACCGTGATGAGGATGGCGATCAGCAGGTAGGAGTTGCCGTAGTCCGACTTCACGCTGGCCGTGCGGCCCGCGATGATCACGCCCGCCACCGCCGCCAGCACGCCGCACAGCGCGTACGTGGCAATCAGCATGCGGCCCTGTGGAATGCCCGCGTAGCGCGCCGCCTTGGCATTGGTGCCCAGCAGGAAGAGCCGGATGCCGAACGGGCTCTGCTTGAGCAGCCAGCCGACGGCCAGCAGCATCACCACGAAGATCGCGAACGGAATCGGCACGCCCAGCACCGTCTCGTTGCCGATGGCCGACAGCGGATCCGCATTGCCCACGCGCAGGCTGGAGCCTCCGGTGAGCACCACGGCCAGGCCGGTGTAGACCAGTTGCGTGCCCAGCGTGCAGAGAATGGGCGTGAGGCCGACGCGCGCGATCAGCACGCCGTTGAGCAGCCCGCCCGCCAGCCCCACTGCGATGGCAATGGCCGCGAACGCGCCGGTGTACAGCCACGGCGAGGCATCGGGCTGCACCAGCATCGGTGCCAGCGTGGCAGCCACCACGCCCGAGAGATTGGCCAGCGCCACGCCGGAGAGGTCGATGCCGCCGTTGCCTGAGATCATCGACAGCGCGACGCCCATGGCGAGCAGGCCAAGTTCGGGCAGTTGGCCGCCCATCGACTGGAAGTTGTAGACGTCGAGGAAGTCGCCCTTCGAAAGCACGGTGGCGACCACGAGGATCGCGACGTTGATGCCGACCAGGAAGTTGAGCTCGCGGTCCGAGAACCTGAATTTCACGAAAGACTCCTTTGCGGTTCGCGGTTCAGGCTGCCGCCCGGCCCAGCAGCGCGTCGACCTCGGCGCGCGTGGGCATCGACGGCGCGGTGCCCGCGCGCGTGACCGAAATGGCCGCCACGGCGGAGCCGAAACGCGCGGCTTCCAGCGGCGAGGCGCCTTCGGCCAGCGCGGCCGCGAAGCCGCCGTTGAAGGCATCGCCCGCGCCGGCCGTTTCCTTCACCGCGCCGGCGTTGAACACGGGCAGGTGCACCGACTGGTTCGCGCTGTGCAGCAGCGCGCCCTTGTCCCCGAGCGTGATGAGCGCGCAGCCCACGCCCTTGGAAAGAAAGAAGTCGCCAGCACGACGCGCGTCCTCGACTGTCTGGACGGCAATGCCGCTGAGCGCGGCGGCTTCGTGCTCGTTCGGCGTGATGTAGTCGCACAGCGGGTACACCGCATCGTCGAAGGGCAACGCGGGTGCGGGGTTGAACACCGTGACCGTGCCTGCCGCACGCGCGAGTTCCAGGCCGCGCCGCGCGGCGCCGGCGGGCTGCTCCAGTTGCGTGACGAACACGCGCGCGCCTCGGATGGCGTCGGCGGCGGCATCCACGTCCGCGGTGTCGATGAGGGCCGCCGCGCCGGGCACCACGATGATGGCGTTGGCGCCCGTGACCTCGTGCACGTAGATGAAGGCCGCGCCGGTCGGCTGCGTCGCCACCTGCGGCACGCGCGGCGTGATGCCTTCCTGCGCCCACAGTGCGAGCGCGTTGGCGCCGAAGGAGTCCTGCCCGAGCTTGGAGATGAAAGTCACCTGCGCGCCTGCGCGCGCCGCCGCCACCGACTGGTTCGAGCCCTTGCCGCCGGGGCCCATGGCAAAGCCGGAGCCGGCGATGGTCTGGCCGACGCCCGGAAGATCGGCCGCGCGAAAGGCGAGGTCGGCCACGAAGATGCCGAGCACGGCCACGCCGTGCTGCTGCGAGGAAAAGGCGGTCATCGCGATTCAGGCCTCGGGGGCGAGCACGCCCTTCTTGAACACGAAGCAGCCGTAGAAGCGGCGCTCGCCGGTGGCGATCACGCAGTACGCGCGGCGCGCGGCCTCGTAGAAGGCAAAGCGCTCGATGGAGCCCATCGGCCGCGGGCGCCCTTCGGCCGCGTCGATCTCGCGCTGCATTTCCAGCTGCACCGGCGGGATCTCGTCGGGCTGGCCCATGATTTCCATGCGCCGCGCCGGGTCGTCCACCGCGTTGTCCAGCGGCAGCACCGAAAGAATGGCGCGCGCCGCTTCGGTGGTGCCCACGCCGTCGATGCGCAGCAGCCGGCCCAGCGTGGTCTGGCGTGCGACCGAGTCGGCCGGGAAGTTGGCGTCGCACAGCACCAGTTCGTCGCCATGGCCCATGGCACGCAGGGCGTAGAGCACGTCGGCGTTGAGCAGCGGATGAATGGACTTCAGCATGCGGTCTGTCTCCTCGAATTGGAACGGCTGTCGCGGTTGCGATCTTAAGTAAAGAAAACGTTTGCGCAAACGTTTGCTATTTGGGGATTTCCCTTGGTTCGTGTGACGGGCACGACGGCCGCCCGCTCATTCGCCATAGGGAATCCAGATGTTCTTGACCTGCGTGGCGTGCCGCAGGAACGCGGGGCCCTCGGCCGAGGCCGGGTCGTGCCAGTCGGTGGCCAAGCCGTGGTCGACCAGCGTGCGCTTGAGGTTGCCGACCGACAGCAGTTCGGCATCGTGCGACAGTTCCTTCGCACCGAAAACCCACAGCGCATCGACATCGTCGTGCTCGGCCAGCGTGCGCGCGAGGCTCGCGGCCGGACCGGTCACGAGGTTGACGACGCCGGCCGGCAGGTCGGAGGTCTCCAGCACCTGATAGAAGTCGGTGGCGACCAGCGCGTGTTTCTCGCCGGGCACGATCACCGTGCGGTTGCCCATGGCCATGAGGGGCGCGAGCAGGCTCACGAAAGACAGCAGCGGCGCCTCGTCGGGACACACCACCCCCACCACGCCGATCGCCTCGACCGTGGCCAGCGCCACGCCGCGCAGCGGCGGCACATGCACCGCGCCCTCGTACTTGTCGGCCCAGGCGCCGTAGGCGAACAGGCGGCCCACCGATGCGTCGACCTCGGCCTGCGCGGCTTGCGCGCCAACACCGGTCAGGCTGGCGATGCGCGCGGCAAACTCGCCGGCGCGGGCCGAGAGGTTTTCCGCGAGGTAGTACAGCGCCTGCGCGCGGCGATGCGGCGTCGCGCTCGACCAGCTCGCCGCGGCGCGCGCAGCGGCCACCGCGTTGCGGATGTCCTTGCGGTTGCCCACCCCCACTTCGCCGGCACGCTCTCCGCCGGCCGCGAAGACCGGGCGCGACAGCTCGCCGTCGGGCCGCACCTGCTTGCCGCCGATGAAGAGCTTGGCGGTGCGGTCGATGGCGGGCAGCGCGGGCGAAGAACCGTTCCCGGTCTTCGCGGCGGCTTCGTTCGCCGCCACCGCAGCGGCCACATTCGCCGAGCGCGGCTTGCGCTGCGCCCAGGCACGCGGCTTCAGGTATTCGTAGCAGCCTTCTCTTCCGCCCTCGCGCCCGTAGCCCGATTCGCGGTAGCCGCCGAAGCCCACGCCCGCGTCGAACAGGTTGGTCGCGTTGACCCACACCACGCCTGCCTGCAGCTGCGGCGCGATGCCCAGCGCGAGGCCGATGGTCTCGCTCCATACGCTGGCGGCGAGGCCGTAGCGGGTGTTGTTGGCGAGCGCCACGGCTTCGTCGGGCGTGCGGAAAGTCATCGTGACCATCACGGGCCCGAAGATCTCCTCGGTCGCCACGGTGGATGCCGGTTGCACGCCCGTCAGCAGCGTCGGCGCAAAGAAGCTGCCGCCCGGCGGCAACTCGCCCGGCGCCTGGTAGCAGGTCGCGCCCTCGCGCACGCCGGCGGCCACCAGCGAGCGCACGCGTTCGAGCTGCGTGGGGTCGATCAGGCTGCCCATGTCGATCGCCTTGTCCAGCGGCAGGCCCACGCGCAGGGTCTGCATGCGGCGCTTCAGGCGCGCGATGAAGTCGTCCGCGATGCCTTCCTGCAGCAACAGCCGCGAACCGGCGCAGCACACCTGGCCCTGGTTGAACCAGATGGCGTCGACCACGCCTTCGACGGCGGCGTCGATGTCCGCGTCGTCGAACACGATGAAGGGCGACTTGCCGCCCAGCTCCAACGTGAGCGACTTGCCCGTGCCCGCCGTGGCGGCGCGGATCAGCCGCCCTACTTCCGTCGAGCCGGTGAAGGCGATCTTGTCCACGCCCTCGTGCGCGACCAGCGCAGCGCCCGTGGCGCCGTCGCCCGTCACCACGTTGAGCACGCCGCCCGGCAGGCCCGCCTGCGCCGCCAGTTCAGCGAAGAGCAAGGCGCTCAGCGGCGTGAGCTCCGCCGGCTTCAGCACCACGGTGTTGCCCAGCGCCAGCGCGGGAGCGATCTTCCACGCGAGCATCAGCAGCGGGAAGTTCCACGGAATGATCTGGCCGACCACGCCCAGCGGCACCTGGTCGGCGAACTCGCGCTCCTGCAACTGCGCCCAGCCGGCGTGGTGATAGAAGTGGCGCGCGGCCAGCGGCACGTCGAGATCGCGCGTCTCGCGGATCGGCTTGCCGTTGTCCAGCGCCTCGACCACCGCGAGCAGGCGCGCATGGCGCTGCACCATGCGCGCCAGTGCGTACAGGTGCCGTGCGCGGCCATGGCCGCCGAGCGCATGCCAGCCGGGCTGCGCGGCGCGCGCCGCCGCCACCGCGGCGTCCACGTCCTTCGCGCAGCCCTGCGCAACGCGCGCCAGGCGCTGGCCGGTGGCCGGCTCGGCCGTGTCGAAATGCACACCGCCGGAAGCGGGCGTGAAGCGCCCGTCGATGAAGTGGCCGAAGCCTTCGGCATGGCGCGCGAGCCATTCGCGTGCGTCGGTGTCGCTCTCGGGCGCGGGGCCGTAGTCCATGGTGTCGAAATAGCGCGCGACGCTGCTGCCGGCGGCGGAGTTGTTGTTGGTGCTGCTGCTGCTCATCGGGCTCATCCGATCGGGTGGCGGTTGTAGGCCGAGTAGCGGCCGGTGATGTGGTGCTCCAGCTGGCGCTCGATGTCGGCCAGCAGCGTGGACGCGCCGATGCGGAACAGATCGGGCTCGAGCCAGTCGCGGCCCAGCTCTTCCTTCATGAGCACCTGGTAGTCGAGCGCGGTCTTGGCGGTGGAGACGCCGCCCGCCGGCTTGTAGCCCACGCGCAGGCCGGTGCGGGCCTCGTACTGGCGGATCATCCGCAGCATGGCCAGCGTGACCAGCGGCGTGGCGTTGACGCCCTCCTTGCCGGTGGAGGTCTTGATGAAGTCGGCGCCGGCCATCATGCAGACCATCGAGGCCTTGGCGACGTTGCGCAGCGTCTTGAGCTCGCCCGTCGCGAGGATCGCCTTCACGTGCGCCGCGCCCGCCGCGCGGCGGAAATCGAGCATCTCGTCGTAGAGCTTCTTCCACTGGCCGGTGAGCACATGCTCGCGGGTGATGACGATGTCGATCTCCGAGGCGCCGTCGCGCACCGAGGCTTCGATTTCCTTGAGCTTGAGCTCGTGCGGAATCAGGCCCGCCGGAAAGCCCGTGGACACCGCCGCCACCGGAATGCCCGTGCCCGCCAGCGCCTCGACCGCGGTCGAGACGAAGCGGTGGTACACGCACACCGCCCCGGTGTGCAGCTTGCGGTCGGCGAAGCCGAGGGCGGCCAGCAGGTCCGGGCGCACCGGCATCGCGGCCTTGGCGCAGAGCCGCTTCACGCGCTCGGCGGTATCGTCGCCGCTGAGCGTGGTCAGGTCGATGCAGGTGATCGCCTTGAGCAGCCAGCCGGCCTGCGCGTCCTTCTTGACCGAGCGGCGTCCGGGCAGCGTGGCCACGCGGCGCTCGGCAGCCGAGAGGTTGAAGCGGATGCCTTCGATCCAGCCCGTGTCGAACGGCTGGGCGGTGTTGCGGGCAGCGGCGGCATGCGCCTGCGCGGGTGCCGCCGGCGAGGCCGGGGCATCCGCATTGGCGGAAGCCGGCGGCGCCGGGCGCGAGCGCACCGCGCCGCTGGGGCGAACGAGGGAAGTGGAGGTCATGGATGGGCGGGCGCCGTCAGGCGCATGGGCCGCGGCTGCGGCGGGCAGGCAATGGGCATGTCTTTTGTCTCCGGGCTGCGCCGCGTGGCTGCTCAGCCTTGATGCTGTTCGTGTTGGCCTAAATGTTATTACAACAACATTTATCAGTGCAATATGTTTTTCAAGAAACATTAATCCGGCGTGCCATGACCGATACTCCGCCACGTGGATCTGAGAAAACCGAACATGCGAAGAACAGCCGGAGCCGAAGCCCGGGCCATGCGCCTGGCCAGGATGCAGGAACTCGTCGAGGCCGGCGGCCCGCTGCCGATCAAGCAGGCGGCGCTGCAGCTCGACGTGACGGAAATGACCATCCGCCGCGACCTGTCGTCGGCCGAATCGCCCCTCTCCGCCCTCGGGGGCTACGTGCTGGCCACCACGCTGCCCGGTGCCGAGCGCTACTCGCTCGACGAGGCCAGCGACCAGCACGCGGCCAACAAGCGCCTGGCCTGCGAACACGCCGCCAGGCTGGTGCAGCCGCACGACAGCCTGTTCATCGACTGCGGCACCACCATGGTCCATTTCGCCGAGGCGCTGCCGCCAGAAATGCCGCTGAGCGTGGCGTGTTACTCCACGAACATTGCGCAGGTGCTGAGCCGCCGTCCGAACACGCAGCTGATGCTGCTGGGCGGGCTCTACCACCCTTCGTCGGCCACCTTCTTCTCCGACGAGGGCCTGCAGTACCTCGCCAGGCTGGGCGTGAGCAAGGCCTTCATCTCGGCGGGCGGCATCGACCTGAAACGCGGCGCGAGCTGCTCCAACTTCCACGAAGTGCCCGTGAAGCAGGCAGCCATCCGCTGCGCGTCGCAGAGCTTCCTGGTGGTGGACGAAAGCAAGCTCGGCACGCTGCGCCCGGCGTTCTTCAGCCCGCTCGACGCCTTCGCGCGCATCGTGGTGGGCGGCTCGCCCGACGCTTCGCTGAAGAAGCAGTTCAGGGACCTGCCGCTGGAATTCGCGCGCGCCCGCGACGCATAGATTCGGCGCCGGCTGCGGCCGCGGCACGGCACCGGCCGGACACATCGATCAGTGAGAATCGCTGCGACGCCACTACCTGCGATCCCGCGATGAATGCCGGCACCGTTTCACTCGACGAGCACTGCCTCAAGATCCTCTCCGCGCTGCAGCACGACGGGCGACAGACCGTGCAGCAGATTTCCGAGACCATCGGGCTGTCGCCCACGCCTTGCTGGAAGCGCATCAAGGACATGGAGGCGGCCGGCGTCATTCGCGGCTACACCACGCTGGTCGACCCCGAGCAGGTCGGCCTGCACGTGTCGGCCGTGGCAGAGGTCAACCTCGACCGCCACAGCGAGGCGATGGTGCAGCGCTTCGAAGAAGCAGTGGCGGCGAGCCCGCAGATCATCCGCTGCGTGTCGGCCACCGGCCCGGCGGACTACATCCTCAACGTGACCGTGCCCGACATGAAGCACTACGAGCGCTTCCTGCACGAGGTGCTGTTCAGCCTTCCCGGCGTGACGCATGTGCGCTCGAGCATCGTGCTGCGCGAGATCAAGTCGGAAACGGCGCTGCCGCTCGACCACCTGCTGCCGGGCACGCCCGGCAAGCCGCGCGCCACGAGCCCGCGCAGAAGCTAGACGCCGCTCAAGGGTATCGGCACGGCGTGCCGGGGGCCGTGTGGAGAATGGCCGCAT
>PJUB01000087.1_pt1 | contig 72710 bp, 58 predicted proteins | sample 1512141 | NCBI WGS metagenome assembly PJUB01 (sample SAMN08177677, study PRJNA422409) | Soil metagenome, whole genome shotgun sequencing project. | isolation source: Soil enriched on filter paper: alkali lignin treatment | place: USA: Madison | collected 2015-01-15 | reverse complement strand
GCGGCCCAGGCGCGGCGCGTGTCGGGCGCGCCGGTCACCGGTGCGGGGCCGTCGAGGTCGCAGGCAGGCGCGATGACCGGTCCGATGGCACGCAGCCGTTGCAGTTCATCGGCCAGCCAGGACGCCCGGTAATCCCACCAGGGCAGCGACGAAAACACGCCGTCGAAACCGGCGCCGTGCAGGCGGGCCAGCGCCTGAGGCGCCAGCCCCGGGGTCCAGGCCAGGCAGCACAGTTCGGGACGCGCCTGGCGCGATGGCGCAAACAGCGCGCGCCAGGCTTGCGGATCGAGAAAGGGGGGGGCCTGCACCACGTAGCCGGCCACGCCGCAGCGTGTCCAGCGCAGCAGGCGCGCGGCCCAGGCGTCGATGAACGCCGCGGGCGGCTCGGGCTGCAATTGGCGCACGCCGTGTTCGGCCAGCGGCAGGCGCGGGTCGCGGGCAGGGTCGTCCACGGGCGCGCGATACCAGGCGGGCGGCGCGGTGCTTTCCACGGCGTCCTGCGCGACCCGTTGCAGTTCCACCCGCAGCAGCAGCGCCAGGCCATGCTTGGACGCCGCGCCGGCATCCTGCGCCAGGCGCTGCGTCAGTGGCTGCACGCCGCCATCGGCCATCGGCGCCTGGTCCGCATCCCTAGGCGCCCACGAGCGGGCGCGTGGCGGGCAGAGCCAGGGCACGGGCACCAGCACGGCGTTAAAGCCCTCGCGCCGCAATCCGGCCAGCAGCAGGTCGCGTGCGGACGTGTCCGCCGCCGAAGCGGCGGGCAGGCCGGCGCGGGCGTAGTGGATGCGCGGGCTTGCCAGGAGCGTGGCGGAAGGCTCTGCCATCGGCCGTTTCCTCACAGCGCCACGGGCGACGAGGCCCCCGATACCTGGCGCGCGGGCCGTTGGCGAGGCGCCACGGCATCGGGCTGCGGCATGGCAACGGTCTGCGTTCCGGCCGGTGCCAGTTTGCGGAACAGCGTCTGGTACGCGGCAACCGCGGGCCGCCAGCTGAAATCGGTGGTCATGGCGTTGCGCTGCATGGCGCGCCACAGCGTGCCATGCTGGCGCAGGTGCAGGGCGCGCGAGATCGCCGCGGTCATGTCGGCCGGATCGCAACCGTCGAACAGCACGCCGGTTGCCGTGGCCATCGCGGCCAGGGGCAGCTCGGGACCGGGATCTTCGATCGTGTCGGCCATGCCGCCGACGCGCGACCCGATCGGCAGCGTCCCATAGCGCATGGCGTACAGCGGCGTCAGGCCGAAGGGCTCGAAGCGGCTGCCATGCAGCAGCACGTCGCCGCCGGCATGCAAGCGGTGGGCGCCGGCCTCGTCATAGCCGATGCGCACGGCGCAGCGGCGTGGATAGCGCGCGGCCAGGTCCTGCAAGGCAGCCTCCAGATGCCGCTCGCCCTGGCCCAGCACCGCCACCTGCAATTCGGGATGCGCGTCCAGCGCCTGGGGCAGGGCCTGCGCCGCCACGTCGGCCATTTTCTGGCCGGTCAGGCGGCTGCACAGGACCATCAGGGCGGCATCGGGGTCTGCCTGCAAGCCGAACTCGTGCTGGGCTGCCGCCTTGCACAGGCGCTTGTTGGCCAGGTCCGCGGGGGTGTAGCGCAACGGACCCAGGTGGCGGTCGCGGGCAGGGTCCCAGAGTTCGGCGTCGATGCCGTTGGGAATGGCCAGCAGGTCGCCTGTGCGGTCGCGTTCGCGCAGCGCGGCTTCCAGTCCGCAGCCGAATTCCGGCGTCAGGATTTCACGCGCATAGCAATGGCTCACCGTGGTGACGCGGTCGGCGTAGCGGATGCCCGCCTTCATGAAGTTCAGGCGGCCCCAGGCCAGCGCGCCGGATTCACCGCGGTAGGCGGCCGGGATGCCCAGGCGCTCGGCATCGTCGACCGGCATCTGTCCCTGGAAGGCCAGGTTGTGGATGGTCAGCACGCTTTTCACCGCGTGCACGCCGGCGGCGCGCAGCAGCATCGGCGTCAGCGCGGCATGCCAGTCGTGCGCATGCACCACGTCGGGGCGCGGTACGCCGGGCAGGCCTTGCGCGATGCGCACCGCGGCATGGGCCAGCGCGGCATAACGCAGGCCGTTGTCCGCGTGCTCATTGCCGTTCTCATCCAGGTACAGGCCAGGGCGGTCATACAACGCATCATTTTCCAGCAGCAGGAAGGAAAGGCCCGATTGCGGGCAGACGCCCGCCAGCAGCCGGGCGTTGCCGCCGGGCAGGCCGGTCAGGGCGGCCACGGGCCGGGGATTCGTCAGGCGCCGCGCCACGCCGCGATAGGCGGGCAGCAGCAGGGTAGGCGGGGTCTGCGCCTGGGTCAGCGCGCGGGCCATGCCGGTGATGGCGTCGCCCAGGCCGCCCGTCTTTGCCAAGGGAAAGGCCTCGGCTGCCACGATCAGGATCTTTGTTGTCGTCATGCTTGCTCCAGGGGGATGCGGAGCACCCGGCAATCGGGGTCATGTCCGCAAGACCTGCCTGTACGCAAGAGGCATGCCCAGGGTCGCTGCACTGCGGCAATCGGCGCCGGCGGGCCCGGCCGCGTGTCGTTGTTGCCGACGTTTGTAATCGGCGCGCTTCAGGGACGGACGGCTGGCGCATCGCGCGCCGCAGCGGCAGAACCGGCAGGGCCATGCCGCTTGCGCCAGCCCAGGCGCGCTTCCACCGCGCCGAACGCCAGCAAGGCCAGGCAGAGCGGGCCGAAGGCGTACAAGGCGCGGTAGCTGAGCGCCGCGCCCAGCACCTCGGCGGCCGGCAGCCGCGGCGCCAGGACCGCGACAAAAATCGCCTCGGTGGTGCCCAGACCGCCGGGCACCCGCGTCACGACCGCGGCAAAGCTGGTGCACAGCAGAATGCCCAGCACCGCGGGATAGCTCACCTTGCCCTGCAACAGCACATAGATGATGGCGCCCATCAGCATCCAGGACAGCGCCGCGATGGCGCTTTGCAGCACGGCCATGCGGCCGCGCGGCAGGGTGATGCGCTGGCCCAGCCAGGTGGCGGACCGGCGCGTGGCGCACGCGCAGATCCAGACGTAGGCGGCGGCCGCGGCCAACAGCGCCACGCCGATCCCGCGCAATACGCCGCCGCCGATCTCCCAGCCCGCCGGCACCGTCACGGCGCCGCTGGCAAACACCCCTCCCGCCACCCAGGCATAGCCCACCCAGTTCGAGAGGGCGGCAAACAACGCGACCCGCGTGGCCACCGACTTGCGGCATCCCAGGCGGGTGTAAAGGCGCAGGCGCGTGCCCAGCCCGCCCACCAGCACGCCCAGGTTCAGGTTCAGCGCATAGCTCAGCATGGCCACGCCCAGCACCTTGGCGCGCGGCAGGGCATGACCGGTGTAGCGTCGTCCCAGCAGATCCAGCGACGCATAGGCCAGGTAGGCCGGCACCACCAGGGCGGCGGCCAGCAGCACCGCATCGCGCGGGATGCGCCGCATGGCCTGCCAGACCTGCGGCCAGTCCACCGAACGGGCAAAGTACGCCAGCAGGCCCAGCGCCAGGGCCAGTACCACCCAGGGCAGGATCTTCTTGATGCGCGGCCAGCGGTGGCGCGCGGCGCGCAGGGCGCGCGATCGGTACAGGCGGGATCGGTACAGGCTCATGCGGCCTCGCTTTCGCCAGCATCGCTGGCGAGGACGGTGCGCAGGCGCGGCTTGTGCGCCGGCAACGCCCCGGCCCAGGCCGGGAAGCGGCGCAGGAAATGGAACACCACCACGCCCACCCAGAAGCGGCGCAGCCGTCGGCGCGAGGCCGGGCCGCGCGACACCGGCCGGCAGTCTTCGGCGATCAGCCGTTCCAGGCTGGCGCGCAGCGCGGCGTTCAACCCCGTGTCGCGTGCCACGACGTTGGCTTCCAGGTTCAGGGCCAGGCTCAGCGGGTCCAGGTTGCTGGAACCCACCGTCGACCAGTCCTCGTCCACGCACGCGACCTTGGCGTGCAAGGGCCGCTTGCAGTATTCGAAGATCTCGACGCCCGCATCGATCAGGTAGTCGTACAGCATGCTGGCCGCCAGTTGCGCCACCAGCATGTCGGGTTCGCCCTGCAGCAGCAGGCGCACCCGCACGCCGCGGCGGGCGGCGTTGGCCAGGTCATGCAGCAGGCGGTAGCCGGGAAAGAAATAGGCGTTGGCGATCAGTACGTCCTGCCGCGCCGAACGCAGGCCGGCGCGGTAGTAGCGTTCGATGTCGGTCGGGTGGCTCAGGTTGTCGCGCACCACCAGCCGCCCGCCGCCATCGCCGTCGGGCACGGCCTCGACGCGGGCGGGCCGCTGGCGGCGAGGCCGCGCCGCGTCCAGCGCCGCGCGCGCGTAGTCCGCGATGTCGGCGGCCAGTGGACCCTGCACGCGCAACGCGTAGTCCTGCTTGGCTTCGGGACCATAGTCCGGCAGATGGTCGGCCGAAAAATTGATGCCACCGACGAATGCGCAGGTCCCGTCCACCGCCACGATCTTGCGGTGCATGCGTCGAAACACATTGGTGCGCACCCCCAGCAGCCGCGGCCGCGGGTCGAACAGGTGCACGCGCACCCCGGCACCGGTCAGCGCGGCCAGGAAGGCCGGTGGCAGCTCGTCCGACCCGAAGCCATCCAACAGCAGGTCGACGCTGACGCCGCGTCCGGCGGCGGCGATCAGGGTCTGCTGCAGCGCCTGGCCGACCTTGTCATCGAACAGGATGAACGTTTCGATCAGCACTTCCCGGCGCGCGGCGTCCACCGCGGCCTGCACCGCCGGGAAGTAGGCCTCACCGTTTTCCAGCAGCGTGTAATGGTTGTCGCTGCGCCAACCGAGGGGCGGGGTCGTCATAGCGCGATCTCCGCCGAAATCGGCACGTGGTCCGACAGCCGCGACCACACCCGCGCCGCCAGCGGCACCGGCTGCCAGTCATGCACGTCGCGCACGTAGATGCGGTCCAGGCGCAGCACCGGCCAGCGCGCGGGAAAGGTGCGCGCGGGGCGTCCCACCCGCGAGGTGTACACCTCGCGCGTGCCGCAGCCGCGCATCAGGCCGTCGGCCCGCAGGCGCCAATCATTGAAGTCGCCCGCGATCAGCAGCGGCTCGCCGGCCGGGACCTCGCGTTCGACCAGCCGGCACAGGCTGCGCAATTGCTGGCCGCGGTGGCGCTCCAGCAGGCCCAGATGCACGCAGATGGCGTGTACCGCCTGCGCATGGCCGGGCACCTGCAGCACGCAATGCAGCAGCCCGCGGCTTTCGTGCCGCCCCACGCTGACGTCGTGGTTCTGGTAGCGCGCGATCGGGTAGCGCGACAGGATGGCATTGCCGTGGTGCCCCGCCGGGTAGACGGCGTTGCGGCCATAGGCGAAGTCGCGCCACAGGGTATCGGCCAGGAATTCATACTGCGATGCCGGGGGCCAATGTTGCGCGTGGCGCGCCGCCATGCCCTGGTGTTCGCCCACGACTTCCTGCAGGAACACCAGGTCGGGCGCCGCCGTGCGCAATGCATCACGCAGCTCGTGCAGCATGAAGCGGCGATTGAAGCTGGTGAAACCCTTATGGGTATTGACGGTAAGCACCGTCAGGGTCGTTCGGGGCGGATCGGACGGGACGGACATGGGGTCTCCAGTGGCAGGGCCGGGGCACGCAAGCAATTCCCGTTCCCGGGGCGCCGCGACCGCCGCCGTTTCCGCCCGGGCATGGCATTTGCTGGCGTGTCCGGCTGGTCGCCGGGCAGCAGCGAGCGCTATGCTGGGAATCCATCCCGCCCGGGCGATCCACCCTCCGGCATGCCCGCCGCGGCGCGCCGGTCACAAGAAGGAGCGGCATCATGGCGACACGAACCATCTGGAAAGGGGCGATTTCGTTCGGGCTGGTGCATATTCCCGTCGGCCTGCACACGGCCACGACCGAATCGGGCGTGGATTTCGACTGGCTGGACAAGCGATCGATGGACCCGGTCGGCTACAAGCGCATCAACAAGCGCACCGGCAAGGAAATCGACAAGGACAACATCGTCAAAGGGGTGGAATACGAAGACGGCCAGTACGTCGTGATTTCGCCGGACGAGATTGCCCAAGCCTATCCGCGCACCACGCAGACCATCGAGATCCAGCAGTTCGTGAACGCCGCCGAGGTGTCGTTCGTGTACCTGGAACGGCCGTATTACGTGGCCCCCATCAATAAGGGGCAGAAGGTCTATGCGCTGCTGCGCGACACCCTGGCCAAGACCGGCAAGATCGGCATCGCCAAAGTGGTCATCCAGACCAGGCAGCACCTCGCGGCGCTGATCCCGTCGGGCGATGCGCTGGTGCTGAACCTGATGCGCTGGGGCGACGACGTCAAGTCCACCGAGGAACTCGATCTGCCCAAGGCCGGCAGCAAGGCCTCGGCGCCCAGCGCCAGCGAACTGAAGATGGCCAGGATGCTGGTGGACGACATGACGGGGCAGTGGGACCCGGAGCAATACAAGGACGAGTTCAAGGCCGTGGTGATGGACCTGGTGGCCAGGAAGGTCAAGGCCGGCAAGACGGAAACGGTGGTCGAGCCGCAAGAGGAATCGCCCGCCTATGCGGACAATGTGATCGACCTGACCGAGCTGCTGCAGCGCAGCTTGAAGGGGCGCTCGGCGGGCAAGACGGCGTCCGGGGCGGCCAAGACGGCGACGCGTAAAACGGCCGCCAGGACCGCAGCCAAGGCAAGCGCCAGGCCCGGCAGCAAGCGCGCCGCCAGGGCCACCCCCAAGCGCCCCGCCAAGACGGCCGCGAAATCCGCGTCCAGGACCCGCAAGGCGGCATGACGATGGCGGGCACCGACACCCTGGCCAAATACCGCGCCAAGCGCAACTTCGACGTCACCGCCGAGCCCGCGGGGGGCGGCGAGGCCAACGAGGCGGCGCGCGCCTTCGTCATCCAGAAGCACTGGGCCAGCCACCTGCACTATGACTTCCGGCTGGAACTGGACGGCGCCATGAAAAGCTGGGCCGTGCCCAAGGGGCCCAGCTTCGATCCCGCCGTCAAGCGCATGGCGGTGCAGGTCGAAGACCACCCCATCGCCTACAACCAGTTCGAGGGCGAAATCCCCAAAGGCCAGTACGGCGCGGGCAAGGTCATCATCTGGGACGAAGGCACCTGGTCGCCGGTGGGCGACCCGGCGGACGGCTACCGGCGCGGGCACCTGAAATTCGACCTGCATGGCGTGAAGCTGAAGGGCCGCTGGGCCCTGATCCGCATGAAGGGCAAGGAATCCGACAAGCAGCCGCCGTGGCTGCTGGTCAAGGACCGGGACGACTACGCCCGCGATGCCAGCGCGTTCAGCGTCGTCGACGAACAGCCCGACAGCGTCGTGCCGCTGCGCCAGGCACAGCGAAAACCCAAGTCGCCGCCCAAGCCGGCCGCCGCGCCCCGCCTGCCGGGCCAGGCGGCCGACTGCCCCGGGATGCTCAAGCCGCAGTTGGCTACCCTGGTCGAGGGCGTGCCGGACCCATCGCCAGAATGGCTGTACGAAATGAAATTCGACGGCTACCGGCTGATGGCCCGCATCGAAGCGGGCGACGTCCAGCTGTTCACCCGCAACGGTCACGACTGGGGCCCCAAGCTGCCGCACCTGGTCCAGGCCTTTGGCCGGCTGCCCGTGCAGAACGCCTGGATCGACGGCGAAATCGTGGTGCTGGCCGACCACGGCGCGCCCAGCTTCCAGGCGCTGCAGAACGCCTTCGATGGCGAACGCACGGGGGGCATTCTCTTTTACGCCTTCGACCTGCCGTACGTTGCCGGCCGAGACCTGCGTCACGAGCCGCTGCGCGTGCGCCGCGGCCTGCTGGCGCAACTGATGGACGCCATCGACGAAGACGCCCTGCGCTTGAGCGAGGCATTCGACGCCGCGCCGGCGGACCTGGTGGCGTCGGCCTGCAAGATGGGGCTGGAAGGCATCATCGCCAAACGGCTGTCGTCGCCCTATGTCTCGCGGCGCAGCGACAGCTGGATCAAGCTCAAGTGCGCCCGCCGCCAGGAATTCGTCGTCGTCGGCTACACCGACCCCAAGGGCACGCGCGTCGGGCTGGGCGCCTTGCTGCTGGCCTATCATGGCGACGACGGCCAACTGATCTACGCCGGCAAGGTCGGCACGGGCTTTGACGACCAGGGCCTGGCCGCGCTGCAACGGCGCCTGGCGGCCCTCGAAACCGCCGAGCCCGCGGTCAGGATTCCCGGCAGCGGACGCGGCACGCATTGGGTCAAGCCCCAGTTGGTCGCCGAGGTGTCGTTTGGCGAATGGACCGGCGCGGGCCATGTTCGCCACCCGGTCTTCCAGGGCCTGCGCAAGGACAAGCCCGCCCGCGCCATCACCAAGGAGACGCCCGTGAGCGCAGACGCCGTGACATCCGCTCGTGCCGCCCGGCGCACGAAGAAGACCCCGGCCGCGACCAAGGCCGCCGCAAAGACTGCCGCGCAGCCCGCCCGAACATCCGCCAGCCGGTCCACGCAGACGCCCGCCACCCGGGCCGCCAAGCCCGCCGCGACCGGCAAGCTGTCGCATCCCGAACGCGTCATCGACGCGTCCACCGGCCTGACCAAGCTGGACCTGGCGCGTTACTACGCCCTGGTCGCGCCGCTGTTGCTGCGCCACCTGAAGGGCCGCCCGGTTTCCTTCCTGCGCGCCCCGGACGGCATCGAGGGCGAACGGTTCTTCCAGAAGCACCTGGAAGCGCCGATGCCCGGCGTGCGCGCGTTGCCGCAATCGCTGGACCCCGGCCACGCGCCGCTGGTGGAATTGCCCACCGCGCAGGCCGTGCTGTCGGCCGTACAGATGAACGTCGTCGAGTTCCACACCTGGAACGCGGTCAAGACGGCCATCGACAAGCCGGACCGCATGCTGTTCGACCTGGACCCGGGCGAAGGCGTGCCCTGGAAATCGGTACAGCGCGCGGCCCGGCTGCTGCACGTGATGCTGGACGAGATCGGCCTGCAAAGCTGGCTCAAGACCAGCGGCGGCAAGGGCCTGCACATCGTCGTGCCGCTGCGCCGGCAATACGACTGGGACACGGTCAAGGCATTCTCGCAGGCCATCGTGCAGCATCTGGCCAAGACGCTGCCGCAGCTGTTCGTGGCCAAGAGCGGGCCGAAGAACCGCGTCGGCAAGATCTTCGCCGACTACCTGCGCAACGGCTTCGGCGCCACCACGGTGGCGGCCTGGTCGGCGCGTGCGCGGCCCGGCATGGGCGTGTCGGTGCCGCTGGCCTGGGATGAACTGGACGATGTGCCGGCCAGCGACGCGTGGACGGTCGCCAACATCCACACCCGGCTGGACGTCGGCGATTCGCCTTGGGACGGCTATCGGCCGCAAGCGCTGCGGGCGGCCATGCAGGCCATGGCCTTCAAACCGGGCGGAAAGTGAGGGGCGCCACGCGGCCCCGGCCACTGCCGGGCGCCGCCGTCGCAAAGCAATCGGGGGGAAGCCGGCGCATGCCGGCCTCCCCCCGAGGCTTTCCGAAGATGCCGTCTTGATGGGCCTACAGCGCCTGCATCTCGGTGTTGGCGTTGCGGGCCGGCTGCGGCGCGGCCGGCTTGGGCGCCACCGGCGGGTTCACCACCGGCACGCCGGCGTTGGCCGAGGCGCTGTCCGTCACCGGCACTTCCACGTAGGGCAGGTGCAGCGTCTGGCTGGTCATGGCGCGAATCCGGTTGGTCAGCGCTGGGCTGTCATTCAGCTTCTGGCCATACGACGGGATGATCTCCTTCAGGCGCGTCTTCCAGCCGGCTTCCATCTGCTGCGGGAAGGCCTTGGCCAACAGGTTCAGCATGATGGGGGGCGAGGTCGATGCGCCGGGCGAGGCGCCCAGCAGCGCGGCGATGGTGTTGTCCTTGTCGGTCACCACTTCGGTGCCGAATTGCAGGATCGGGCCCTTTTCCGGATCGCGCTTGATGACCTGCACGCGTTCGCCGGCCGTCACCAGGCGCCAGTCTTCACGTTTGGCCTGCGGGAAGTACTTCAGCAGCTGCGCGTGGCGGTCGTCGTCGGTCAGGCGGGCCTGGTTGACCAGGTACTTCACCAGGTCCAGGTTTTCCAGCCCGACGTCGACCATGCTGGTGACGTTGTTGTGGTTCACCGACGAGAACAGGTCGAACGCCGAGCCTTCCTTCAGGAACTTGGTCGTGGCCAGCGCGAACGGGCCGAACAGCACCACCGGCTTGCCGTCGAGCTTGCGCGCGTCCAGGTGGGGCACCGACATCGGCGGGGAATCCGTGTCGGCCATGCCGTAGGCCTTGACGTCGTGGCGGCCCGCGATGGACGACGCGTCAAACGCCAGGAACTGGCCGCCCACCGGGAAACCGGCGTATTGCTTCGATTCGGGGATGCCCGACATCTGCAGCACCTTCAGCGATGCGCCGCCGGCGCCGATGAACACAAAGCGCGCCTTGGTCGTGCGTTCCTGGTTGGTCTTCAGGTCCTTGACCGTGACGTTCCAGGTCTTGTCATCGTTCTGGCGCAGGGCGGTGACTTCATGCTGCAGCTGCAGCTTGAAGTTGGGGTTGCGCTGCAGGCCCTGGGTGAGCTGGTTGGTGATGACGCCGAAGTTCACGTCGGTGCCCAGCGGCATGTAGGTGGCGGCGACCTTCTGGCCGGGATCGCGGCCTTCCATCAACAGCGGCGCCCATTGCTTGATCTGGGCGGGGTCGGTGGAATATTGCATGCCGTAGAACAGCGGGCTCTTGACCAGCGCGTCGCGGCGCTTGCGCAGGTATTCGATGCGGTCATCGCCCCACACGAAGCTCATGTGGCCCGTGGGATTGATGAAGTCCGAGGGCTGGCCCAGGCGGCCGGCCTTGACCTGATGCGCCCAGAACTGGCGCGAAATCTCGAACTGCTCGGCAATGTTGATGGCGCGCTTGATGTCGACCGAGCCATCGGGCATTTCGGGGGTGTAGTTCAGTTCGGCAAAGCCCGAATGGCCGGTACCCGCATTGTTCCAGCCGTTGGAGCTTTCAAGTGCCACGCCGTCCAGCCGCTCGAACAGTTCGACGTGCCAGTCCGGCTGCAATTCCTGCAGATAGGTGGCCAGCGTCACGCTCATGATGCCGCCGCCGACGAGCACGGCGTCGACGGGTTTGTCGTTCTCGGCTGCCGGGACTGACCGCTGGTGCAGCGGCCAATAAAGAAACAGCGCCGCCGCAATGACCAGCAATGCAGCCAGGCTGCCCACGATTTTGAGGAACTTTCTCATGGGTTAGAAACCTTTTTGGTTCAAAGGATTATTTTTTTCTTATGGGGACTTGCAGGAAGACAGGGGTGGGCACCTCCGTGGCGGTCAAGCACGCGAAAGGCCGCCCGGGCGTCGGGAGACAGGGGCCGGGATCAGGCAATCGGGCAAACGTGGATCAAACGCCGACCGGGTCGACGTGGGGGGCGCTGCACCGTCGAACACGGCCAGGCCGCTCAAAGACTAGTCGATTCTTGTTCCGAGTAGGGGAATACCCTGACAAAGGGTATTGGTTTCCCGGGGGGCGCGAGGGCCGGTTGTTGGTCACCCGCCACATTGCGCCCGCCGTCTGCAGCCTGACCATGCGTCCCCCTGGCCGGGCACGCCAGTTGCTAGGGCCCAGGCACGGCCATCCGCCCCGGATGTGACCGACCCACCGAGGCCGTTCTCCATGCTTCCCATTCGTAAAGCGGTATTCCCTGTCGCGGGCCTGGGCACGCGTTTTCTGCCGGCCACCAAGGCGATGCCCAAGGAAATGCTGCCCATCGTCGATCGTCCCTTGATCCAGTACGCCGTCGAAGAGGCCGTGGCCGCCGGCATCACGGAACTGATCTTCGTCACGGGCCGCAACAAGCGCGCCATCGAAGACCATTTCGACAGCATGCCGGAACTGGAACGCGACCTGGAATCCAAGAACAAGCTGGCCTTGCTCGATACCGTGCGCAACGTCATTCCCGACAGCGTCAAGTGCGTGTACACGCGCCAGCCGGCCGCGTTGGGGCTGGGGCACGCGGTGATGTGCGCCGCGTCCATTGTCGGCAACGAGCCGTTTGCGGTGCTGCTGGCCGACGACCTGATCGACGCCGACGCGCCCGTCATCGGCGAAATGATGCAGGTGGCGCGGGAATTTGGCGGCAGCGTGCTGGCGATGCAGCAGGTGCCGGCCGCGCATACCCGCCAATACGGCATCGTGTCCGGCAGCGAAGTGGCGCGCGGCGTGCTGCGCCTGTCGGGCATGGTGGAAAAGCCTGCGCCCGACGAGGCGCCATCCAATCTGGCCGTGGTGGGCCGTTACATCCTGGAGCCGGAGCTGTTCGATGCCCTGGCGCGCACCGCGCCGGGCGTGGGCGGCGAAATCCAGCTCACCGACGCCATCGCCAGCCTGCTCACCACCCGCCGGGTGTTCGGTTATGCCTACGAGGGCGTGCGCTACGACTGTGGCAGCAAGGAAGGCTTTTACCGGGCCACCATGGAAATCGGACGCAAATACCACGGACTGGGGTGAAGGCGGGCCGGTCCGGCACGCCGGTTGCTGACGGCAGGCAAGGGCCGCATGGCCGGTCTCGTCCCTCAACCCGCCGTTGCCTCCTGGAGGCCTCTCATGAAAACCCGACACACCGTAGCCGCATTGATGGCCCTGACGGCCTTGGCCGGCACCAGCAGCTGGGCGCAGACGAAACAGCCGGCGCCGACTCCGCCACCGCCCGCGGGCACCTCGATCATTCCCGAGAAGATGGCGCCCACGCCGCCTGCGACGCCGGATCGGCGCGACAGGCAGGAAAAACAGGACAGGCAGGAAAAGCAGGACATACAGGGCAAGCAGGACAAGCTGGACAAGTCCCGCAACGACGACAAGCCGAACAAGCCTGCCACCAGCCCGTCCAGCCGCCCGCCCGCGTCATCCGGCGGAGAAGGCGGCACGGACAGCCGCGGCCCTTCGTCCGGCCAGGGCGGCACCGGGTCGACGGGGCAGGGCGGCATGCCCGGGTCGGGCGCGTCGGCCGGGTCCGGCGGCGCCGCGGATACCCGTTGACCGCGTCCGGGCGCGCCGCGCGTCAGGCGTTGTTCTCTGACAGCCGCGGCGCGGCCGCGTCGGGAGTGTCCACGCCGCGCTTGCCGATACCGGCCACCTGCGCCACGATGCCCATGGCCACGATCACCGCGGCCAGGATCGCGGTGTACAGCACCTCGTTGCGATACGTGCCTTCCAGCACCATCGTCACCAGCGCCGCGATGATGCAGACGATGACCGCGTAGGTCAGCCACGGAAACAGCCACATCTTGAATGTCAGTTCCACGCCCTGCGCCTGCAGGCGCTGGCGCATGCGCAGCTGCGAGCAGGCGATGGCCAGGTAGACGAACAGGGCGATGGTGCCGGTGGCCTGCATCAGCACGTCATACACGTCCATCTTGGACGTGGCCATCATCCACACCGCGGCAAAGGCGAAGACGCTGGAAATCAGCACGCCGACATACGGCGTGCCGGTATCGCGGCCGGTGATCTGCATGATGCGGTGGGCGTCGCCGCGTCTGGACAGCGAATAGAGCATGCGCGAGGCCGTGTACAACGCCGAGTTGAAGCAGCTGCACACCGAGGTCAGCACGATGAAGTTCACGATCAGCTGCGCGTGCGGAATGCCCAGCGCGTCCAGCGCCACGTTGTAGGTGCCGTGGGTGGGGTCGGTCAGGCCGGGGGCGTTGTAGGGCACCAGGCACACGACGATGAAGATAGACCCCACGTAGAACAGGCAGATGCGCCAGACCACCGAGCGCGTGGTCTTGATGATCTCGCGCCCCGGGTTGGCGGATTCGGCGGCGGCGACGGTGACGATCTCGGCGCCGATGAAGGCGAACATCACGCCCAGCAGCGCCACCACCACGGCCTTGGGCCCGTTGGGCATGAAGCCCTGGCTGGTCAGGTGCGACCAGCCGTTGGCATTGCCCCACGGCCACACGTGCACCAGCGCCAGGCTGCCGATGACGAGGAAGATGACGATGGCCACCACCTTGATCAGGGCGAACCAGAATTCGAATTCCCCGTAGTTGCGCACGTTCAGGAAGTTGACGACGATGAGCGACACGGTGACCAGCAGGCCGTAGCCCCAGGCCGGCACCATGGGGAACCAGCCGTGCAGGATCTGGCCTGCGACGTAGGCTTCCCAACCCATCAAGAGCGCCCAGAAATACCAGTAGAGCCAACCGATGGTAAAGCCCGCCCAGCGCCCGATGGCACGGTCGGCGTAGGTGGAAAACGAACCCGTGTCGGGCTGCGCCACGGCCATTTCACCCAGCATGCGCATGGCCAGGATGACCAGCAGGCCGCCGCCGATGTAGGCCAGGATGACGGCCGGGCCGGCCAGTGCGATCTGCTTGCCCGAGCCCACGAACAGCGCCGCGCCGATGACACCCGCGATGGACATCATCGTGAGATGGCGCGATTTCAGGCCGCCTTTGAGTTCCGTGTTGGGGGTATTGGCCAACGTCTTCTCCTCTCCGAATGGCAGGGGCCATGGCGTGTCCGCCATCGGAATGGAAAAGAGGCCTGTCCCCAGCCGGTTTATCGCTATTGATTGTGCGAAAGAGGATACGTCAGCAGGCGGGCGGACAGGCACCCGAGCCATGCTCTGTTGCAAGTGCAAGAATTTTGTTGCCGTGCCGGCCCGCGTGGGTTCGCGTGGGTTTGCGCTGGCGACGCGCGGGCCTGCTGCGCTTATTGCGCGATGGCTTGCGGGTCCGGAAAGCGCCACGATCCATTCAGGATCTCGTCACCGGGCTGATAGAGCCTGACCGTGTAGTTCCAGCCCGGCATGGTGGGCAGGCAGTTGGCGATCTTGCCGTCGCAGCCGCCGAACTGGATGACGATCGAGCCGTCGTCGCCTTGCCGGGCGGTCAGGTTGTTCAACGAGTAGGCGTCGTACGCATTCTTCTGGAAGTACCCTTCGGCGTTGTACACGCTGACCGACCAGAAGCTCTTGACCGGCACCTTGTCCACCTTGAGCCGGTAGATGACCTTGCCGTCGTTCTGCGCGATCTTGCCGTTCAGGTAGGTGGCGTCCTTGGCCGGGTTGCCGCCCCAGCCGGCCGCGGTGCCCAGCAGATGCTGGATCGGATCGACGCTGGTCGGGGTGCCGAAAGCCTTGTCGTAGTTCGGCATGGTGGCGGCCAGCACCAGCAGGGCGTCGCGCACCTTGTCCTGGCTGGCCTTGTCCCATTTGGGCACGGCGAAGGTGCCGGGCTGGGCCTGGTTGACCTTGATGGCGTCCTGCAGCGCGTGCACCTGCGCCAGGTCCTTCGGGTCCGCGGGGTCGACCAGGGTGCGGATGGCGACGAACACGTAGCGGGTGCCGACATCCTCTTTTTTCAGCGTGTGGGTGCCGGCGCCGTAGAACACGGCGGGAACGTAATGGTTTTCGTCGACGACCAGGGTCGACATGAAGCGCTTGCCGGCTTCGGGCAGCGTGATCGTGACGGGGCCGGCGTCCAGGTCGAAGACGGCCTGCGAATACAGCGTGTCGCGATTCATGCGGATGACGTTCTGGGCGTCGATGGCCACCATCGCGCGGCTGTGCACGAACTTGCCCAGGCCGCCGTCGGCCACCATCTTGCCCAGGTACAGGTCGGATTCGGCGCGGGCGAAGTTATCGACCGTGACCAAGGTTGCCGCGTCGGGAACGGGCTGCGCGTGGGCGCTGGCAAATGCCGCCAGCGTCAGGGCGACGATGCGGGACGCGGAGGAATACGACATGGGAAAAGCCTCTTGAAGGGGAAATCGCGGCGACTGTACCCCGAGGCTCCGGGCGCAAACCGCTGACAACGGCGAGTCGAGACAGATCGCCATGAACAATGAGACGTTGCTGCGGGACGCGTTCGTCCTGCGCGCCCGTCCTGCCCGCCGCGAAGACGTCGGCCAGGCCGGCGCGGCGCGGGCAAACCCGATATAAAACTTTGCATGGTCTCCATGATCCAGCGTTATGCATGGTGCCGCGGGGCTGCGCCGGGCGGGGCGCCAATAGTCATTGGAATCAATGGGTTGAGACGTTCTTGAAATGGCCGCGCCGCACCCGGCGCAAAGGGGGCGGGGCCATTTCGGATTTGTGGCGACGCATGCATGATGGGGCCTTGCGCCAGGCGCGCCGCCGCGTGCCTGCCCATGCATCGGACCCTGTGGAACCACTGTTCAGCATGGTCCTTGATCCATCCCGATAACCCCCCCGGAGACCGATATCGTGAGCAACACAAAACCCGCGCGAAAGATGGACCTTGCGGTCGCCCAGATGGGCGCCGTCAACCTGGCCGACAGCCGCGCGGTGGTGGTCCGCCGCCTGGTCGACATGATGCGCGAGGCCGCGGCCCGCAAGGCCGAGTTCGTGGTGTTTCCCGAACTGGCGCTGACCACCTTCTTTCCGCGCTACTGGATGGAAGACGCCGAGGCGGTGGAACGCTACTTCGAAAAGACCATGCCCAACGCCGACGTGCAGCCGCTGTTCGACACGGCGCGCGAGCTGGGCATCGGCTTTTACCTGGGCTATGCCGAACTGACGCCGGAAGGCCGGCAGTTCAATACGGCCATTCTGGTGGACCGCCAGGCCAGGATCATCGGCAAGTACCGCAAGATCCACCTGCCGGGCCATTCCGACCACAAGCCGGATGCGCCGTTCCAGCACTTGGAAAAGAAGTTCTTCGAAGTCGGCGACCTGGGTTTTGGCGTGTGGGACACCCATGACGTCAAGATCGGCATGTGCCTGTGCAATGACCGGCGCTGGCCGGAAACGTACCGCGTGATGTCGCTGCAAAGCGCCGAGCTGATCGTGCTGGGCTACAACACGCCGTCGCTGAACATCCACTGGAACGAGCCGGCGCACCTGCGCACCACCACGCACGAGATCGTGCTGCAGGCCAGCGCCTACCAGAACGCAGTGTGGGTGGCTGCCGCCGCCAAGTGCGGCTTTGAAGACGGCCACCACATGATCGGCAGCTCGATGATCGTGGCGCCGTCGGGCGAGATCGTGGCGCGTTCCAGCGGCGAGGAAGACGAAGTGATCACCGCGCGCATCGACCTGGCCATGGGCCAGGCGTTCCGCGACCACGTCTTCAATTTCGCCAAGCACCGCAGCCCGCAGCACTACAAGCTGATCGTCGAACGCACGGGCGCCGGCGACCCGCTGCCCGTGGCGGAAATCAGCTAGGCCGACGCCGGGCTGGGCGCCGTGTCACCGCAAGTGTCAGGCCCGCTGGAGAATGGCCTGCGTCATCGCAGGCAGTTCTTTTTTGACGATCTGCGAGAACTGCGTCAGGAAGGCCTTGGCAATCGACGGCGGGGGGTCGACGCGGGACTGCGACACGTGCACGAACAGCGGTATCGCCGGCTCGATGCGGCGCACCACCAGGCCATGCAGCAGGGTATCGGTCAGGCCGTAGGAATCGACCAGCGCCACGCCCACGCCCTGGCGCACGAACGAGCACGCCGTCTGCGACGAGCGCACCTCGATCGCCGGGGTCAGGATGTGGCCCAACGGGTCCAGGTGTTCGAACAGCGTGTCGCCCAGCGGCGTGTCGCGGCTGTAGCCCACCAGCATTTCACCGGCCAGCATCGCCGGCGCAATCACGCGTTCGCGGGCCAGGCGGTGGCCCGCCGGCAGCACGCAGACGACTTCGCCCTGCGCCAGTTCGGTGGTGATCAGGTTGGGGTGTTCGGGCTTGAAGATCGAAATGGCGATGTCGGCATAGCCCAGCAGCAGCTGCGGCAGCAGGGCGTCCATGCCCAGCGGTCGGTAGCGGATGCGCACGCCAGGGTTGCGGGCGCAGAACTTGGCCGTCGCCGCGGGAATCAGCCATTCGCCGAAGCTGGGGCTGGACACCACGCTGACCAGGCCGCCGCCGTGGCCGGCCAGGCCGGCGGCCATGTCGTTCAGGCGGTTGACGCCCGCCTGGATGGATTCGACTTCCTGGAACAGCTTGCGCGCTTCCTTGGTGGGATGCAGACGGCCCTTGAAACGCTCGAACAGCGCATAGCCCAGCCGCAGCTCGATCGAGGCCAGCACGCGGCTGATGGCCGGTTGCGTCACGTGCAGCAGCCGGCCGGCTGCGCTCAGTGAGCCCGTGATCATGATGGCGTGGAAAACTTCGATCTGGCGCAAGTTCAACGGCGCAGACCGGACCTTTCCGGGTAATTGAGACATGCTGCGTGATTTCCTCTTGACCGGGGCGGTGCCCGGATGCGTGCCGTCCCGCCTTTACTGACGAAGAATTCTACCCAATGGCGACGAACGCTCGCGTCACCCCGGCAAACCCGGCATCCAGGCCAGGCCGAGGCCGACGCCAGCATCGCGCCCCGGGTGCGGCCGGTGCGGCAGGAAGCCGCCGCGACCGATGCCTTCTCGTGGCCTGCTTCAGCGATCCCGGCCTGCGCGACCTGGTGCCGGCGCCCGTGCTGGGCATCGGTGCTTGTTCGGTGCTGACCGCCATGGGTATCGGCACGCACGTTGGCATGATCGCCATCGCAAGCCCCCTCAGGCGGCCACGCCGGCCAGATGGTCCAGCAGCACCCGCGCCGCGGGCGAAAGGCTGTCTTCGTCGCGAAAGCAGATGACGAAGCTGCGCGTGGCCCAGGCGTCGGTCAGCGGTATGACCACCAGGCCGTTAGCCTCGGCATAGGATTGCGCGACCTGTCTCGGAACGACCGTGATGCCGAGGTTGGCGCGCACCACGCGCAGGGCGGAGTCGAAGTTCGACACGATCACCCGGTGCAGCAGCGGCTTCCCGGCCTGCGCCGCGGACAGGTGCAGCTTGACCTGCACGGAGCTGGCCACGGGCATGCCCACGTGTTCATAGTCCAGCGTCTGCTGGAACTGCAGCGTGCGTTCGCGGGCCAGCGGATGGCTGGGATGCACCACGATGGCCAGGTGGTCGTTGCGGTAGGGGCGCGACCGCAAGCCATCGAGCGGCGAGGCATCCCAGCACAGGCCCAGCGATGCCACGCCCTCCTTGATGCCGCGGATCACCTGGTGGCTCAGGCCCTCTTCCAGGTCGATGCGTATGCTGCGATGGCGCTCATCCTGCAGGAACACGGCCACATCCTCGGCCAGGGATTCGGCGAGCACCGACGAGGTGGCCAGCACGCGTACCTGCCCGCGCAGGCCATGGGAGTACGCCGACATGTCGCGCTCGATGCGGGCCGTGCTGGTCAGGATGGCGCGGGCGTGTTCCAGCAGCGTTTCGCCGGCCGGGGTCGGTTCCACCCCGTGGCGGCGCCGCGTCAGCAGCTTTGCGCCGACGGTGTCTTCCAGTTGCGCCAGTCGCTTGCTGATGGCGGAACCGACGATATTCGCATTGACGCCCGCGCGGGCGATGTTGCGCGTTTCGCAGACGGCCACGAACAGGCGCAGGGAAGTCAGATCGAGATCGCGCATGGGAAGGTCCTCGGTCGCGTCGGGTCAGGGAGGAACCCATAAGATATTCCAATGTGGAACTTGATGCGTTCCAAATTAGCGACGCCGCGATGATTGGAGAAATCTAAACTGGGTCTATTCCTGTCTACCTGGACGACTGCTCTCTATGTCTGCAAATGCGTTTCCTGCTGGCTGGCCCGCGCGCGTGACCGTGCGCGAAGTGGGCCTGCGCGACGGCCTGCAAAGCCTGGCCCGTGTGGTGCCCACCGATATCAAGCGCGACTGGATCGCCCAGGCCTATGCCGCCGGCCTGCGTGAAATCGAGGTCGGCTCTTTTGTGCCGGCGCGCCTGCTGCCGCAGCTGGCCGACACGGCAGCGCTGGTGGCGTATGCCAGGACGCTTCCCGACCTGCATGCCTCTGTGCTGGTGCCCAATCTGAAAGGCGCCGAACACGCCATCGCCGCGGGGGCGGACTTGATGATCGTGCCGCTGTCGGCCAGCCGGGCGCACAGCCTGGCCAATCTGCGCAAGACACCGGACGAGGTGGTCAACGAGGTCGGGCGGATCCGCGCGGCGCGTGACGCCGCGGGGTCGCGCATGCTGCTGGAGGGCGGGGTGGGGACGGCCTTTGGCTGCACCCTCCAGGGGGCCGTGGACCCCGCCGAGGTGCTTGCCCTGATGCAGGCCTTGCTCGATGCCGGCGCAGATCGCGTCAGCCTGGCCGATACCGTGGGATACGCCGACCCGCTGATGGTGCGACGCCTGTTCGAGGCCGCGCGCAAGATCGCCGGCGACCGCCTGGCCTGCGCGCATTTTCACGATACGCGTGGCCTGGGCATGGCCAATGTCATGGCGGCGCTGGAAACCGGCATGACCCGGTTCGATGCCTGCCTGGCCGGAATAGGAGGGTGTCCGCACGCGCCCGGCGCCAGCGGCAACGTCGCGACCGAGGACGTGGCGTATCTGCTGGGAAGCATGGGCGTGGCGACCGGCGTGGACATGACGCGCCTGCTGGCCCTGCGCGAACAGGCGGGCGTGTGGCTCGAGGGCGAAACCCTGCGGGGTGCGATCGCCCGGGCCGGCTTGCCCAGGACCTGGCCGGCGGCCGCCCCGGCCGCACCCCTGCCGGATGCGGCAGCGGAACCGGCGCCGGTCGATGCCACGCCCGCCGTCCCGGCGACGCCCGCGGCTGCCACGCGCCGCCTGCCCTTGGCCGGCCTTCGCGTCGTCGAGTTCACCCACATGGTCATGGGGCCGACCTGCGGCCTGGTGCTGGCGGACCTGGGCGCCGAGGTGATCAAGGTCGAGCCTGTCGACGGCGACCGCACGCGTCATCTGCTGGGCGCCGGGGCGGGGTTTTTTCCGATGTTCAATCGCAACAAGAAATCCATCGCCCTCGATCTGCGCAGCGCGGAAGGGGCGCAGGCCGCGCGCAGGTTGTGCGCCAGCGCCGACATCGTCGCCGAGAATTTCAGGCCGGGCGTCATGGCCAGGTACGGGCTGGACTATGCCTCGCTGGCGCCGGGCAACCCGGGCCTGGTCTACGTCAGCTGCAAGGGCTTCCTGCCTGGGCCCTACGAGCACCGCACCGCGCTGGACGAAGTCGTGCAGATGATGGGCGGCCTGGCGTACATGACGGGACGTCCCGGCGACCCCCTGCGGGCGGGCACCAGCGTCAATGACATCATGGGCGGCATGTTCGGGGCGATCGGGGCGTTGGGGGCGTTGCTGGAACGCAAGGTCACCGGACGCGGCCAGGAAGTGCAGTCTGCCCTGTTCGAGAACAATGTCTTCCTGGTTGGGCAACACATGCTGCAGTATGCGATCACGGGCGAGGCCGCGGCGCCCATGCCCGAACGCATTTCGGCCTGGGCCCTGTACGACGTATTCAACGTCAAGGACGGCCAGATCTTCCTGGCCGCCGTCAGCGATGCGCAATGGGTCACGTTCTGCGACGCCTTCGGCTTCGACGACCTGAAAAACGCGCCGCACCTGAAAACGAACAATGAGCGAGTGCGGGTGCGAGCGGCCTTGCTGGCCGATCTGCGGGTCCGCCTGCAGCACTACGAGGTCGACGAACTGGCCCGCCGCTTCGAACGGCACGGACTGCCGTTCGCGCCCATCGTGAAGCCGGAGGAACTGTTCGCCGATCCCCATCTGCAAGCCACGGGCGGCCTGGCGGACATCCGCCTGCCGGACGGCGAACGCGCCGGACAGACGGCGCAGGCCACGCTGTTTCCCATCACGATGGGCGGCGCGCGGCTGGCGGTGCGGCTGCAACCGCCCACCGTGGGCGAACACACCGGGCAATTGCTCAGGGAACTGGGCTACGGGGATGACGATATCCGCGGGCTGCGAGAGCGAGGGGTCGTTCACTGATATTGCGCGACCCCCATACCTATAAATCAAGGAGACAGAAAATGAAGACAGGTGAAGGTTCGACCTCGCGCCGCGCATTGCTGGGCGCGATGGGGGCCGGCTGGCTGGGGGCGGTGCTGCCCTGGCGCGTGGCCCAGGCGCAAGGGCAGGGGGGCCGGCCGCTGCGCTTGATTCTGCCCATCAGCGTGGGCTCGGGCGTGGATACCATCGTGCGGTCGGCGGGGCCGGCCCTGAACCAGGCATTCGGACAGTCGGTGGTGGTGGAAAACCAGCCGGGCGCGGGCGGCATCCTGGGCACGTCAGCCATCGTGCGCGCCACGCCGGACGGCAACACCTTGGGCGTGGTCTCGAACAACCATGTGATCTTTCCCAGCGTTTTGAAGTCGGTGCCCTTCGACCCCATCAAGGACATCACGCCGATATCGCTGATCGGCACGACGCCGATGCTGCTGGTGGTGAATCCGAAAAAGCTGCCGCAAGGCAATGTGCGCGATCTGGTGGCCGCCTTGCGGGCCAAGCCGGACGCCTACAACTACGGTTCATCGGGCAACGGCACGATCCTGCACCTGGGCTGTGAACTGTTTCTGCAGCAGAACGGCCTGAAGATCCGCCACATTCCCTACAAGGGCACCGGCCCGATGGTGGCGGACATCATCAGTGGACAGGTCGATTTTGGCGTGACGTCGCTACCGTCCATCCTGCCGCACCTGAAAAGCGGCGCGCTCAAGGCGATCGGCACGGGCAGCAGGACGCGCAGCGCGGCCGCACCCGAGATTCCGACGCTGCGCGAGCAGGGCATGCCGGACTACGAGGTCGAGGGCTGGTTTGCGGCCGTCGGCCCGGCGCACCTGCCCGGCGCGCAAGTGCAGCGCGCCTACCAGGCCTTCGCGGCCGCCTACCGCGATCCCGACACCCGCAAGGCCATGGACGTGCAGGGCAATGTGATCACGCTGCGCGACCCGGCAGACACGGCGGCCTATTTCGCCAGCGAGATGCGCAAGTATGCCCAGGTGGTGAAAAACGCGGATATCGAGGCCCAGTAGGACAGGGCATGCACGCCAGGGGGCCGCCGTACCCGTGTCAGGTATGGCGCTTGCTGGATGACTCCGATCAAGCCGTTCGCGGCGGGCACCGGCTGATCCGGTGTGTACAAGGAGATCTCCATGGCAAGCAAGAAACCCGGCAAGACCCAGACCCAGGGCCCCGTCGATACCGCCTTCAACAATACCGACAGCGGGCCCGCCACGCCGCCGGCCGTCAGCGGCGGTTCCGCGGCGATGCAGCGGGCGGCGGCGGTGGCCGCCACCGTGCAGGCGATGCCGCACAACCCGTCCAAGGCGCAGGAATATGGGGACGAGGGCGCCCGCTGCCCTTACCGGGGCGAACAGGCCCCGCCGCCCGATGCCTCGGTGGGGGCCAGCACCCTGTCCGAGCCGCAGCAGAATGCCAAGACGGGCGAGCCGGCCGAGCCCGGCGTGAACGCGGTCGCCGGCCAGCTGGCGCGGGTGCGCGCCGATGCCCAGGGGCAGGCGCTGACGACGAACCAGGGCGTGCCGGTGAGCGACAACCAGCATTCGCTGAAAGCGGGCTTGCGCGGCCCCGCGCTGCTCAAGGATTTCATCCTGCGTGAAAAAATCACCCACTTCGACCATGAACGCATTCCGGAACGCATCGTGCATGCGCGCGGGTCGGCCGCGCATGGCTACTTCGAGTGCTATGAACCCCTTGCCGATCTGACCCGGGCGTCGATCTTCGCCAAGAAAGGCAAGCGCACCCCGGTATTCGTGCGCTTTTCGACGGTGGCCGGGGAGCGCGGGTCGAAAGACACGGCGCGCGACGTGCGCGGCTTCGCGGTCAAGTTCTACACCGATGAGGGTAATTGGGACCTGGTGGGCAACAACATGCCCGTGTTCTTCATCCAGGACGCGATGAAGTTCCCGGACCTGGTGCATGCCGTCAAGCCCGAGCCGCATCACGGCATGCCCCAGGCGGCGTCGGCGCACGACACCTTCTGGGACTTCGTGTCGCTGATGCCGGAATCGACCCACATGCTGATGTGGCTGATGTCGGACCGCGCCATTCCCCGCAGCTATCGCATGATGCAGGGCTTTGGCGTGCACACCTTTCGCTTCGTCAACGACCAGGGCGAGTCGCACCTGGTGAAATTCCATTGGAACCCGGTGGCCGGCACCCACTCGCAGGTGTGGGACGAAGCCGTGAAGATATCGGGCGCCGATCCGGACTTCCATCGCCGTGACCTGTGGGAGGCCATCGATGCCGGCCATGGGCCGGAGTGGGAATTGGGCGTGCAGGTCTTCACCGAAGAAGACGCCGAGCGCTTCAGCTTCGACGTGCTCGATGCCACCAAGATCGTGCCGGAAGAACTGGTGCCGGTTCGTCCCATCGGCCGCATGGTGCTGGACCGCAACCCGGACAACTTCTTTGCCGAAACCGAACAAGTGGCGTTCTGTACGGCGCATGTGGTGCCGGGCGTGGACTTCACCAACGATCCCTTGCTGGCCGGGCGCATCCATTCTTACGTCGATACGCAGATTTCGCGGTTGGGCGGCCCCAATTTCCACGAGATTCCGATCAACGCGCCGCTGGCGCCCGTGCACAACAACCAGCGCGATGGCATGCACCGGCAGGCCGTGCACCACGGGCGCGTGGCGTACGAGCCCAATTCGCTGGGCGGCGGCTGCCCGTTCCAGGCCGGCATGGAAGGCTATGTCTCGTTTCCCGAGCCTGTCAGCGGCGACGAGCTGCGCGGCCATCCGGAACGGTTTGCCGAACATTACAACCAGGCGACCCTGTTCCTGAACAGCCAGACAGACTGGGAACGGCGCCATATCGTGAACGCCTTCGCCTTTGAACTGAGCAAGGTCACCGTCGCCGCCATCCGGCAGCGCATGGTGGCGTCGCTGCGCAATGTCTCCGATGACCTGGCGCAGGCGGTGGCGGACAAGCTGGGCATGGCGCTGCCCGATCCCATGCCGCGGGCCCTGCGCGACGTGCCCCAGCCCGAAGTCGAACAGTCGCCCACGTTGTCGCTGACCGCGCGGCCCGGCGAGGTGGGCGTGGTCACGCGCAAGGTGGCCATCCTGGTCGCCGAAGGCGTGGACGGCGCTGCCGTCTCGGCGGTGGCGCAAGCCTTGATCAAGGCCGGCGTCGTGGTGCGGCTGGTGGGCCAGCGCATCGGTTCGGTGGGGACGGCCGGCAGTGGCGCGTTCGACGCCGACGCGTCGCTGGACAACCATCCGTCGGGCCTGTTCGACGGGGCCGTGGTGCCTGGCGGGGCGGCGGCGGTCGCACGCTGGAACCAGGACGGCCGCGCGCTGGAATTCATCCGCGACAGCTACCGCCATGGCAAGACGCTGCTGGCGGTGGGCGACGGCGCGGCGCTGCTTGAAGCCGCGGGTATCGATCTGGCGCAGGAGGATGGCGGCCTGGTCGTCGGCGCCACGCCGGCCAAGGCCACGGCCGCATTCATCGCGTCGTTGGCGCGCCATCGGCACCCCGAACGGGAAACCGACCCGGCGCGCCTCTGACGGCGCGGTACACGGCGGTTCGGGCACTGGCCACGAACCGCCGTGGCGCCAGCCTGGCGTTGTCGGGTCCGCCTCAGGCACGCCACTTGCTGGAGATGGTCGGCCATGCCTGATGGCTCTCCTGGAGTACACCCATGCTTACCGCTATGTCTGGAACCCTCGCTGCGCCGCAACAACCCGTGGTCACCGAAGCCGAACGGTGTGCCCGCCGAACGCTGGAGGCCGCTCAACGGCTGCTGCATCCCCAATCCGCCGCCACCACCGCCACCTCCACGATCGAGCTCGAGCTGGCGCGGTATGTCAAGGAAGCCTACGTGCCGCGCAAATCCGTCTGGGCGGAGCGTTGAGCGACGGGCGTCAAGCCCTCGAACGCCATCAGCTATTTCTTCGATCATTTCGCCGCCCGCAGGCGCGCCCGCCAAGGCACGCGCCCGGCGGGCGGTGGTTCATGACGCCAGCACGCGAGACGCCAGATTGAGCAGCGTCAGCAACGCCGTCCCGATCAACCACAGCATCAAGGCTGGCCATAGGCGGACCAGCCGCACGCGCAGCGTCGAGGGCGACGCGGCCGCGGACGGCGGCGGCGCGGCGGCCTGAAGGCGTTCAGCATTGGCGGCGGCAAGGCGGCGTAAAGGCGTGCCGGGCTCGGGGGACACCAGCGTGTTGCCGATCAAGGTAGAGGACGAAGCAATTTCCGGGGAGATCACAGTAAATCCTGCCTTCCGCGTCGGTAGTAGCCCGCAGGGAGAGTTGAAGGGGGATTGCCTGGAGCAAACGGCGTGCCGCGGGGCAGGCGCGGTTGCGGATTGTCACCAAGTCAGCGGGCGTATCCCCCTTCCGGGCCGTGGCCTTGCCCGATAGCGGCCCGCACGGGGCGGGCGCGGCGCGCAGTGTCCGCAATGCGCGCCGCCTCGCATCGTTCAGGCCAGCCAGCGCTTGATGCGGCCGGCCAGCGCCTCTCGGCTGATGCCGTAGCGGTCATGCAGGGTGGGCAGGGCGCCGGCGTCGAGAAAGGCGTCAGGCAGGCCGGCCATCTGGAATCCGGCCGGCTGCACCCGGTGCCGCAGCAAGGCCGCGGCGACGGCTTCGCCCAGGCCGCCGATCACGGAATGGTTTTCGGCCACGACCACCAGCCGGTGCTTGTGGCGCACCGCCTCGACCAGGCTGGCCTCGTCCAGCGGCTTGATGGTGGGGCTGTGCATCACCGCCACGTCGATGTTGTCGCGCGCGAGGTCTTGCGCGGCTTCCAGCGCCCGCATGGTCAGGATGCCGCTGGAAATGACGAGGACGTCTCTGCCTTCGCGCAGCATTTTCGCCTTGCCCAGCTCGAAACGGTAACCCTCGATCTCGTCCAGCACCAACGGCACCTGGCCGCGCAGCAGGCGCATGTACACCGGCCCCGCATGCTCGCCAATCTGCGCGACGGCCTGCTCGATGTCCAGCGCGTCGCAGGGGTCGACGATCGTCAGCCCCGGAATGGCGCGCATCATCGCCAGGTCGTCGGTTGCCTGGTGGCTCGGCCCATAGCCGGTGGTCAGGCCCGGCAGCGCGCAGCAGATCTTGACGTTGAGGTTTTCTTCGGCGATCACCTGATGGATGAAGTCATAGGCCCGCCGCGTGCCGAACACGGCGTAGGTCGTGGCGAACGGGACGAGACCTTCCTTGGCCATCCCGCCCGCGGCGCCCATCAGCAGCTGCTCGGCCATGCCCATCTGGAAAAAGCGCTCCGGGTGGGCTTGGGCGAACAGGTGCAGGTCCGTGTATTTGGCAAGGTCCGCGGTCAGCCCGACGACGTCCGGGCGCGACTGTGCATACGCGACCAGGGCCTTGCCGAAGGGCGCGGCCCGTACGCGTTGCCCTTCGGAGGCGATCGACGCAATCATGGCCGACGTCGTCAGGCGGGGTTTTTGCTGGGTGCTGGCATTGCTCATTGCCGGGCTCCTTCGATCAGGGAAGCGGGGCGGTTCTGGTCCAGGATGTCCAGAGCCTGTTGCCATTCGGGCGGATCGACCCGGATGAAGTGATTCTTCTCACGCTGCTCGAGAAACGGGATGCCCTTGCCCATGCGGGTGTCCAGCAGGATCACGCGCGGCTTGCGATCCGGCAGATTGCGTGCGGTGTCGAATGCCTCGACAACGGCGGCCAGGTCGTTGCCGTCCACGCGCTGCACGTGCCATCCGAAGGCGGCCCACTTGTCGGCCAGCGGCTCGAATCCCAGCACCTTGCCTGACGGGCCATCGGCCTGCTGGTTGTTGATGTCGACCAGGCAGACGAGGTTGTCCAGTTCATGGTGGGCTGCACCCAGCGCCGCTTCCCAGGTCGACCCTTCGTCCAGCTCGCCATCCGACATGGAGTTGTAGACAAAGGCGGGGTTGCGCTTGTGCTTCAACCCCAGTGCGATGCCGACGCCGATGGCCAGGCCCTGGCCAAGCGAGCCGCCAGAGATTTCCATGCCCGGCGTGTAGCTCGCCATGCCCGACATGGGCAGGCGGCTGTCATCGCTGCCGTAGGTGTCCAGCTCGCTTTCCGGGATCACGCCCGCCTCGATCAGCGCCGCATAGTGAGCGATGGCATAGTGGCCGTGGGACAGCAGGAAGCGGTCGCGGCCTTCCCATTGCGGGTCGCCTGGCCGCAGCGTCATGGCGTGGCGGTACGCCACGGCCAGCACGTCGGCCCAGCCGAGCGCCTGCCCGATATATCCCTGCCCCTGCACTTCACCCATGCGGACCGCATACCGGCGGATGCGCCACGCGGCGGCCATCAGGCCGCTCAAAGACCCGGATTGCTCCATTTGAAGTTCCCTTTTGTTTGACAAGTTTTCAATGCAGGATGCTCGCCGGCACGTAGGAGACGAGCCCCAGCACGGCAAACGCGACCAGATAGAAGGGCACCAGTTCGCGAACGGTCTGGCCGACCTTGACCTTGGCCAGGGCGCTGGTGATGAACAGCGTGGTGCCTACCGGCGGCGTGTACAGGCCGATGGCCAGGTTCACGACCATCATCACGCCAAGCTGCGTCATGTCCATGCCGATGCTCTGCGCCAGCGGGACGAAGACCGGCGCCAGCAGCAGCACGGCCGCCGGCAGGTCGATGAACATGCCCAGGAACAGCATCATCAGGTTCATCAGCAGGATCACCAGCCATTTGGCATGCACGTTGTCCTGTACCCAGTGGGCGATACCCTGCGGCGTCTGGTCGAACGTCAAGAGCCACCCGATCGCTGACGAGGCCATGATCACCAGCAGCACCACTCCGGTCGCCAGGCCGGCATGGACCACGGCGGCGTTGAGCCGCTTCCAGTCCAGGTCGCGGTACAGCACCGCGGAAACCAGGCCGGCGTACAGCGTCGACAGGACGGCAACCTCGGTCGGCGTGGCGATGCCGAAACGCAGGAAGACGATGATCAAAAGCGGCAGCACCACCGCGGGCAGGGCGTAAAGCAGATGCCGGCGAAAGGCCGCGCCGTCGAAGGGCGCCGTGTCCCGCGGGAAGTTGCGGCGCCGGCCCACCCACCAGCATGCCGTCATGAATCCGGCGCACAGCAGCAGGCCCGGCAGTATCCCCGCCACGAACAGCGACGCGATGGACGCGTTGGCCGTCAAGGCAAACAGGATCAACGGGATCGAGGGGGGAATCAGGATGTCGATCGTTGCCGCGGCGGCCAGCGTGGCGGCCGAGAACGCGGCAGGGTAGCCCAGCCGCTTGTGCCACGGAATCATCAAGGAACCGATGGCCGAGGCGTCCGCCACCGCCGAGCCCGATACACCGCCGAACAGCGTGGACGAGAGCACGCCGACCTGCGCGGGTCCGCCGTGATAGCGGCCGATCAGCGCCGACAGCACGCCCACCAGCGCTTCGCCGAGCTTGCCGCCCATCATGAGCGAACCCGTCAGCATGAAAAAGGGGATGGCGATCAGGGGAAAGCTCTGCACCTGCGCGACCATCTGCTGCACCAGCACGTCCAGGGGCACGCGGTCCGTGGTGGCCACGGCCGCCGTGGCGGCGATCAGCAAGGCGTGGGCGATGGGCATGGCGGCCACGGCCGCGCCCATGAACAAGACAAGTATCAATGCACTCATGTCGGGTCTCCCTGTTTACCAGTGCACGGCGGGCGCCTGCGGCTCGCCTTCGGGCTGCGCCGCGGCCTTGCAGCCACGCCAGCTCTGCCATGCGGATTGCGCCGCCAGCACGGCGAGCAGCAGCATGCCGCCCATGACGCACGCATAGGTGAGCGAGCCGGGCATCTGCAGGATGGGAGACTTCTCGTCGTGGACGATATCGAGCATATTGAACGTCGCCCACGACAGGGTGGCGTACAGGGCGGTGACGGCCGCCCAGCTCAGGGTGGCCACCACGCGGCGCGTGCGGGCCGGCAGCGCGTCCATCATGAAAGTGGTGGCGATATGGGCGTTGTGCAGCGCGGCCAGCACCACCCCCGACATGACGAGCCACGGAAAGAGCAGCTCGGGTATCTCGTTGGCCCACTCCAGGCTTGATCCGGTCGCGTATCGCAGGCCGGTGTTGATGACGAGGATCACGAAGATCACCGTGGTGGATAGCCAGAGGATCAGGCGGCACAGGCCGTCGATGATCCTGCCGACCAGTCCGTGTGGATCGGTATTCATGTTGTCTCCTGCCTTGTGCGCGGTCCGCCGGCGTGCCCGCCGGGGCGGGACGCGGGCGGCCGAAGGACGTGTCAGTTGCCGCGCGCCGCGGCCAGAACCTTCTTGACGTAGGGGCCGATGGGACTGGCCAGCCATTTCTCGTCCACCGAGGCGGTGGCCTTGGCGAAGCCCGCCGTGTCAGGCGTCGTGACCAGCACGCCCTGGGCCTTCAGTTCCGCCAGCAGCCTGACGTCGGCCTCCTGGCTCAGCTTGCGCTGCAGCGCCGACGCTTCGTCGGCCGCTTCCTGCACGACTTTGCGGTCGGACTCGCTCAGGCGATCCCAGGTGCGCTTGCTCATCAGGAAAGGCGTCATCTGGAACTGATGATGGGTCATCGCCAGATGCTTCTGCACCTCGTACAGCTTGCTGGCCTGGAAGTTCACCAACGGGTTTTCCTGGCCGTCCACCACGCCTTGCTGCAACGCCACGTAGAGTTCGGCGAACTTGATCTGCTGCGCCTGCGCACCCAGGGCATTCATGATGTCGACCAGCGTGGCGTCAGGCGGCACGCGCATCTTCAGGCCTTTCATGTCCTCGACCGTGTTGATGGGGTGCTTGCTGTTGGTCATCTGGCGGATGCCGTTGTCCCAGGTTCCCAGCAGGATCAGGTTCTTGCTGGCCGACTTCTCGGCGAGCTCCTTGCCCAGGGGACCATCGAGCAGCTTGAAGGCGGCGCCGGCGTCCCGGAACAGGAAGGGCATGCCGTAGGCGGCGTATTCCGGAACCGCGGCCGCGACGGCGCCTTGCGAATTGGCGCTGATGTCCAGGGCGCCGGTGCGCAGCGCCGTCACCATGGCGGCGTCATCGCCCAGTTGGCCGGACGGCGCGACCTGGACTTCGATGCGTCCGCCGGTCTTGGCCTTGAGCACCTGCGCGAATTTCTCCGACGCCTCGTGGCGCGGATTGCCCACGGCCGCGCCATGCCCCAGGGTCAGCTTGATGTTCTGCGCCTGTGCCGCCAGCGGCAGCAGTGCGGCGGTGGCGAGGGCCGCCAGGCCCGTGCGAAGCAGTGTTCTGCTTTTCATGATTGGTCTCCTCCGATGGTGATGGGGTGCTGCGGATCAGTGAATCAACATGCCCCCGTTGACGTCGAGTGTGATGCCCGTGCAGTAGGCCGACAGGTCGCTGGACAGGAACACGCAAGCGCCCGCCACGTCGTCGGCCCTGCCCAGCCGCGCCAGCGGGATGGTGCCTTCGATATCGGCCTTGCGCTCGGCCGACAGTTTGCCCTGCGTGATGTCGGTCTCGATCAGGCCGGGGGTGATGCAATTGACGCGGATGCCGTCTGCGCCGAATTCGCGCGCCATGGCGCGGGCCAGCCCCAGGACGCCCGCCTTGGCGGCCGAGTAGTGCGGTCCGCCGAAAATGCCGCCGCCGCGTTGCGCGGACACCGACGAAATGCACACGATGGCGCCGGCGCGTTGCGCCTGCATGGCCGGCAGCGCGGCCTGCGACAGGTAGAGCGTGCCGCGCAGGCTGACGTCCAGGATCCGGTCGTAGTCCGCACCCGTGATTTCCAGCGTCTTGACCGGCTGCGTAATGCCGGCGTTGTTCACCAGGATGTCGATCCTGCCGTAGGCGTGGATGGCTTGTTCGATGGCGGCCACGCAGGCGGCCTTGTCGGTCACGTCCGCCACCAGGCCCAGATGGCCGTCGCCCAGCCGGGCGGCGGCGGTGGCCGGCTCCGCGCGCGCCAGGTCCAGGATCACGACGCGCGCGCCGTGGGCGGCCATCTGGCGCGCGGTGGCAAATCCCAGTCCGTTGAGCCCTGCGCCGCCGGAAATCACGGCAACCTTGTCCTTGAGCAGCATCTGTCGTCCTCCTGTCGTTGTCATGTCAGTGCGGACTATTCTGGGTGCCTGCTAGCATTAAGACAAACGATGTGTCATCAGTCTAAGATGACAGATCTTCATCTGAAGTCAGGGTCTACCCCCATGCCTGCTCTGCCGCCCATCGCCAACCTGCTGGCGTTCGAAGCCGTCGCGCGCCGGCGCAGCTTTGCGATTGCCGCGACCGAGTTGCATCTGACCGCGTCGGCGGTCAGCCATCAGATTTCCCGGCTGGAAGCGGACCTGGGCGTGCGGCTGTTCGAGCGCAGTGCCCACGGCGTGCGCCTGAGCCGCGCGGGCGAACAGTACCTGGCGCGCATCGGCGGCGCGCTCGCGGCCATCTCGACGGCCACGGAAGACCTGCGCCAGGGCGTCAGCAACAGCGTGTACGTGCATTCGGCGCCCAGCATCGCGAGTCTCTGGCTGGTGCCCCGGTTGCGGCGCTTTGCGCTGGCGCATCCGCAGGTGGCGCTGAATCTGTCGGCGGCCCATTCGCACAGCGATTTCGCGCTGGGCCAATCGGACGTCGACATCCGCTATGGGGTACCGCAATGGGACGACGTCGTGGTGGAACCCCTGTTCGAAGAGCGCATCCTGCCGCTCGCGAGCGCGGCGTTCATTCGCGAGCATCGCATCAAAAGGGTGGATCAATTGCTGGACGTGCCGCTCATCCAGAGCAACGTCAGCGTCATCCAATGGTCTGACTGGTTCGGCCGCTATTCCGAGCGCCGCGCGCCGGACCACTTCACGATCCGCTTCGATCGGGCGCAGATGTCCCTGGACGCTGCGGCACAGGGGCTGGGCGTGGCGCTGGAAAGCGCCACGATCGCGGGCTCGCACCTGGCCGCAGGCGGGCTGCGGCCCATCTTCGGCATGGCCAGGTCCATCGCGGTGAAGGCCCATTTCCTCGTCTACCCGGCCCGGCACGCCAAGCGTCCCTCCGTGGAGGCTTTTCTGGCCTGGATTCACGCCGAGGCGGCCAGGACCGTGGCGCAGGAATGAGTGCCGGGCCGGTACAGGGGGGCGATGCGGGTCGGCAAGCAGGTGCGAGGAAGGCGCGGGCCAGGCAGTCCCTGTCCCGCACAACCGGCTAACGCTTCTCGGGGGCCGGCGCAGGCGTCAATCGCAGCGCGTTGAGCACCCGCGAGAACGCGGGTGAAGGTTGCCGCCGGCTCGGGTAATACAGGTAGTAGCCGGGGAAAGGCGGGCACCAATCTTCCAGCACGCGCACCAGTTGTCCGTTCTCGAGGTGGGGCGCGAACTCTTCTTCGGGCAGGGACGCGATCCCCAATCCCGCCACCGCCGCGTCCACCATGCCGGGCGAGGTGTTGAAGATGAGCTGGCCATCCACACGCACGTTCACGGTCTGGCCGCGGCGCTCGAAGTCCCAGGTGTAGAGACCGCCCGCGGTCTGCATGCGCATGTTGATGCAATTGTGCTGGAGCAGGTCGCGCGGCGTCCTGGGAACCGGGCGTGTCTTGAAATACGCAGGCGATGCCGCGATCGCCATGCGCAGCTTCGGCCCGATCGGCATGGCAATCATGTCCTTGTCGATCGTGTCACCCAGCCGCACGCCCGCGTCGTAGCGGTCGGCCACGATGTCCCGCAATCCGTAGTTGATGTCGAACTCGATCTTGATGTCGGGGTAGTCGAGCATCAGGGGCGTGAGCTTGGGTAGCAGGGTGGTGCGCAGGATGTGCTCGCCACAGGTGATGCGCACCGTGCCGGCTGGCTTGTCCCGCATCTCCGTCAACTCATCCAGCTCAGCGCCGATTTCATCGAAGCGATGGCCGATGGCATTGAGCAGCCGCTCGCCGGCGGCGGTGGGCGACACGCTGCGCGTGGTGCGCGTGAGCAGCCGGATATCCAGGCGCGCCTCCAGGCCGCTGATGGCCTGGCTGAGGGCCGACTGCGTGACGCCCAGCAGCGAGGCGGCGCGCGTGAAGCTGCCTTCGCGCGCCACGGTGACGAAATACAGAAGATCGTTGAGGTTGCGTTTGACCATGGCAGCAGTTTTTCACGAACCATTCATTAGTACAACTAATAGCGTCTTTAAGTTTTCATTAGCTAGTCAATCTGGTGCCGACGCCGCAACATGCAGGGTGTGGTCAATGCCGTTGCGCCTGCCGACCCTGGCACGCGCATGCAATGTCCGAATCGAGAGGGTCAAGTCCTTGGCACATGCCTGTTTCGCTCCATCGCGAGCACAACCCGCCCATTGGAGTGGCGTGTTCGCCATGTCGCTGTGCGTGTTTGCATTGATCGCGTCCGAATTCATGCCGGTCAGTCTGCTGACGCCGATAGCGGCCGACCTGCACGTCACCGAAGGCCTGGCCGGGCAGGGCATCGCGATCTCCGGCGCATTCGCCGTGTTCGCCAGCCTGTCGATCTCGTGGCTGGCCGGCGGCATCAACCGCAAGACGCTGCTGCTGGCGCTGACTTCGCTGATGGCCATCTCCGGCGCCGTGGTGGCGCTGGCACCGAACTACCTGACCTACATGGCGGGCCGGGCGCTCATCGGCGTGGTCATCGGCGGCTTCTGGTCTTTGTCGGCGGCTACGGCCATGCGCCTGGTGCCCGCCGACCAGGTGCCACGTGCCCTGGCGGTCTTCAATGGCGGCAACGCGCTGGCGACGGTGATTGCGGCGCCGCTGGGCAGCTACCTGGGGTCGGTGGTGGGCTGGCGCGGGGCGTTCTTCTGCCTGGTGCCGGTGGCCGCGATTGCCTTGGTCTGGCAGGGGATCAGCCTGCCGGCGATGCCCGCCCAGGCACGCGAGGCGGGCTCGGGCAACGTCTTCAAGGTGCTGGCAAGCCGGCCGGTGGCATTGGGCATGGCCGCCTGCGGCGCTTTTTTCATGGGACAGTTCGCGCTGTTCACCTACGTGAGGCCCTTTCTCGAGACCGTGACGCACGTGAGCGTATCCACGCTGTCTCTGATCCTGCTGGCGATCGGCGTGGCCGGCTTCATCGGCACGGCACTGATCGGCGCCGTGCTCAAGCGCAGCGTGTACGGGACGCTGATCGTCATTCCCGCCCTCATGGCCGTGATTGCCCTGATGCTCATTCCCTTCGGCGCCCGGGTCGCCGGCGTGGTCGTGCTGCTGGGGCTGTGGGGCCTGATGGCGACCTCGGCCCCCGTGGGCTGGTGGAGCTGGATCGCCGAGGCGATGCCGCACAACGCCGAGGCAGGCGGCGGCCTGATGGTCGCGGTGATCCAGCTGGCCATCGCCCTGGGGTCGACCGTCGGCGGCTTGCTGTTCGACTCGGCGGGCTACGCCAGCACCTTCATGGCCAGTGCCGCCGCGCTGCTGTTGGCGGCCTGCCTGGCTTTTCTCACCTCGCGTTCGCCCTTGCGGCAGGCCGCCTGAACCGTAACGCCGACGGGACGTGGCATGCGGGTGAGGGCTAGTCGCAGGTCAATGAATCCCGCTGCTGCTTGACTTGCTCGACGGACAGCGTCGGCGGTAGCGCGACGCCATTCTTGACCGCAAGGATTTCCGCCATGATGCTGACCGCGATTTCCGCGGGCGTCCGGCTGCCGATGTAGATACCGACAGGCGCGTGCAAATGGGCGAGAGATGCCGGGGTTTCGCCAAAATGTTCCATGAATCGCTGCTTGCGGCTGTTCGTGTTGCGACGCGAGCCTATGGCGCCGACATAGAAGGCGGGGCTGTGAAGGGCTTCCAATAGCGCAAGATCGTCCAGCTTGGGATCGTGACTCAGGGCGACGATGCACGTGCGCGCGTCAGGCTGCAGTGCCTGAACGGCGTCATCGGGCATTTCACGGGTGATGGGTACGCCCGGAACCGACCAGCTGCCCAGGTGCTCCACGCGCGGATCGCAGACCGTCACTGAAAAATCGTTGAACAAGGCCATGGTGGCCAGGTATTCCGCCAGTACTCCGGCGCCGATGAGCAGCATTCGGTATTGCGGCCCCAGGGTGTGGGTCAGGGTCGCGCCGTCAAAGCGCAACGCTTCGGGCGCCGAAGTGGGCGTCAACGTCACCGCGCCAGTGGCCACGTCGACGGTGCGCTGGACGAGCTGGCCCGCTTCCAATTGCCGGACCAGGGCGTCGAGCGTGTCGAATGCCGGCTGGAACTCCAGCAGCAATTCCAGCGTGCCGCCGCAAGGCAAGCCGAAGCGGTGGGCTTCGTCCGCCGTCACGCCGTAACGCACCCGTTCGGGAACCTGTCGGGGAATGCCCCCCGCGCTGCAGGCAAGGGTGTAGCGATGTATCAGGTCATCTTCGATGCAGCCGCCAGACACCGAGCCGACACACCGCCCGTCTCCCCGCAGCGCCATCATCGAGCCGGCGGGGCGCGGCGAAGACCCCCAGGTCTTGACGACCGTCGCCAGCAATAGCGGGTGCCCCTGCGCATGCCAGGCGCGGGCTTCCCGCAGTACCCGGACGTCAACGGTTTCCATGCGAATGTTCCTTGGCAAGGCTGCGCACCGAGAGCATGGCCTGGGCGCGGTTCAGATCGTCCGGTGTGTCCACGTCCATCACGATTCCTGGGTCGTTCAACTGCAGTTCCAGCACGCCGTCACGCTGGCGGTATGCGCGCCCGATGGAGGCCGCGCCCGTGTCCCCGCGCAGCGCCATCAGCGCCTGTGCGCATTCAGGCGCAAATCCGACGGGATGCCCCTGCCGGCCGTTCCAGAGCGGAACGACCACGGGCTGGGAGGCCAGGCCTTGCGCCACCCGGCGCAAACTGTGCGCCTCTACCAGGGGCAGGTCGCCAGGCAGGATCAGCCAGCCGGCGGCGTCTTGCGTGGCCATGACCCCGCGGGCAATCGAGCGGCCCATGCCGTTCTCGGGGATCGCTGGCCCGGGCCGCACCACGTGGCATGGCAGGCCGGAATCGGCCACGGCTTGCAGCACATGCTCAAGCACCGGCACGCCTGCCAGCAAGGCGTCGAGTTTGTGCGTTGCACCGCCCGACTGGCGAAATCGCTCACCCTGGCCGGCGGCCAATACGATGATGGTCGGCTGTTTCATGGTCCGCGGGTCAGGCGAGGGTGCGCACGGGCAGGCTGCGAATCCGCTTGCCGGTGGCGGCGAATATGGCGTTGCAGACGGCGGGCGCCACGGGAGGCACCGGCGGCTCGCCCACGCCGCCAGGCGGCAGGGCGTGATCGTCGTTGACCAGATGGGTCCGGATCACGCGGGGTGACGCGTTGTGGCGCAGCACCTCGTAGTCGTGGAAGTTGCTTTGCTTCACACGGCCCTTTTCAAAGGTGATTTCGCTGGTGAGCGCCAGGCTCAAGCCCATGATTGCGCCCCCTTCCAGTTGCGCGCGGATGCGCTCGGGGTTGACCTGCGGGCCGCAGTCTATCGCCATATCGACGGAAACGATGCGCACCTGGCCCTTTTCATCTACCGCGACCTCGACCACGGCGGCGGTGTAGCTCATGAAGCTGTAGCAGAATGCCAGGCCCAGGCCGTGTCCCTTGGGCAGGGGCCTGCCCCATTCTGCGCCAGCGCATGCCGCGTCGATGACACCACGAAGGCGGCCCGTGTCGTAAGGGTAGCGCTCGGGAGATTCGGAGTAATTCCACGTATCGCCCAGCGTCCCCGGGTCGATCCGGCGGGCCGGGCCGATGAGCTCGAGCGCGAAATCCTTGTGGTCCTTGCCCGCGCGCTCGGCCAACTCGGCAATGAAGCATTGCGCTGCGAAGGCGTGCGGAATGTTGGCGACAGAACGGAACCATCCGATGCGGGCATGCGCCTCGACTTCGGCCGTTTCCACCCGCACGTTCGGTATGCGGTAGGGCATGTTGATCGCAGACATGGCCGATTCGAACATCTGCTGCCCTTTGGCCCCTTCGGAGAAGAGCGACGCAATGGTGGGGGCGGCGCTGCGGTGCAGCCAGGATTGCACCTGACCCGTCTTGTCCATGACGGCTTCCAGCCGCTCGACCGATACGGTATGCAGGTAATCGTGATGGATGTCGTCTTCGCGCGTCCATACCAGCTTGACTGGCGTGCCTTCGGGCATGGCGCGGGCGACGATGGCGGCTTCATCGACGAAGTCGGGCTTGGACTTGCGGCCGAACCCTCCGCCCAGCAGCAGCACGTTCACTTTCACGTTGGCGGGATCAAGCTTCAGGCGGGCAGCCACGGCATCGCGCGCCGCCACCGGGTTCTGGATCGAGGTCCAGACATCGGCGTGGTTGCCGTTGATCTGCACCGTGGCCACCGGCGGTTCCATCGAGGCATGGGCCAGATGCGGCACGTAGTACTCCGCCGCCAGGCGGTCGGCCTGCGGCGCCTGGGCCCAGGCTTGCCCGGCATCCCCTTGATTGCGTATCGACTTGCCGGGTCGGCGCGCCGCCGCCTCCAGGGTCTGGCGGTAGGCCGTGGAATCGTATTGGCCATTCGGGCCGTCGTCCCATTCGAGCTCCAGGGCATCGCGGCCCTGGCGGGCGGCCCAGGTGTTGCGGGCGACGACCGCGACCCCCCCCAGTGGCTGGAACGCGGGGGCCCCCTTCATCGCCGGGATCTCGACGACTTTCAGCACGCCGGGCACGGCCAGCGCCTTGGTGCTGTCGAAGCGACGCAGTGTGCCCCCGACGACGGCTGGGCGCGCCACCACGGCATAGACCATGCCGGGCAGGTGCATGTCCATGCCGTAGCGTGCCTGGCCTTTGCCGATGGCCTCCAGGTCCACCAGGCGCACCTGGTCCTTGCCGATGTACCGGAAATCGGCCCGATCCTTGAGCTTGAGCGCATCGCCGGTGGGCACGGGCTGCCTGGCCGCGTCGGCCGCCAGCTCGCCGTAGGTCAAACGGCGCCCGGTGGGCGGATGCAGCACCTCATGCTGCACTGCCTTGACCTGAGAGAGGGGAACGGACCATCGTGCGGCCGCGGCGGCCTCGAGCATCTGGCGGGCGGCCGCGCCTACGCGCCGCATGGGCATCAGGAAGTGGCGGACGCTGCGGGAGCCGTCCACGTTCTGGTTGCCGTAGCGCACCTCGTTGGCTTCTGCCTGGATGACTTTCACGCGATCCCACCGCGCTTCCATCTCATCGGCCACCACCATGGGCAGGCTGGTGCGAACGCCCGTGCCCATTTCGGCTCGGTGCGCCACGATGGTGACGGTGCCGTCGGCGGCAATGCTGACGAAAACCAGCGGGTCCTCGACCGTGCCGCCCGGCATGCTGTCGGCGCCATACTGCTTGTCGGTGCCGTCGGCCGCCCAGGCGGTCGTGATGAATCCCTTGGCCGAGACGGCCAGGGTCAGGGCGCCCAGACTGCCCTGCAGGAAGCCGCGGCGGGAAAGTTGAGCGGTGCGCGTCATTGTTTGCCCCCTTGGGCCAGGCGGTTGGCAGCCTGCCGGATGGCGGCGCGGATGCGAGGGTACGTGCCGCAGCGACAGATATTGCCGCTCATGGCGTCTTCGATATCCTGATCGGTCGGCTGGGACGTGGCTTTCAGCAGGCTTACCGCCGTCATGATCTGGCCCGCCTGGCAGTAGCCGCATTGCGCAACGTTCTGTTCTATCCAGGCTTGTTGCACCGCTTGGCCGATGGCGTCGGCCTCGATCCCTTCGATGGTGGTGATACGGTGACCCGCCGCGGCCGAAAGGGGGGTGACGCAGGAACGAATGGGGGCGCCATCCATGTGCACCGTACAGGCGCCGCACAATGCCATGCCACATCCGAACTTGGTGCCGGTCATGCCGAGCTCGTCCCGCAGGGTCCAGAGCAGCGGTGTTTCGCCGGGAACGTCGACATCCTTGACTTGGCCGTTGATGTGAAGTTGGGTCATAGCGGATTCCAGGTTGCAGGTTTGGAGACTCTACGGGATGTGCGTCCCGGGCGGGAGGACAACGCCTGATTATTCCTCAGCGCGTGCATTAGCGCACCTCATAACCCCTATAAGCGAACCGAGCCTGCCTGGCGACGGTACGCCGTCGTTCGCGGCCCACTTCCGTCGGCGTTCAGCGTCGCGCCCCGCAAGGGGGGTAAGACGATTCTGAAAATGATCGTGCTGATGTCGACGCCCGGGTCTGCCACGACATAATCCGCGAGTCGTTGCAAGACATTGCGCGATGTTCCTTGTTGTTCGATTCCAGCTGTTCTTCCAAAAAGTGGCTCCCTGTCGGGATTGATGTCGTATTGCCCGGCGGGACATGACGCAGACCCAAGAGGGAAAAATGAGAACCAAGCAGTCGCATCACCAAGTAGCGCCGGGACCTGGCCTGCCTTACCTGCCGCGGGCGCGTCTGGCCGTCGTGGCGACGCAGGCCGCCTTGCTGGCGCTGGCTCAGGCAGCAGCCGGGCCGGCGCAGGCGCAGCCTTACGTCAATTACGATGGCACCCGTACCCGCGATCGGGTCTCTCCTGGCGTGCGGGCGAGCGCTTCTGAAACAGGCTGCGCCGCGGCGCGCCGCCGCGGCTCAGACCTGTGCCATGCCGCCGTCGACGAAGAGCTCGACGCCATTGACGAAGCTGGCGGCATCCGAGGCCAGAAACGCCACCACCTTGCCAATCTCTTGCGGCTCGCCAAGACGACCCAGCGGCACCTGTGCGGCCAGGTGATCGAACAATCCCTGACGGGCCTCGTCCGGGACCAGGCCGCCCAGCCCCGGCGTGCGGACCGGCCCCGGGCTCACGACATTCACGCGGATGCCGCGGTCTTTCAGATCCAGCGCCCAGGAGCGCGCAAAGTTGCGCACCGCCGCCTTGCTGGCGCTGTAGACGCTGAAATTCGCCGTGCCCAGGATGGAAACCGTCGACGCCGTGAGAATCACCGAGGCGCCATCGACCAGAAGCGGCAGGGCCTTTTGCACCGTGAACAAGGTGCCGCGCACGTTCGTGCCGAAGATGCGATCGAAATGCGCTTCGGTGATCGCGCCCAGCGGCAACATGTCGCCGCCGCCGGCATTGGCAAACAGGATGTCGAGCCTGCCGGCGCTTTCGGCGATCTGTGCGTAGACGCGATCAAGGTCGCTCAGCACCGAGGCGTCGGCGCGAATGCCCGTGGCTGCGCCACCGAGACTGGCCACGGCGGCATCGAGTTCCGCCTGGCGGCGTCCGGTGATGAAGACGCGCGCGCCTTGTGCCGCCAATTCCTGAGCGGTGGCCAGGCCGATGCCCGTGGTGCCGCCGGTGACCAGTGCGATCTTGCCATTGAGTTGCTGATTCATGATGAGCTCCAAGTCCTGATAAGAAAGGTTTCAGTCCAGCCGTTCACCGGACTCATTTCCGTGTGAAGCGTTGTTGCTGACTGGCATGGAGGTCACTTTATGGGCAAGGCGGTATGAGAGTTAGTATGTAAAATTGAAATAACTATCCATGGTTGTGGATAATCTGATTTCTGGAGGAGACCCGGGCATGGATCAGTTGACCGCCATTCGCGGCTTTGCCCGCGTGGTTGAAGCCGGCAGTTTCACCCGCGCGGCGGACTCGCTGGACATGCCCAACGCGACGCTGAGCAAGATGGTGCAGGACCTGGAAACGCACCTGGGGGTCCGCCTCTTGCAGCGCACGACCCGGCGCGTCACCGTCACGCCGGAAGGCCGCGACTACTACGAGAAGACCCTGCGCATCGTGCGCGACCTCGAAGACATCGACAGCGCGTTCAACGCGGTGCCGGGCCGACCCAAAGGGCACCTGCGCATCGATGTAGGAGGATCGACCGCACGCGACGTGCTGATCCCGGCGTTGCCTGACTTTCTGGCGCGCTATCCGGACATCCGTATCGACCTGGGCGTGTCCGATCGGGCTGTCGATTTGATCAGCAACAACGTCGATTGCGTGGTCCGTGGCGGGCCGCTCGACGACTCCTCGCTGGTGGCGCGGCACCTGGGCACCGCCGCCCTGATCACCTGCGCCACGCCGGGATACCTCAAACAGTTCGGTACGCCGGCGTATCCGGATGAGCTGAAAAACGGCCACAAGTTGGTGAGTTACCTCTCGCCGCAGAACGGCCGCGCGGTTCCCTTTCGCTTCGAACGCGAAGGGGAAAAGCAGGAGCTCAAGGTGGACCGCCACGTCGGCGTCAACGAAAGCAATGCCCATCTGGCCGCCGCGCTGGCGGGCCTGGGTATCGTCCAGACCTTCACCTACGCCGCGCGCCCGGCACTCGACAGCGGGGCGCTCGTCGAAATCCTGAAACCGTGGCGGCCCCAACCCTATCCGTTCCACGTCGTGTATCCGCACAATCGCCATGTCACGCAGCGGCTGCGCGTCTTCATCGACTGGCTGATGGAGCAGGTTCCGGCGCGACTGGGCGCCTAGCTCCATGCTTGACATTCAAGTCACGGTGACCGAGATCTTGCGCGGCTGCGCTTCCCGCAGGCGCGGGATCTGCAGCGTCAGCACGCCGTGTTTCAAGTTGGCCGTGATGTTGTCTTTGTCCAGGTCGTGGCCCAGCGTGAAGCTGCGGCGAAACAGCGGTTCGCGCAGTTCGTTATGCACCAGGCGCACCTCGGCCGGCACCTGCACCGCCGCTTCGCCTTCGATCAACAGTTCGTTCGACTGCACCTTGATCGACAGCCTCTCCCTGGACACGCCGGGCAGGTCGGCCAGCAACGTGATGCCGGTGGCGTTTTCGTAGATGTCCACGGCGGGCAGGGTGGCGGGACGATTGCTGTCGTTCGCGCCCTTGGCCAAGGGTTCCGAGCCGCCCAGGGCGGCAAGTGGGTTGCGTGCTTGCATGATGATCCTCCTGTGTCGTCGGCCGGTGTTCATTGGATGGCGATCAGGCGCGGCTTGGCGGATTCGCGCTTGCCGATCGAGATGCAGAGGCAGCCGTCGGTGTAGCGTGCCTGGATGTTGTCCGGATCGGCATCGCTGGGCAATTCCACCAGGCGACTGAATCGGCCGCGCGCGCGTTCGCGGGCATACAGGGTGGTTTGCCCGGAAGGCTCTTCTTCGCGCCGTTCGCCCGAGAGGGTCAGCAGGCCTTTTTCCATCGTGACCTCCAGCGCGTCCGGGTCGACGCCCGGCACGAACGCCACGACTTCGATCGAATCGGCGCTGACGCCGACGTTCACGGGGGGGAAATCGCCGCGCGCCGTGGAGCGCAGGTTGGAAGGCGCGCTCGAGGATCGCAGGATTTTGTCCAGCTGTTGCAGGGTGTCCAAGGCGGAACGGACGCCGCTATCGAAAAATGGATAAGTTGCCATGTTCGTCTCCCGATGAGGTCTGGTTCAGACGGGCGGGGGCTTGGCGGCAAGGGTATTTTCAAGCTGCGTTGCCCCGCCATAGCGCAGATATGGCATCGGGCGCGCAGGTTTCAAGATCGGGATCTGATTGATTTATCCAATCAGGTGGGCCGCCAGAATTGCCGATTTTTTTGGCGCGGGATGTCGAGCGCTTGCCGCTTGGCGAAATGTTCTTTCCGCCGCCCCAGGGTATCCCCCAATCAAATTTCCCTTGCGGAAAATCAATCCCCTATAGGACACTTTGTGTCATAGCCGCATCCAAGCGGCGGACACAAGGGGAATGGCATGAAACGCAAGATCATGGCGGCCGCGCTGGCGTTGGCGGCGGGGCTGGGCGGCGCGGCGCAGGCGGCTTTTCCGGATCATCCGGTGCGGCTGGTGGTGCCTTTCGGGGCCGGCGGCATCACGGATATCGTGGCGCGGCAGGTGGGCAAGGGCATGGGCGACGCGCTGGGCCAGAGCGTGGTGGTGGAAAACCGGCCGGGCGCGGGTGGGGTGATCGCGGCGCAGGTGGCGGCCTCGGCGGCGCCTGACGGGTATACGATTTTCATGGGCACGGTGGGCACGCAGGTGGTGAACCCGCTGATCTATGCCAAGCTCAGCTACGACGCGGACAAGTTCTTGCCGGTGGGCCTGGTGTCCGGGTCGCCCTACGTGCTGGCGGTGCGCGGCGATCTGCCGGCGGCAAATTTCGGCGAGTTCGTGGCGTATGCCAAGGCGCATCCGGCCAAGCTGAATTTCGGGTCGGCGGGCACGGCCAGTTCGCCGCACCTGGGGCTGGAATTGCTGAAGCTGACGGCGGGCGTGGATATCGTGCACGTGCCGTTCAAGAGCGGCAGCGAGGCGGTCAATGCCGCCATCGGCGGGCAGGTGGACGTGGTGATGGACGCCAGCCCGGTGATCATGCCGCACGCGGCATCGGGCAAGCTGCGGGCGCTGGCCGTGGCGTCGGACCAGCGCTTGCCGTCGGCGCCGCAGGTGCCGTCGTCGCGCGAGGCGGGCGATGCGGGCTTGCAGATCAGTTCGTGGAATGCGTTTTTTGCACCGGCGGGCACGCCGCCGGCGGTGCTGGAAAAGCTGAATGCGGCGCTGCGCCAGACATTGGCCGCGCCCGACCTGAAGGCGCGCCTGGCGGCGCAGGGCACGCAGCTGTACACCGGCGCGCCCGAGGAATACCAGCGTTTCATCGCGGCCGAGAAAGCGAAGTGGGCCGAGATCGTCAAGCGCGCCGATATCAAGATGGATTGAGAATGGCGACGATGAACGGGGCCGGCACCCGGCCGACGACGCCCAAGACAAACCCGACCGAGACAACGTCGATGAGCACCGTGAACGAGACGACGCAGGCCTTGCATCCGCTGGCCGGGCAGCCCCTGGAACTGGCCGATACGCTGCGGTCGGGCAACGCGTGGAAGGTGCGCCTGGCCTGCGGCTACATGGGCTTGACGGTGACGCGCCGCACCTTCGACATCGTGCAGGGCGACCTGGAGACCGAGGCGTTTGCCCGCATCAACCCCTGGCGCCAGGTGCCGGCGCTGCTGACGCCGCAAGGCGAGTGGCTGGCCGAGTCGCAGGCGATCCTGTGGTATCTGGGCCGAGGCACGCCCTGGTTGCCTGAAGGCCGGCTGGAACAGGCGCAGGTGGCCAGCTGGCTGAGCTTTGAGCAGACCCAGCACATGCATGCGTTCGCGCAGCCGCGCCTGTTGATCCACCTGCGCCAGACGGCGCGGGTGGACGACCCGGCGATGGTGCAATGGCGCGCGATCGGGATGCGCGCGGCCGCCTGGATGGACGCCCACCTGGCGGAGCGCCTGTTCCTGGTGGGCGATGCGCCGACCATCGCGGACGTTGCGCTGTATCCCTATACCAGCATGGCGCAAGAGGGCGGCTATGACCTGTCCGCCTTTACCCATATCAGTGCCTGGCTGGCGCGCATGCGCGCCTTGCCGGGCTTTACGCCGTTGTTGGAAACGGCATAGAAAGGAGTCGAGATGGCCGATACGATGCACTTGGGCAAGGACGAATTGATACAGCGGGCGAAGGCCGACATGCAGCGCACGCTGGATACCCCGGACTGGACGCTGCGCGAGCGCCTGGCGCTGACCTGCCGCATTCTGTTCGACGGCGGGCACGATTCGGGCCTGGCGGGCCAGATCACGGCGCGTGCGCCGGCGCCCAACCGCTATTACACCCAGCGCCTGGGCCTGGGCTTTGACGAGATCACGGCGGACAACCTGCTGCTGGTCGACGAAGACCTGCAAGTGCAGGAAGGCGGCGGCATGCCGAATCCGGCCAACCGCTTTCATTCGTGGATCTATCGGGCGCGGCCGGACGTGAACTGCATCATCCATACGCACCCGCTGCATGCCGCGTCGCTGTCGATGCTGGAGGTGCCGCTGGAAGTCTCGCACATGGACAACTGCCCGCTGTACGGCGACGTGGCGTTCCTGAAGGACTGGCCGGGTGTGCCGGTGGGCAACGAGGAAGGCGTGATCATTTCGGGCGCGCTGGGCGACAAGCGCGCGATTCTGCTGTCGCACCATGGCATGCTGGTCGCGGCGGGCTCGGTGGAAGAGGCCTGCGTGCTGGCGTTGCAGTTCGAACGCGCGGCGCGCATGCAGTTGCTGGCGATGGCCGCCGGCAAGATCCAGCCGATTCCGCCGGCGCTGGGTCACGAGGCGCACGACTGGATCCTGACGCCCAAGCGCTCGCAGGTGGGCTTTGCGTATTACGCGCGGCGGGCGCTGCGCCAGCACCCCGACGTGCTGGGCTGAAACTCGACGAAGCCGTCGGTTTAGGGCATGCTTACCGGTCGTTACCGTGCCCTTTTCCGTCCATGATCGACCTGCCTCATCGTTTGCGCACGTTGCGTCGCCAGCAGTCCCTGTCCCTGGAACAGCTGGGCGAGCGCACGGGCCTGACCAAAAGTTATCTCTCCAAGCTCGAACGCGGTTTGAGCGAGCCGTCGATATCGACCGTGCTGCGCCTGGCCGAAGCCTATGGCGTGGGGGTGTCGCAATTGGTGGGCGGGGGCGACGGCGCCGCGCAGGACGAGGTCGTGAGCCTGGTGCGCGTGGCCGACCGCGAGGTCCTGCAACGCCGCGGCCTGGGTAGCGAATACCACTATGAATCGCTGGCCGGGCGCCGCAAGGTCAAGGCCATGGAGCCTTTTCTGGTGCATCCGCCGCGCGAATTTCCGGACGCCTCGGCGGTGTTTCCGCACCCGGGCGAGGAATTCCTGCTGGTGCTCAAGGGCGCCATCGAGGTGCGGGTGGGCGAACGCGAGTTCCGCCTGGACACCGGCGATTCCCTCTATTTCGATTCCGAACTGCCGCATCGCATGCGCACGGTCAGCCGCGGCGCGGCCGAAGTGCTGGTGGTGGCGGCGCATTGATTCCAAGGAAAGCGCAGTGAAGCACGATCAATCGCGGCTGGTCCGCATCGATGCCGGCCCCATGAAGAACCCGGTGCCCGGCAAGCCCAAGCGGCCGATTTCCGGCGACGCGGCGTTTCGCACCGTGACGGCATTCGAAGGCAACGGCGGCCGTGCCGAAGCCGGCGTGTGGGAAAGCACGGCGGGCAGTTTCCAGTCCAACACCACGGGCTACATCGAATTCGGCTACATCGTCGAAGGCGCGGCGCGCCTGGTCGACCCGGACGGCACGGTGCACGAGCTGACCGTGGGCGAGGCCTTCGTGATGCCGGAAGGCTATACCGGCCGCTGGGAAGTGGACACCTTCGTCAAGAAGATCTATTTCATCAGCCGCACGGCGTGATGCCCAAGCGGGCGGGCCGCCCGGCCTGATGCCGCGTCCTGCCGGGGCGCGACGGGCTTCACGGCGGCGTCGGCCGCTGCGGATACGCCGATGTGCCGAAGGTATTGCCCATGCGGTTGCCGATGGTGGCGGGCGTGGGCAGGCCCATCTGGTTGGGCGGCTTTTGCGTGATGGCCTCGGACCCCGGCGTGGGCGGGGGCCTGGGCGCGGCGTCGGGCGCCATCTTCTGGTTCAGGCAGTCATAGGACAGGGCATGGTAGCCATTGACCTCGGTGTCGATGCAGGCGCGAGGCGTGGGCTTGGGCGGGGTTGCCGTGGACGCGGCGGGCTGCGGCGCTGCCGGGCCTTGGGCCCCGGCCGCCATGGGCGTGGCCGCCAGCGCTGCCAGCAACAGCAGGCAGGCGCGATCCGGAATCAGGCTGAATGGGCGCATGCGGGCTCCTTGGACAAGGCCCGGCGGCCAGCGGCCGCCATGCGATCAGTATAGGGACGGATAACGCCGCGCAGGTGACGATTGCGTGGCGGCGGGACGGCGCGCTTGTGTGGCGTGTCACGATTACGTCATTCTCGCACCCTAGCATGGCGCCTTTCGCATCGAGGCGGGCGCACGGGCGTTCGCGGCAATGGCCATGCCTGGCAATTTTCCTACGTGTTGGCGTCGATGACCCTGGCCTGTCCGACAGGCGGGGGCTGGATTCGGCGCGCCTGCCTGGCGCTGGGGCTGTGCGCCCTGGCCGGTGCGGGCGCGGCGCAGACGCCGCCGCGCGAGATCGCTTTCTCCATTGCCGCCCAGCCCCTGGACCAGGCGCTGGCGCAGTACAGCCTGACCAGCGGCCTGACGGTGTTGGTGGACAGCGCCCTGACGGCGGGACGCGAGGCGCCCGCGGTGGTGGGCACGTATACGCCGGGAGACGCGCTGCGCCGGCTGTTGGCCGGCTCGCCGCTGGCGATCCGCTATGCCAGTCCGCATTCATTCACCGTGGTGGCGGCGCCGCGCGAAGCGCCTGCGCGGCCGGCCGGGCAGGCGCGGCTGCGCGACACCCCGTATGCCGCCGCCTTGCAGGGCGCGCTCAAGCGTGCGCTGTGCAAGGGGCAGGGCGCGGAACCGGGCCGTTATCGCGCGTTGGTCAAGCTGTGGTTCGACAAGGCCTGGCGCGTCAATCAGGTGGACTGGGTGGCCGACACCGGGTCGGCGCCGCTGAACCGGCGGCTGGAGGCGGCGCTGCGCGGGGTGACGGCCGGCCCGCTGCCTGCCGGCATGGTGCAGCCGGTGACGGTGCTGTTGCAGCCGGCCGGCGCGGCTGACTGCGGCGCCTTGCAGGGAGACGGCCGTGCGGGATGACAAGCCGTCCGGCTCGCTGCGCGCGCTGTTCCTGGAGCGCTACAACGATTTTCGCAGCCAGCTCAAGCGCCGCCTGGGGTCCGACGACCTGGCGCACGATGCCATGCAGGAAGCCTTTCTGAAGGTCAACGACATGCCGCCGGGCGGATCGATCCAGCAGCCGGCGGCATACCTGTTCCGGGTGGCGTTGAACATTGCCGAAGACCAGCGGCGGCGCGATGCGCGGCTGCTGACGGGGGTGGAGATCGCCGAGTTGATCGGCGGCACCGACGAGGCCGAGGACCCGGCGCGCATCGCGCAGGGCCGCAGCCAGGTCGACGCCTTTCGCCGCGCGTTGCGGCAACTGCCCGAACGCACGCAGCAGATGCTGATGGCGGCGCGGGTGCATGAGCTGCCGCATGCCGAGATCGCCAGGCGCTACGGCGTGTCCGAGCGCATCGTGTCCAAGGAACTCAAGCGTGCGCTGGAACACTGCGGCAAGGCGCTGGAGGCAGAGGCCGAACCGGTGCGGCAAGCGCCGGGCATGCCAACGCCGGCCGCGCAAAGGCCGGCCACGAAAAAGGAAGGACCTCCATGGGAAGCACCGCCATGGCGCTGATGATGCTGCCGGGCCGGCACAAGCGCGGCCCAGCGCCTGCGGACGCCGCGCGGCAGTGGTTGCTGACGTTGACCTCGGGCCGCGCCACGCAGGACGATGCCGAGGCGTTTCGCGCCTGGCTGGCTGCGGACCCGCGGCACGAGGCGGCGTTTGCCGAACAGAAGCGGCTGTGGCAGGGGCTGGGGCCGGCGGTGCAGGAGGAAGTCGCCGCGGCTGCCGCGCGCCGGCCGCGCATGGCGGGCCGCCGGGCGTTCCTGGGCGGGGCGCTGGCGGCGTCGGCCGCCTATCTGGCGTGGCGTCCGCCGCTGGGGCTGTGGCCGGGACTGGATGAACTGGGGGCGGACTACCGCACGGCCACGGGCGAACAGCGCCGGGTGGCGCTGGGCGACGCGCTGGAACTGGAAATGAACACGCAGACGCGGATCAACGTGCGGTCCGGCCCGCGCGACGGCGCGGTGATCGAACTGGCGGCGGGCGAGGCAGAGATCCGGGTGGAACGGCCGGCGTCGGTGCAATCGTCGTCCGTCGCACCGGCCAGCGCGGCAGCCCCCGCGCAGGTGGTGGCCGGCGCCGGCCGCGTTACCGCGCGCCAGGCCGTCTTCAACCTGCGCTACCTGGATGGCGCGGCCCGCCTGTGCTGCCTGTCCGGCACGGTGCAACTGGCGCACGCCCAAGGCCATTTCGACCTGGCCGCGGGCCAGGAATTGCGCTACGACGACGCGCGGGTGCTGCCGCCGGCCAAGGTCGATACCGAGGCCGTGACGGCCTGGCGGCGCGGCTGGCTGGTGTTCGACCGGGTGCCGCTGGCCGACGTGGTGGACGAGATCAACCGCTACCGCCGCGGCCGCCTGGTGCTGCTGAACAAGCAATTGGCCCAGCGGCGGGTGCAGGCGCGTTTTTCGCTGGCCCAGGTGGCGGACGCGGAACAGTTGATCCGCGACGCCTATGGCGCCGAGGTTACCCGGCTGCCGGGCGGGGTGGTGCTGCTGTCGTGATTCCATGAATTATTTATGACAGGGTTCCGGTCGGCATTTTTCCATCCGTCTGTCTTGTTCTAGGTGGCGAACACTCGCGATTGGAATAAGGAAGGACGATCATGCAGGCACGGATGGCGCAACGGGACGGCAAGGCAATCATGGCGCGCGCGGCAAGGCGTGGCCGTCCGCAATGGCGTCCGACGCCGCTGGCGCAGGCCGTTGCCGCGCTGCTGATCGCGGGGGGCTGGAGCGGCGCGGCCCAGGCCCAGGCGCGAGCCTTCAGCCCGGGCTGGTTCGCCGACAAGAACGCGGTGCAGTCCACGGCGCAGCGCACCGGCCGCATGCCGGACGGCAGCCTGGCGGGCATCGGCAACGGCGCGCGCCAGCAGGCCGAATCGCGCCAGCAGCTGCAGCGGTCGCTGGACAACCTGAACCGCACGGCGGCCGCCGTGGCCGCGCAGCAGGCGGCGCAGGCGGCGGCCCGTGCCGCAGCCGCCGCCAACGGCGCCAGCGTGCCCGATGGCCTGGTCGAAGGCGGCCTGTGGGAAGCCCGGGGCGCGCTGGCCAAGTGGGAAGGCGCCAGGGCCGCCAAGGCCAGCACGGAAGGCGGCCGGCAGGTCGTCACCATCGAACAGACGCAGTCTCGCGCCATCCTGAACTGGGACACCTTCAACGTCGGGCGCAATACCACGGTGCAGTTCAAGCAGGGCGCGGACGATGCGGTGCTGAACCGGGTGGTCGGCGCCAGCGCCAAGCCCAGCCAGATCCAGGGCGCCATCAAGGCCGACGGCACGGTGCTGGTGGTGAACCAGAACGGCGTGATCTTCACCGGCACCAGCCAGGTCAACGCGCGCAACCTGGTGGCCGCCGCCGCCATGATCACCGACGCGCAATTCAAAACGAAAGGCCTGTACGCCGACAACGGCGCGCAGCCGACCTTCACGGACGCGCTGGGCGGCATCGAGGTGCAGGCCGGCGCGCGCTTGCAGACCGCGGCGCCCGGCACGTCCACCACGGGCGGCGGCTATGTGCTGCTCTTGGGCAAGACGGCGGCCAACGCCGGCACGATCGACACGCCGTCCGGACAGGCGCTGCTGGCCGCGGGCGACAGCTTCGTGATCAAACGCGGGCAGGGTACGTCGGGCAATCTGGTGTCCACGACCCGCGGCAACGAAGTGACGCCGGCCGGCACGCCCGGCCGCGTCGAGAACACGGGCCTGATCCAGGCGGCGCTGGGCGACGTGACGCTGGCCGGCGGCGATGTCGCGCAGCGCGGCGTGCTGCTGTCGAGTACGTCGGTGGATACGCGCGGCACGCTGCACCTGACCGCGACGGGCGGGCAGGGCCGCGTGACGGTGGCCGAGCACAGCACCACGGCCATCCTGCTGGACCGCAGCGGCGCCCAGGCGCTGGACAGCCAGCGTGACGGCCTGCGCGTGCCGCCCGCGGCGCAGGGCGATGCGCCGCTGCTGGCGGCGGGCGCCGACCGGCGCGAACTGTCGCGGGTGGAAATCAGCAGTTCGGGTACGGTGGACTTCGCGGCCGGCTCGATCACGCTGGCCACGGGCGGGCAGATCGCGGTGCAGGCGGCCCAGCGCAGCCTGCTGCGCGAAGGCGCGGTGCTGGACGTGGCGGGCGCGGTGGGCGTGCCCGTCGCGATGGAAAACAACAACCTCAAGATCAACGTCCAGGGCAACGAGCAACGCGACGCGCCGGTCAACCGGGAAAGCGGCAAGCTCAACAGCAAGGACGTCTGGGTGGACGTGCGTGACCTGGTCCTGGTGCCAGCCGGCACCAACGGCTACGCCACGGACCGCTGGTACACGGCCGGCGGCCTGCTGGAAGTGAGTGGGTACCTGGGCACGCAGTCGCATGGCGTCAACGAGTGGATGGCGCAGGGCGGCAATGTCGAATTCACGGGCGGCGACGTGGTGACGCGCGCCGGCTCGCAGATCAACCTGTCGGGTGGCACGCTGGATGTGCAGGATGGCATGATCCGCCAAAGCTGGCTGCGCGGCGTGGACGGCCGGCTGTACGAGGTGACGCGCGCGCCCGGCGACCTGGCCTACACCGGGCTGTACCAGGGCTACGAGGCCAGCAGCCAGCGCTGGGGCCAGACGCGCTATTTCTACAACCCGCTGATCGCGCCGCAAGAACGCTTCGAGGCCGGCTACACCGTGGGCCGCGATGCGGGCCGCCTCGTGATCGGCACGCGCAGCGCCGTGCTGGAAGGCGAGCTGATCGGCACGACGTTCCAGGGCGATCACCAGAACGCCGCCGCGCAGGCCGGCCTGGATGGCTACCAGCAATCGCAGCGCGCCGTGGCGCGCGGCGCGCAACTGGTGGTGGGCACGTACACGCCTTACTACGAGAAGCGCACCGGCGCGCTGCAATACGCGTTGGGGCGTGGCGACGGCACGGTAAGCCAGGTGGTGCTGTCCGATCGCGCCGACGCGGTCGCGGCCGGGCTGGATCTGGCGACGGCGTTGCCCGATGACCGCGCCGGCAAGCTGCTGCTGGATACGACCCGGCTCAATAACGCGGGGTTGGGCGCCATCAAGATCGCGGCGGGCGATATCGCGGTACGGTCGGACCTGGCCGTCGCGCCGGGGGGCGACATCACGCTGTTCTCGAACAACGTGACGGTGGACGCCGCGCTGACGGCCAACGCCGGCAGCATCCGGCTGGGCAATGTGCTGAACCAGGTATCGCCCTCCGGCATGAACGACACGGCGTCGGGGGTCGCGAATGCGGACGACCGGGTGACGCTGAGCGCGCGCGCCCGGCTGGATACGTCGGGCCTGTGGGCCAACCTGGCGCTGGCGCCCGGACAGGCGCAGGCGTTGCCCTACCTGAACGGCGGCACGGTGTCGCTGCGCAGCAACCGCGACATCGATCTGCAGGCCGGCAGCGTGATCGACGTGGGCTCGGGCGCCGCGCTGCGCGCCAAGGGCAAGCTGACCGGCGGCAAGGGCGGCGGCGTGACCGTGGAAGGGGTGCCCGAAAGCGCGTCGGCCGGCGGCCGCGTGGTGCTGGACGCGACGTTGCGCGGCTACGGCGTGGAAGGCGGCGGCACGCTGGCGGTGACGGCGGGCAAGGTGGTGCTGGGCGACCGGCCGGCCGATGCCGGCGATGATGTGCTGGCGCTGGCGGCGCCGTTCTTCCAGCAGGGTTTTTCGCGCTATGAGATCACCGGCAGCCGGGGGGCGGCCGTCGCCCAGGGCGCGCGCATCGACGTAGCGATGCCGGTGTTCCGTCCGGTCGCCGATGCGGCCGGACTGGCCACGGGCACGCCAACGGGCGTCGCCCTGGAAACCTGGCTGCCGCCCGTCTACCTGCACAACCCCGTGGCGGGCACGGTGACGCGGCGGCGCGGCGCCAGCCTGTCGCTGCAGAGCGGACGGTCCGTGGCGCTGCCCGGGGCGGACGTCGATGCGGCGCTGACGATTGGCCAAGGCGCGCAGGTCGCGGTCGATCCGGGCCAGGCGATCCAATTGCGCGGCGCGGGCCAGATCACGGTGCTGGGCGCGCTGACGGCGGCCGGCGGCAGGATCGATATCCGCCAGCTGCGCATGGGCGACATCGATGTGGCCGAGTCCATCGAAATGGCCGTGGGCCAGATGCACAACCGATCGATCTGGATCGGCGAGCAGGCGGTGCTGAACGTGGCTGGCCGCGCTGAAACCGGCGTGGATACGCAGGGCCGCCGCTATGGCGTGGCCGATGCGGGCGGCGTGATCGTGATCGGCGGCGAGATCAATCACGACCGCGCCACGGCCACCGCGTCCGACGCCTACGTGGTGATCCGCCCGGGCGCCGTGCTGGACGCGTCGGGGTCGAGCGGGGTGGTGGACGTGAATGGCGTCGGGGCGGTGCCGCGGGACCGCAGCGGCGGCCGCATTGCGCTCAGTTCCTACAATGGGCTGTTCCTGGACGGCACCTTCATCGCGCGGGCCGGCGGCCCCACCGCGGCGGGCGGCACGCTGGACATCGCGCTGGAAACGCCGCTGTACCGTTCTCAGGGCGACAACCCGTCCGACCCGGCCGTGCAGGTGCCGCGCGAAATGGTGCTGGCGGCCGGCGGCGGCAAATCGTTGGCCGCCGACCTGAAGCCGGGCGAAGGTGCCGACGCGTTGCGCTATGGCCAGACCCGCCTGGATGTCTCCCGCTTGCTGGCCGGGGGCGGCTTTGACCAATTGGGGCTGCTGGCCAACGGCCTGATGTCGTTTGACGGCGCCGTGGACATCGCGGTGGCGCAAAGCCTGCGCCTGTATGCGGGCGCTTTCTCGCTGGCGCCGGACGCGGCGGCCACGACCCGCGTCAACCTGGCGGCGTCGCAGGTGCGGCTCTCGGGTCCCGGCAAGTACTACTCGACCAACGGCGTGATCCGGCCGCGCGTGCTGTTCGGCGATGCGCCGTCGGTGGCGGCGGGCGCGTTCACCGTGCACGCCACCGACCTGCTGGAAGTGGGCAACAGCCTGTCGTTCGGCACCCAGGGCACCATCAATCGCCCGGTGGGCGGCTTGTTGGCGGTGACGCGCACGGGCTTTGATCGCGTCACGCTGGCCAGCGGCGGCGACCTGCGCTTCCTGGCGCGCAACGACGACGAGCCGCGCACGCGGCTCTGGACCCGCGGCGACCTGGACCTGGTCGCCGCGCAGCTGTATCCGGTGACGGGCGCCGAGGCCGAGGTATTGGCGGGCTACACACGCAACCCGATCTCGAATGCCAATGTGTTCGACCCCACCCGCACGCTGCGGGTGGGGCGCGCGGGCGGCGCCGATGCGCCGCTGCCGGCGGTGCCGTATTCGGCGTTCGGTTCGCTGCGGCTGGCGGCGGCCACGGTGGAGCAGGGCGGCGTCGTGCGCGCGCCGCTGGGCGCGATCGTGCTGGGCGACGTCAGCGAAACCGTGGGGACGCGGCACCTGGCGCTGTTGCCGGGCAGCGTCACGTCGGTCAGCGGCGCCGGGTTGCTGATGCCCTATGGCGGCACTACCGATGGCGTGGCCTATAAATTCAAGGGCGCGGACGTTGCGCTGGTGGGCGCGGGCGGCGCCATCGGGGTGGGCAGCGGGGCGTCGCTGCAAACGGGCATCACGCTGGCCTTCCGTGACGTGGACATGCTGGCGGGGTCGGTGCTGGACCTGTCGGGCGGCGGCGAACTGACCGGCGCCGGCTTCGTGTCAGGCCGCGGCGGTTCGACCGATGCGCGCTATGCGCCGCTGGTGCGCAACAACCCGCAGGGCGGCTTCACCCTGCCGGGGTTGGCGGCCAACCCCGTCTACGCCATCGTGCCCGGCGCGCAGCCGGACTACGCGCCGGTGGGCGGCGAAGCCGGGGCCTCCCAGGCGGCGCCGGGGCAGCGCATCACGATCGGCGCCGGTGTACCGGGCCTGCCGGCCGGCACCTATACGTTGATGCCGTCCACCTACGCCTTGCTGCCCGGCGCGTTCCGGGTCGAACTCAATACCGGCGCGGCCGCGGGCGCCGCCATGGCGCCGGCGCAGATGCGCAACCAGTCGTGGGCGGCCAGCGGACGGTTGTCCATCGCGGGCACGCAGGTGGCCGACGGCCTGGCGACCTCGGTGATCCTGACCCCCGCCAACGTGCTGCGCACTTATTCGCAATACAACGAGACCAGCTACGCCAATTTCGTGCGTGCCGATGCGGCCACGCGCGGCGTGCCGCGCGCGATGCTGCCGGCGGATGCCCGCACCTTGCGCCTGGCGATCCACCGCGGCTCGGAAGACGGGCAGGCGTTGCGCGTCGAAGGCCTGGCTGACTTCAAGCCGGCGGCCGGCGGCTTTGGCGGCGCGGCGGCCGTGGGCGGCAGTTTCGGCATGGAAATCCTGGCCGCGGGCCAGGCGCCCACGGCGGGCTACGATGGCGCCTCTGTCCACGCGGATGCCCTGGCCGCGCTGGGCGCCAGCCGCCTGGTGATCGGCGCATTGCCGGTGGTGCAGTACGGCCAGGGTGGGCGCTTCTACACCTTCCAGGGCAATGCCACGCAGGTGTTGGTCCGCGCCGGCGCGCAGTTGGCGGCGCCGGAAGTGCTGGTCTCGGCGCAGACGATCGAGCTTGAAGCGGGCGCGGGCATCTCGACGCTGGGTCGCGGCGCGCCGTCTGCGGACTCGACCAACGGCTATGCCTTCGAACCCGGCAGCGCCGGGCTGCTGGCCGTTTCCAATGGCCGCCTTGACGTGCTGGCCCCCCAGGCGACGGGGGCGGGCTCGATCCGCATCGGCACCTGCGCAGCGCAAGCCTGCCAGGGCGTGACACAGCTGTATTCCGAAGGCACCATCGCCGCCGCCACCAACGGCACCTTCGACCTGGGCGAGCAGGTGCTGTACGGCACCCGCAATCTGACGCTGGCGGTCGGCGCCGTCAACGCGGGTACGGCCGACGCGCTGGCACAGGCCGCCGCGCTCGGCGTGCTGCCCAGTGGGCTGACGCTGAACCAGGCGATCCTGGGGCGGCTGCTGCGCGGCGACACCCGCACGGGCGCCCCGGCGCTTGAAAAGCTGACGCTGACGGCACGCGAGTCGATGAATTTCTACGGCACCGTGGCCTTGGACACGCGTGACCCGGTCACCGGCAAATACAGCCTGGCCACCTTGGCGCTGGGCACGCCGGCCCTCTACGGCTATGGCGAGGCGGGCGACGAGGCCAGCATCCGCACGCAGAACCTGGTCTGGAACGGCGCCACGCAAGCGCCCGGCGCGGTGGCGGCGGGCGGCGCGGGCACGGGGCGCGGCGCGTTGCGCATCGACGCCGACCGCATCGAATTCGGCTACGGCCAGGGCACCCAGCCCAGCGGCCAGGACGACAACGCGCGGCTGGTGCTGGGCTTTGGCGGCGTGACGCTGAACGCCAGCGACCGCATCACCGCCAACCATCGCGGCAGCCTGGCGGTGTACGCGTCGCAGGGCGCCTACGTCAGCGGCAGCGGCTATACGTACAGCGGCGGCAACCTGACGCTGAACACGCCGCTCTTGACCGGCGCGGCCGGTTCGGTGAACCGCATCACGGCGGGCGGCGACGTGCGGCTGCTGGCCGCCGCTGGCGCGCAGCCGCCCACGGTGCAGGACCTGGGCGCCGAGCTGAGCCTGTCAGGCGCATCGGTACGGGTGGACGGCACGATCGTGCTGCCCAGCGGCAAGCTGACGCTGCAAGGACGCGACGGCGTGTTGCTGACCGGCGCGTCGCAACTGGACCTGAGCGGCCGCGCCATCGCCTTCAATGACGTGCTGCGCTACAGCTGGGGCGGCGACCTGATCCTGGAAAGCAGCCAGGGCGGCATCCGCCAGGACGCTGGCGCGCTGATCGACCTGTCGGCCGTGGAGAACAACGCCGGCAGCCTGCGCGCCGTGGCGCTGGCGGCGGCCGATGGCCAGGTGAGCCTCTTGGGCCGCATCGTGGGCTCGGCCTCGGGCCGTTACGACGCGGGCGGCACCGCGGTGCCGTATCGCGCCGGCAGCGTGGACGTGCGCGCCCGGCGCCTGGGCGACCCGGCTGCGCTGAACACCGATTTCGATGCGCTCAACCAGCGCCTGAACGACGGCGGCGTGTTCGGCGCGCGCGGCTTCCAGATCAAGCAGGGCAGCCTGACGGTGGGCGACACGCTGCGCGCCAACGACATCAATCTGTCCCTCGACGGCGGCAGCCTGACGGTGGCGGGCCGGGTGGACGCCAGCGGCGAACGCGTGGGCCGCATCCGCCTGGCGGCGCGCGACGGCCTGACGCTGGCGGCCGGCTCGGTGCTGGACGCCCATGGCACGGTGCTGCGGGTGGACAGCTACGGCAAGATCATCGACGCACCCAACCGCGCGGTGGTGGAACTGAATTCCGGCCACGGCGTGCTGACGCTGGCCGGCGGCGCGCGCATCGACTTGCGCCATGGCACCGCCGCCACGCCCGGCACGGCGGCCGGGCAGCGCGACGGCGCTTCACGCGGCACGCTGGAATTGCTGGCGCCGCGCATCGACGCGGCGGGCAATGCCGGCATGAACGGCGGCGGGGCGCCCGGCAGCGCCGCCACGTATGGCGACATCGCCATCGACGCGCGCGGCCCGATTGCGATTGATGGCGCCCGGTCCATCACGCTGACCGCCATGCAGCGCTACGACGATGCCGACGTGGGCAACCCCGCCGACCGCATCGGCGGGCGCACCTACCAGATCATCAACCAGGCCTACCTGGACGCCAAGCACGGCGACAGCCTCGGCTTCATGAGCGGGGCGCTGGCCAACGCGGCCCTGATGGACGGCAAGCTGGCGGGCCTGAACAACGCCGCCTATCGCGACGCGTTCCGTCTGCGCCCCGGCGTGGAAATCCTCAGCAAGACGGCGGACGGCGACCTGGTGGTGCAGGGCGACCTGGACCTGTCGGGCTACCGCTACGCCAGCGTCAACCCGCGCACGCCGCTGACGTCGGTGTACGGCTCGGGTGAAGCCGGTGCGCTGACGCTGCGGGCCAAGGGCAACCTGGATGTCTATGGCAGCATCAACGACGGCTTCGCGCCGCCGGCCCCCACGCCGGACGACGAGCATGGCTGGATCCTTACGCCCGGGGCGCAGCCGTTCGGCGGCGACGTGGTACTGCCGCGCGGCGGCGTCCAGCTTGCCGACGGCACCGAGTTCCCCGGCGGCAGAACGTTGAACTACCCCTTGCCGCTGAAGGCCGTGAAGCTGGCGGCCGGCACCCGGCTGCCGGTCGAGGCGGCGCTGGATCAGTCGCTGCCGCTGGCCGCCGGCACGGTGTTGTCCGGCGACGTGCGCGATGCCGCCGGCCAGTTGCTGTACGCGGCCGGCTCGGTGCTCAAGCAGGCGGTGGACCTGCCGGCGGGCACGCGCCTGGGCGCGGGCACGCTGCTGACGGATGGCACGTCGCTGCGCGCCTTCACCTGGCCGGCCAACGTGGCGCTGCCCAATCTCTACACCACGCAGGGTTACGAGGCCAACGTGCTGCTGATGGAAGGCACCATCACGCTGCAGCAGGGCGCGCTGATTCCGTCGCAGGCCAAGCTGGTGTTCCCGGCCGGCACCGACTACGTGGAACTGCGCCCCGGCACGTCGGCGGACCCGCGGCGCAACTGGGCCGTGGCCCAGATGCTGCCGGCGGGCAGTCAGTCGTGGTCCGTGCAGCTGGTGGCCGGCGCCGACCTGGACGCGGCCGATCCGCGGCGGGTGCTGACTGGCCCGGGCGCCGGCAAGCTGACGCTGGCCGACACCCACTACAACGCCAGCCTGGTGCAGGGCGGCGGCTGGGTCTGGGGCCCGGATGCCGATCAGTCGGGCTTTGAACCCGGCGCCCCGGTGCCGGACGACATGGCCTGGCTGTGCGACATCGTCGAAGGCTTGTGCGAACGCGGCGATTCCAGCGCGGTATCGGTCACGCCGCACACGCAGAATTTCAGCGTGCTGCGCACCGGCACGGGCGACCTGGACCTGGCCGCGGGCGGCGATATCAACCTGATGTCGGCCTATGGCGTGTACACCGCAGGCACCCAGTCACCCAATGTGGCGCCGGCCTACCAGTTGCCGCGCGGGCGCTTCGGCGCCACGGTGCTGGGCGACGATTATGCAAGCACCTACGAACCGTTCGTGACCGCCGGATCAGGCTACCAGGCCTGGTATCCGCAAGCGGGCGGCAACCTCAGCCTGTACGCGGGCGGCGCGCTGCGCGGCGATGTCTGGGGCAAGACGGTGATACCCACCTACGACGGTCGCGGGATCGACCCCAGCGTCGGCGTCGGCAACTGGCTGTGGCGCCAGGGCACCGGCAGCGCCAATGGCGGCGACACGCCGACCGCCTGGTGGATCAACTTCGGCAGCTACACCCGTGCACCCGTGGACTTCAAGGACACCACGCCGCTGCTGGTGGGCTTTACGGGCTTTGGCGCGCTGGGCGGCGGCAACGTCAGCGTGCGCACCGATGGCGACGCCGGCAACATCGAGCAGCGCGGCTCGCTGGCCAATCCGCGCAGCCAGGGGCTGGTCGTGGCGGTCGGCAGCACCGGGCGGATCGGCGCGGACGGCGCCATGACACTGACGGGCGGCGGCGATATCGACGTGCGCATCGGCGGTGTGCTGAATCCGACGCAAAGCGCGCGCGGCCAGGTGTCGTCCACCAACGGCCCCAAGCCCTACTACGGCGACCCCGCCATCGACCTGCAAGGCGCGCTGATCAACCTGCGCGGCAATGTACAGTTCGCGGGCGGCGCGATCGGCGGGCTGGCGCTGCAATACGGCAACAATGCCAGCCTGCAGGACGCCAAGGAACGTCGTGGCTACGACCCCTATGCGTCGACGCAGGCCAGCGCCACGGGCGGCCTGGCGCTGATTCCGGGCGATGCGGCGATCCGGCTGGATACGCGCGGCGACCTGGTGGTGGGCGGCGCGGGCGATCCGGGCCGGGTGGCGTTGCAGAACAGCACGCCGTTCCGGCTGCGCGATGGTACGCAGATCGATGGCGGCGGCTACAGCTGGTTCTCGATGTGGACGGCGAACACCGCCATTGAATTGTCCAGCGCGGGCGGCAACCTGACGCCCAGCCGGCAGACTTCACACAGTGCACAGGGCCTGTCTTTGCAGGTCGGACGCAACACGTCCGCGTCGGATGCGCGCTACCTGTACCCGTCGATCCTGCGCGCCACGGCGTATGACGGCAGCATCTATGCGGGCGTGTCGGCCGGCTACCTCAATGCCGAAAACGACGGCCTGCCGTATTCGCTGACCTTGGCGCCAGGCGCACGCGGCCAGCTTGAACTGCTGGCGGGCAATTCGATCTACGCGGGCGGCTACGCCATCAACCGTTCGGGGTCGGACCCGGCCAGTGTGGCCAATGTGCTGGCGCCGGCCTTCGCCGGCTACACCTCGCAGGGCACCAGCACGGCCGCGCTCAACAACCAGGGCGCCAACGGTATCGCCGGCGCCCGCAACACGCACTTCCCGTTGTTCTATTTCGATGCGCCCACGGCCAGCGCCGCGGCATCCGATCAAGTCACGCGTCTATACGCCCGCGACGGCGACATCGTGGGGCTGCGCAGTGGCGAGGCGATCACGCTCATCGCAGGTCCCAACCTGGGGCAGGTCTGGTACGAAGCCGCGGGCCCGGTCTGGATGATGGCCGGCCGCGACATCGTGGCCTCGGGCACCGACACCGGTGCGCAGCAGTTGGTGCCGTCGACCAACGGTTATCTCTTCGCGCTCGGCGTCACCAACTCGGCGACCTCGTCCGGCAACCTGTTCGTGCAGGGCGATGCGCGCGACGTGTCGCGGGTGTCGGCAGGCCGCGACATTCTCTACAGTTCGTTCCAGGTGGCCGGCCCCGGCACGCTGGAAGTCTCGGCCGGCCGCCACGTGCTGATGGCCGACCGCGCATCGATCACCAGCCTGGGGCCGGTGCTGCCGGGCGATCGCCGCCCGGGCGCCTCGATCGCCGTGCTGGCGGGCGTGGGCGCGGCCGGCCCGGACTACGCGGGCTTCCTCGCGCGCTACCTGGATCCGTCGCGCCAGGCCGACGCCAGCCGTCCGCTGGCGGACCAGGGCCTGGCGTTCAAGACCTACGAGGCCGAGCTGCTGCTGTGGCTGACGCAGCGCTACGGCTTTGCCGGCAATGGCGACGACGCGCGCGCCTACTTCAGCGCGCTGCCGGCCGAACAGCAGCGCATCTTCGCGCGGCAGGTGTATTTCGCCGAGCTGCGGGCCGGCGGACGCGAATACAACGACAAGGCCAGCCCGCGCCAGGGCAGCTACCTGCGCGGCCGCCAGGCCATCGCGGCGCTGTTCCCCGAGACCGTGCCGGGCGCCTGGCAGGGCGACCTGACGCTGTACGGCGCCGCCGGCATCCGCAGCAGCTTCGGCGGCGACATCCAGTTGCTCACGCCGGGTGGCCAGCAGGTGTTCGGCGTGGAAGGCGCGGCGCCGCCCGCCAGCGCCGGCATCATCACGCAGGGCCAGGGCGACATCCAGCTGTATGCGCAGGGCAGCATCCTGCTGGGCCAGAGCCGGGTCATGACGACCTTTGGCGGCGGCATCACCGCGTGGTCCGCGCAAGGCGACATCAACGCCGGGCGAGGTTCGAAGACGACGGTGCTGTACACGCCGCCCAAGCGGGTCTACGACGCGGTCGGCAACGTCACGCTGTCGCCCAGCGCGCCGGCCACCGGCGCGGGCATCGCCACGCTGGCACCGTTGCCGGAGGTGCCGGCGGGCGACGTGGACCTGTACGCGCCGCTGGGCACCATCGACGCGGGCGAGGCCGGTATCCGCGTGTCGGGCAACGTCAACATCGCCGCCTTGCAGGTGGTGAACGCCGCCAACATCCAGGCCCAGGGCGAAAGTCGCGGGGTGCCGGTGACGGCGTCGGTGAACACCGGCGCGATGTCGTCGGCCAGCGCGGCGGCGACCTCGGCGGTGGGCGCCGCGCAGGAATCGGCGCAGCGCGCCCAGAACCAGGCGCGCCAGAACCTGCCGTCGGTGATCAACGTGCAGATCCTGGGGTATGGCGAGGAACCGGTGGCCGGCGCCACCACCGCGCCGCCCGGGCCGTCGGCCGCGGCCACGCGCTATGACGCCGCCAGCGCGGTGCAGGTGCTGGGCGCGGGCACGCTGGACGACAGCGAGATGCGCGCGTTGACCGCGCAGGAAAGAAGCAAGCTGGCGATGTAGGAAAGGGGGCGCCGGGCCGGTGGCCGCTGTCCGGCGCCTTTGACAGCCGTGCACGAAAGGCGGCCGGCGTGTCACGCCAGCGTCACAGGAACGACAGGCAAAAAGTGCATCAGGGCCCGCCAAACGCCGGGCCCTGATTCTTTTCTGCGCACCTTTTCCCGGGGCCCGCGCTGTTTCATGAAATTTTTCTTACAACGCGCAGTCCGCGCGGCCCCGGAACGTCTAGTAACAAGCAGAAGCTGTAGACGCGGGTATGCGGGCAAAAACCGTAACGGGAATGTCGCAAGCGCACTGCACGGTAGCGGCCGGTGCCAGACCGGTTATCACACAAGGAACTGAGTGCATCGCTATGCATGATTTCGAGAGCAGGGTCGGCGCGCTGCGCGCCATGATGCGACGCGCGCCGGGAGCGATGGTGCTGGCGCTGGCCGCGGGCGCGGCCTGGGCGCAGCCGGCGCCGGCCGCGGACAGCCACGCGCGCCGCGTCAACATCAACGAATACATCGTGCGCGGCAACACCGTGCTGGACGCGCGCGACATCGAAAAGGCCGTCTACCCGTACCTGGGGCCGGACCGCACGCTGGCCGATATCGAATCGGCGCGCGAAGCCTTGCAGACCCTCTACCAGGAACGCGGTTACCAGTCGGTCTACGTGGACCTGCCCGAGCAGCAGGTGGCCGACGGCATCGTGTTCCTGCAGGTGGCCGAGACCAAGGTGGGCCGGGTGCGCGTGGTGGGCGCCAAGCACTATTCGCCGCTGACGATCCGCGACGAAGTGCCCGCGCTGCAGGAAGGCGCCGTGCCCAACTTCAACCAGGCGCAGGCCCAGCTGACCGACCTGAACAAGGGCGCCAGCCGCCAGGTGGTGCCGCTGGTCAAGGAAGGCCGCGTGCCCGGCACCATGGACGTGGACCTGAAGGTCGAGGACAAGAACCCCTGGCACGCCAGCCTGGGCCTGAACAACGACTACAGCGCCGACACCACGCGCCTGCGCAGCACGGCCTCGCTGGGCTACGACAACCTGTGGCAGCTGGGCCATTCGGTCAGCCTGACCTTCTTCACCGCGCCCCAGGAAACCGACAACGCCAAGGTCTGGTCCGGCTCGTACTCGATGCCGCTGGACAAGCAGTGGAGCCTGCAGTTCACCGGCTACAAGAGCGACAGCAACGTGGCCACCATCGGCGGCACCAACGTGCTGGGCAAGGGCTATTCGTTCGGCATGAGCGCCATCTACACGCTGGCGCCGCAGGGCGACTGGTACAACTCGCTGTCGGTCGGGCTGGACTACAAGAAGTTCGACGAAACCACCCGTTTCGGCAACAACGAAGACCGCATTCCCCTGAAATACCTGCCGTTCACCTTCTCGTACAACGGCTACCGCTATTCCGAATCGTCGCAAAGCAGCCTGGGCCTGTCGGTCGTGGGCGCCAGCCGCTCGTTCTTCGGCATGGGCAGCGACTGGAAGGAATTCGACGACAAGCGCTATCGCGCCAGCCCCAGCTTCGCGCTGCTGCGCGGCGACGGCACCCATACCCAGAACCTGTTCGGCGACTGGCAACTGGGCCTGCGCGCCGGCTTCCAGCTGTCGTCCGGCGCGCTGGTGTCCAACGAACAGTTCTCGGCCGGTGGCAGCACCAGCGTGCGCGGCTACCTGGCCGCCGAACGCACTGGCGACGACGGCTTCCTGGGCTCGGTCGAGTGGCGCACGCCGTCGCTGGCCCGCTGGCTGGGCAGCAATGTCAACGAATGGCGCTTCTATGCCTTTGCCGACGCCGCCACGCTGCGCCTGCGCGATCCGCTGCCCGAGCAGGACGCCAGCTACTCGCTGGCCAGCGTCGGCCTGGGCACGCGCCTGCAGGTGCTGGACTGGCTGTCCGGCTCGCTGGACTGGGGCTATCCGCTCAAGGACGGCCCCAACACCAAGAAACACGATCCCCGCCTGAACTTCAGCGTACGCGCCAGCTTCTGAGCGCTCGCGAAACCGTATTCACCCCGGAGTCTTGACCATGCAACGCTTATTGATGCTCCTGCTGACCGTGCTGGCCGGCGTCTTGCCGTCCGCCGCCCATGCCTGGTGGCAGCCTGACTGGCAGTACCGCAAGCAGATCACCGTCGACAGCACGCCGCAGGGCGCGCCGCTGGGCGCCGCCGCGGGCCGCACGCCGCTGCTGGTGCGCCTGCACACCGGCAATTTCTCGTTCGACGGCATCAACGAAAAGGGCGCCGACATCCGCTTCGTGGCGGGCGACGACCAGACCGTGCTGAACCACCAGCTGGAAGCCTTCGACCCGCTGCTGGGCATGGCGCTGGTGTGGGTGGACCTGCCCGAGCTGGCCGACGGCCAGCGCCAGGACATCTGGATGTACTACGGCAACCAGAAGGCCCCGGCGTCCGCCAATGGCCAGCTGACGTTCGACCCCAACTACACGCTGGTCTATCACTTCGACGGCGCCGCCGGCGCTCCGCCGCGCGACACCACCGGCAACAGCAACAATGCCCAGACGCCGATGGCCGCTGCCGTCGATGGCGTGATCGGCCGCGCCGCGCAGTTCACGGGCGGCGCCCCGCTGATGCTGCCCGCCAGCCCGTCGCTGGCCGTGCCCGCCGCCGGCGCCTTCACCTTCAGCGCCTGGGTGCGCGCCGACCAACCGGCCGGCGAGCAGCTGGTCTATGCCCGCCGCGATGCCGGCAACGCGCTCCTGGTCGGTATCAACCAGGGCGTGCCCTTCGTGGAAGTGAACGGCCAGCGCAGCCAGCCCGGCCAGTCGCTGACCCCGGCCGCCTGGCAGCACCTGGCCGTGACGGCCGACGGCAGCCGCGTCACGCTGTATGTGAATGGCCGCGCCACGTCGTCGCTGGCCGCCAGCCTGCCGCCGCTGAACACGCCCGCCGCCCTGGGCGGCGACGTGCCGGCCCCGGCCGTGGCGCCCGCCGCCGCGGAAGACGCCGCCGCCAATGGCGCCGCCAACCCGGCCAACCCGGCTGCCGACGCCGCACCCGTTGCCGCCCCGCACGTCTATGCGCCGTTCGTCGGCGCCATCGACGAAGTGCGCCTGTCGCGCGTGGCCCGTCCGGCCGCGCTGATCCTGGCCGACGCGTTGTCGCAGGGTTCGGAATCGCGCCTGGTGGCCTACGGCACCGACGAAGAACAATCGGGCTTCGGTTTCGGCGGTCTGGGCTTCCTGCTCAAGGCCGTGCCGATCGACGCCTGGGTCATCATCGCCATCCTGGTGCTGATGATGGTGCAGTCGTGGATCATCATGATCAAGAAGAGCCGCAACGTGGCCCGCGTGGCCCGTGCCAACGAGCAGTTCCGCGAGTCGTTCGCCAAGGTCGGCCAGCGCCTGGAACTGCTGGCCGACGACAAGGCCCTGGCCACCCGCCTGGAACACGCCTCGCTGTGGCGCCTGTACCGCGTGGCCATCAATGAAATCCGCACCCGCCGCGAGCAGGGCGCCGACACCAGCTCGATCTCGGCCGCCACCATCGAAGCCATCCGCGCCTCGCTGGACGCCGTGCGCACCAAGGAAAACCAGCTGCTGGGCGCCAAGCTCGGCGTGCTGTCCAACGCCATCGCCGGCGGCCCCTATATCGGGCTGCTGGGCACGGTGCTGGGCATCATGGTGGTGTTCCTGGGCACGGCCATGGCCGGCGACGTGAACATCAACGCCATCGCCCCGGGTATGGCCGCCGCGCTGCTGGCCACCGCCATGGGCCTGTTCGTCGCCATCCCCGCCCTGTTTGGCTACAACCGCCTGGTCTCGCGCAACAAGGAAGTCAGCGCCGACATGCGCGTGTTCGTCGACGAATTCGTGACGCGCCTGGCCGAAGTGCATGGCGAGACCCAGGCCCAGGAAGCCGCCCACCACGGCGCCGCGCGCGCCCCGGCCGCGCGCCCCGCCGTGCGCGAGCCGCAGCCCGCCGAAGCGTAAGGAGACGACCCCATGGCTTCCGTATCCGCTTCCCAGGACGATGATGATGACGCGCCCGTCGACGGCATCAACATCACGCCGCTGGTCGACGTGCTGATGGTCGTGCTGGTCATGTTCATCCTGACCGCCACGGCGCAGATCGCCGGCATCAAGGTGAACCTGCCCAAGGCCAGCTCGTCCATCGCGCTGGCGCAGCCCAAGACCAAGGCCATTTCCGTCAACGACGCCGGCCAGGTCTTCCTGGACGCCTACCCGGTCACCCTGCCCGAGCTGGAAGACCGGCTGCGCACGGAGAAAGCGCTGAACCCCGATTTTCCGGTGATCGTGCGCGGCGACGCCGCCGTGCAATACCAGAAGGTCGTGGAAGTGCTGGATCTGCTGCGCCGCCTGGAACTGGCCCAGGTCGGGTTGGTCACCGGCAAGCCGAGATAGGGGCCGAGGCTACCGCCATGCCGCAACACGCATCCGATACCCCGCGCACCCCGCACCCCGCGCTTCGCTGGCTCAAGCTGGCGGCCGTGGCGGTGGTGTTGATCGCGGCCGCCTACGCGCTGTGGCGCTGGGCCAATGACATGGCCGGCGTGCGCCGCGACGCGCCCAAGGTCACCGCGATCATCCCGCTGCCTCCGCCGCCTCCGCCGCCGCCCGAACCGGAAAAGCCGCCCGAGCCCGAGCCGCCCAAGGAAGAGCCCGTGGCCCCGCCCGAACCCGAGCCGCAGCCAACGCCCGAACCGCCCAAGCCGCAGGACGAGGCGCCGCCGCGCCCGGCCGACGACCTGGCCAACCCGATGCAGATCGACGGCGACGCCCAGGCGGGCAGCGACGCGTTCAACATCGGCGCGGGGCAGGGCAAGGGCATGGCGGGCGGGGGCGGCGGCCGCGCCGGCAACGCCACCTACAGCCAGTACCTCGCCTACGCGCTGCAGAAGATCCTGCGCGAAGACGAGCGCACGCGCAATCTGACCTTCCGCCTGCAAGCCAACATCTGGCTCACGGCCAGCGGCCAGATCACGCGGGTGGAACTGACCCGTTCCAGCGGCGATGCCGACGTCGACGCCCGCGTGGTGGCGGCGCTGCGCGCGGTGCCGGGCCTGGATGAACGTCCGCCGGCTTCGGCCAGCATGCCCATCCGCGCATCGCTGACCGGCCGCCGCCCCTCCTGAAGTGCTGAATTGAACCGATCCTGGAGTGCCAAGAGAATGAAGTTCCAAATGAACCGGTTGGCGGCAACGCTGGCCCTGGCCGCGGCGGGCGCCGCCACGCTGCCGGCCCACGCCGCGGCTGCCCCGTCCGAAAACGCCACCATCAACCTGATCCGCCTGCTGGTGCAGCAGGGCGTGCTCAAGGCGGACCAGGCCGAGGCCCTGGTGGCCCAGGCCGAAGCCGAAGCGAAGGCCGCGCGCGCCGCGCCGCAAGACCGCGGCGCGGCCGCTGCCCAGCCGGGCGACGTGCGCGTGCCCTACATTCCGCAGACCGTGCGCGACCAGATCCGCGACGAGGTCAAGGCCGAAGTCATGGTGCAGGCCAAGGAAGAAAACTGGGCCCAGCCCAACACCTTCCCCGACTGGGTATCGCGCATCACCATCGACGGCGACGTGCGCGTGCGCGACGAATCGCGCCTGTACTCGGGCAACAACAGCAATGAAATCGTCGATTTCGCCAAGCTCAATTCCAAGGGTCCGTACGACCTGAACCGCAACACCAACAACAACTACCCGCCGATGCTGAACACGCGGGAAGACCGCCGCAACCAGCTGCGCATCCGCGCGCGGCTGGGCGTGCGCGCCGAGATCTCCGAGTCGTGGTCGGCCGGCATCCGCCTGGCCACCGGCAGCGACGACAGCCCGGTGTCCACGTCGCAGACGCTGGGCGGCGGCATGGGCAAGAAGGACATCTGGCTGGACCAGGCCTACCTGACCTACCGCCCGGCCAAGTGGGCCACGGTGACCGGCGGCCGCATCGCCAATCCGTTCGAATCCACCGACATGCTGTTCTCGAACGACCTGAATTTCGACGGCGTGGCCGCGATCTTCAAGCAACCGCTGGAAGGCCGCGACGTGACCCTGTTCGGCACGCTGGGCGCGTTCTCGACCGAGTACGGCTCCAATGGCTGGAATTCGTCCTCGTTCTCGGAAGGCAAGAGCGAAGACAAGTGGCTGCTGGCCGCCCAGGCCGGCGCCGACTGGAAGATCAATCAGCAGAACAGCCTGCGCGGCGCGCTGGCCTACTACCACTTCGACAACATCGCGGGCAAGCGCTCCAGCGCCTGCTCGCCGTGGGCCGGCCAGGAAAACTGCGACACCGACTGGTCGCGTCCGGCCTTCATGCAGAAGGGCAACACGCTCTTCCTGCTGCGCAACATCACCGCCAACCCGCTGGACCCGGCCAACACGCCGCAGCCGCAATACGTGGGCCTGGCGTCCAAGTTCGACCTGCTGGACCTGAACCTGCGCTGGGACACGCGCGTGTTCAACGGCCTGGGCCTGCGCATGAACGCCAACTACATCCGCAACCTGGCTTACAGCAAGAGCAAGATGGCCAGCCGTTCGCAAGGCAACATCGTCAACAACTTCGGCGACAACGGCGACGTGGAAAGCGGCCCCAATGCCTGGATGCTGCAGGCCACGCTGGGCCGCTCGTTCGACCTGAAAGAGAAGGGCGACTGGCTGGCCTTCGTGGGCTACAAGTACATCCAGCCCGATGCGCTGCCCGATGCCTTCAACGACTCGTCGTTCCACCAGGGCGGCACCAACGCGCGCGGCTACTACATCGGCGGCAGCTACGCCTTCGACAAGAACGTGTACGGCGTCCTGCGCTGGATGAGCACCCGCGAGATCTACGGCGCGCCGCTGTCCATCGACACGATGCAGTTCGAGATCAACGCCAGGTTCTGAGGCCATGGACATGCACATCGTATGGGATGAATCCCGCCAGCCGCGGGCGTTTGGGCAGGGCCGGCGGCTGGCCGCCGCCGTGGCCCTGTGCGCGGCGGGCCTGAGCCTGGCCGGCCCGGCTCAGGCCGAAACCATGGAAGAGCGCCTGCGCACCCAGTTGCGCAGCACCACCCAGCAACTGCAGCAGCTGCAAAGCGAGCAGGCCCAGGTCAACGCCGCCAAGGCCGCGGCCGAGGCCCAGCGCGATGCGGCCCAGAAAGAGCTGGAAGCGCTGCGCGGCCAGTTGGCCCGCGCCAAGGGCCAGGCCGACAAGCTGGCCGAGCAGCAGGGCGCCGTCATGGAAAGCGCGCAGGCGCAGGTGGCGGCCAGCCATGCCCAGCTGGGCAAGTTCAAGGGCGCCTACGACGAGCTGCTGGCGCTGTCGCGCGCCAAGGAAACCGAGCGCGTGGCGCTGGCCCGCACCCTGGCGCAGCGCGACGAGCAGGTCAAGACCTGCGTCGCCAAGAACCGAGAGATGTACGAGGCCGGCAAGGAAATCCTCAACGCCTACGAACGCATCAGCACCGGCGGCATCCTGGCCATGAAACAGCCCTTTGCCGGCAGCGCCCGCGTCAAGTTCGAGGAACAGGCGCAGGAATACGGCGACAAGCTGTACGACGCGCAAGTGTCGGCGGCCCCGGCCGCCGCCGCGGCTGCCACCCCGACCGCCCAACCCTGATTTTCAAGACCTGTCTTCATTTCTTCATCTAGGAAAACTGTAATGACCGACTCCAGCATGATTCTCGACGTCAACGCCGAACGCCTGCAGGAACTGCTGCAATCCGCCGGCTACCGCGTCACCGTGTCCGAGCAGAACGGCATGGTGCAACTGCTCAGCGCCAGCCAGGGCGTGGGCTTCGCCGTGCGCCTGGGCAACCCGGCCGCCGAAGCCGGCCAGTACCTGGACTACACGTTGAGCTGCGCGCTGCGCGTGCAGGGCGAACTGCCCGCCGGCCTGGCCGACCGCTGGAACGTGGAAAAGCGCTTTGCCCGCCTGACGGTGCAGGGCGCCTTCCTGGTGCTGGAACTGGACGTGATCCTGGCGGGCGGTGTGTCCGAGAACTACCTGCGCGCCACCGCCGAACTGTGGGATCGCCTGTTGCAGGAATTCCTGCTGTTCCTGCGCGCCAACGCCACCAGCCCGGCGACCGAGGCACCTGCACCGAAGGAAGAAGCCGTCGCCGAGGCGGCGAACTGATCCATCCGCCGGGCCGGCGCCCGGCGGCGGGGGCGATGACCCCAACCACCGGCCGCCGTTCCGGGTGAATGGCGCATTCAAGCAAGCGAGGTTTCGACCATGACTATTCTTTCCGACAAGCCCACCCGGTTGCGCGTCACCGCCGCCGTGCTGCTGATCGCGGTGCTGGCCGGCGCCGTGGCGCTGATGCGCGGCAATCCGGCCCAAAGCAGCGAAGCCGCGCCCGCCAAGGTCGCCGCGGCCGACCCGGCCAAACCTGCCGCCGCGTCGGGCAAGGCCCCGGCCAACCCGGCAGCCCCCGCCGCTGCGCAGGCCCCGGCCGTCGCCACGCTGGGCGCCGTGCAGGTGGACCGCGACGAGCTGGTGCGCCAGCTGCAAGCCATGCCGCCCGAGGCCCGCGCCCAATTGCAGGGCAACCGCGCCGGCCTGGACCAATGGCTGCGCTCGCGCCTCGCCGAAAAGGCCCTGGTCGAACAGGCCCGCGCCCAGGGCTGGCAAGACAAGCCCGAACTCAAGCGCGCCTTCCAGGCCGCGCAGGAACGCATCGTGTTGCAGACCTACCTGGATTCCGTCAGCCGCGCGCCCGACGGCTATCCGGCCGACGCCGACCTGCAAGCTGCCTACGAACGGGCCAAGCCGCAATTGGCGCAGCCGGCCCTGTACCGCGTCAGCCAGATCTTCCTGCCCGCTGCGCTGGGGGATGCCGACGCCGTGGCCAGCGCCCGCAAGCAGGCGCTGGACCTGGTCAAGCGCGCCCAGGCCCCCAAGGCCGATTTCGCCGCGCTCGCCAAGACCTATTCGCAGGACGCGACCACCCGCGCCCAGGGCGGCGACATCGGCTACGTGCCGCTGGCGCAGCTGACGCCGGAAATGCGTCCGGCCATCGAGCAGTTGAAGGCCGGCGAGGTCTCGGCGCCGGTGCAATCGGCGGCGGGTTTCCACATCCTGAAGGTGGTCGATCTGCGCGCGGCCAGCGTCACGCCGTTCGAGCAGGTCAAGGAAGAATTGCGCGCCGCGTTGCGCAGCCAACGCCAGGAACTGGCGGCACGGGCTTACCTGGAGGGGTTGCTCAATGCAGGAACCGTCAGCATTGATGGCGCGGCCCTCAATGCCGCCTTCGAACAAAGCGCGTCCGCCGCGCAAGCCCAGCCCGCCCTCGCGGCCCGCGCGCCCTGACCGCGACAGCCTTGCCGCCTTGCTGGACGCGCGGCTGGACCAGGCCCTGGGCCAGGCCGGGCCGCCCGCCAGCCTGCAATGCGCCCCGGCGCTGTTGCAGTCGCTGCGCACCACCTTTGCGGGCGAGCTGCTGCACTGGCTGGCGCTGGTGCCGCAGGTCGAGGCGGGCCGTTCGCGCGATCCGCTGCGCGACCACAGCCTGGACCTGGCCGACCTGCGCGTGCTGTACCGGGCGCTGCGGGTGGCCTGGCTGGCCGAGCTGGTGTTCGGCGGCGCGGACGGCGCGCGGCGCTGGCTGTGCAGCCCCAAGCGCCGGCTGCATGGCCGGGTGCCGATGCTGCTGTGCCAGCACGGCCGCTACGCCGCCATGATCGAGCAGTGGCTGATCAACATCGACGAAGGAAACGGCCCATGACCGCGCTTTGGCGCTTGAGCAACAGCCAGGACCTGCTGCCGCGCGCGCGCCCTGCCGGCCGCTGGCATGGGGCGGGTAGCTCGGTGGTGGTGCTGGACGCCTCCCCCGCGGCCGCCGTATTCGCCCGCCTGGCGCAGGCCGAGGTCGCGCACCCGCGGGCCTTGCCGCGCAACTACTTCCTGCTGGAAGTGCGAGTGCCGCCGCAGGCGGTGGCCGACCCGCGCCCGCCTGCGGCCTGGCAGACCGACCTGCAGGCGTCCCGCGCCTTCGGCAACGCCTGGCTGGCCGAGGGCGACACGCTGCTGCTGAAAGTGCCGTCCGCGGCCGGCGGCTTTCAGTACCTGCTTAACACGGACCACCCGCAACGGGCGCAATGCCAGATCGTGTCGTCGGTGGCCTACCCGTTCGCGCCGCATCTGACGGGCATCGACGGGGCCGTGCTGGACGGGGCAGGGTGGCTGGCTTCGGCGCGGGATTGATCGGTACGGGACTGATCGGTGCCGGGTAGATTGGCGCGGGATTGATCGGCGCGGGGTGGATCGGCGAGGGTTGGGGGGGGGCGCACGGATGCGGCGCCCGGCACGCGCGTAACCGGTTCGTCGGTGGGCGCGGGTGATGCGCGGCAAGCGCATGGGTCACAGGTCAATCTTCCTAGGGGCCGAGTCCCGTCGGTTCCACCAGATCGGTTCAAAAATCAGAATCTTCCAATGTTCTGTCTGATTCGGGTTGCGTAGCGTAAGCGGGCAATTTCCGGATCGGTGCTTTTGGCTTTGTCGATAGTCCGCGGGGTTTG
>PJUB01000085.1_pt1 | contig 74391 bp, 72 predicted proteins | sample 1512141 | NCBI WGS metagenome assembly PJUB01 (sample SAMN08177677, study PRJNA422409) | Soil metagenome, whole genome shotgun sequencing project. | isolation source: Soil enriched on filter paper: alkali lignin treatment | place: USA: Madison | collected 2015-01-15 | reverse complement strand
CGCCGGGCGCCTTGCCGTACCACATGGCGAACACCCCGTCGACGGCCGCTTCGCCGGTCAGGTGCACCTGCTGCGTGCCCCAGACGGCGGTGGCGGCCAGCTCCTCGTTCACGCCGGGCAGGAACTTCACCGCGTTGGCTTCCAGCTGCGGCTGTGCCTTCCAGAGCGCCTCGTCCAGGCCGCCGAGCGGCGAGCCGCGGTAGCCGGAGACGAAGCCCGCGGTGTTGAGCCCCGCCTTCTGGTCGCGCCATTTCTGCACGAGCATGAGGCGCACCAGTGCCTGGATGCCGCTGAGGTAGATCCGGCCTTCGGTGGCCGTGTATTTGTCGTCCAGCGCAACGCTGGCCAGTTCGTGGGATGCCATGACAGAAAAAGACTCCGGGTAGGACTCGTGGAATGCGGGCATGGCCCCGGTAGGGTGCCGGCCCGCGAAACGCCCCGCCGGGGTAGGCGGCGAGGCTGCAACGATTCTTCCGCCGCGCTCGCGGAAAGTGCTTCTTCGTTTTGGCCGGCTGGCAGGGTTTGCGGAAGATCTGTCTTTTTCTGCGGCATCCGGCCGAAAGGATTTCGTCGGCGCTCCGGCGCCGCGCCGGCCGCACAAGCCGGCCGCACAATGGCGGCCCCGCAGAACGACGAGAACCCGATGAGACCCGACCTCGATTCGCTGGCGCTTTTCCTGCGCGCCATTGAGCACGGCAGCCTGTCGAAGGCCGCCGCCGAGAGCCACATGGTGCTGTCGGCCGCGAGCCGCCGCTTGGCCATCCTCGAGGGGCACCTGGGCGTGGCGCTGCTGAACCGCACGTCGAAGGGCGTGACGCCCACCGGCGCCGGCGAGTCGCTGGCCATGCATGCGCGCCAGATCCTGCGCGACGTCGACCGCATGCGCGCCGACCTGTCCGACTACGCGCAGGGCGCCACCGGCCGCGTGCGCCTGCATGCCAATGCCTCGGCCATGGGCCAGTTCCTGCCCGACGACGTGGCGAGCTTCCGCGTGCGCTACCCCGAGATCCGCGTGAGCGTGGAGGAGCACCGCAGCGTCTACATCGTGCAGGCCATCCGCGACCGGCAGGCCGACGTGGGCGTCATCACCAGCGAGGCCGCCGACCCCGCGCTCAACTTCATTCCCTACCGCACCGACCGGCTGGTGGCCATCGTGCGGCAGAAGCATCCGTGGCGCGGGCGCGAGGTGTCCTTCGAGGAGTTGCTCGACTTCGATTTCGTGGGGCTGGAGGACGACTCGGCCATCTCCCGCACGATGGAAGACGCCGCCATGAGCGCGCGCAAGGTGCTGCGACTGCGTGTGCGGGTGAAGAGCTTCGAGGCCGTGTGCCGGATGATCGAGGCGGGCATGGGCGTGGGCATCCTGCCCGAGGGCGCCGCCGTGGCCTATCGCAAGGAAATGAAGCTGCGCTTCATCAATCTCAGCGACGCGTGGGCCTCGCGCCGCATGTACCTGTGCACGCGGCAGGAGGCGCTGACGTTTCCGCAGCGCCGCCTGGTCGACCACCTGCTGGCGCGCGGCATTCCCTAGCGCGCGGCGGTCAGCCCGGCGGCTGCCGGCGCTTCGCGAGCCAGTTCCACCCGGCGCCCGCGGCCATCAGCACGCAGGTGCCGAGGAACACGGCGCGCATGCCCACGTGCCCGCCCACGAAGCCGCCGAGCAGCGGCCCCGCGACCTGGCCGGTGTACTGCGCCGAGGTCGAGTAGCCGAGCATGTTGCCGGCCACGCGCTCGGGCACGTTGTGGCGGATCACGCTCGCGATGCACGGCAGCAGCCCGCCGAGCGACAGCCCCATCAGGAAGCGCAGCACCACCAGCTGCCAGCCCGAGGTGACGAAGGCCTGCGGCACCAGCAGCACCGCCGACACCGCGAGGCAGCCGACGACCACGTTCCAGTGGCCCACCCGGTCGGCCAGCTTGCCGAGGCGCGAGGCCGAGAGGATGCTGCCCAGCGCGGCCGCGGACATCACGAGGCCGGCGACCATCGTCACGCGGTTCGGGTCCTCGACCAGCGTGGCCACGTACACCGTGATGATCGGCTCGATCGACATGTTCGCCAGCATCAGCAGCATGCCGGTGAAGAGCATCGCGACCAGCGGCCGCTTGTCGGGCACCGCGGCCCAGCCGGCTTCGGCCGCGCCGCGCTGCTTCGACGCGGCGGGAGTTCTCTTTTCCTCGCGGATCAGGAAGGCGGTGGCCAGGAAAGCCACGAAGATCATCGCGCCCGCCGCGAAGAAGGTCGCGCGGATGCCGATCAGCGGCGGCAGCACGCCGCCCACCAGCGGGCCCACGAGGTTGCCCGCCATGATGGCCGACGACATGGTGCCCAGCGCCCAGCCGGTGCGCGCCTTGGGCGTCTGCGTGGCCACGAGCACCATCGAGCCCGAGGCATAGCCGCCCAGCAGACCGGCCAGCAGCCGCAGGCCGACGAGCTGCCACACGTTGCCCGCGATGCCGATGAGCGCCATCGCCACCGACATGCCCAGGCTCGCGCGGATCAGCATCGGCTTGCGGCCATAGCGGTCGGCCAGCCGGCCCCACAGCGGCGCCACCAGCGCGGCGCTGAAGAAGGTCGCGCCGTAGGCCGCGCCCGACCATTGCACGATCGCCGCATGGTCCTTCACGCCCAGCTGCTCGACGTACAGCGGCAGGAACGGCAGCAGCAGCGTCATCGCGATGATGGTGGTGAAGGAGCCGAACATGCACACGGCGAGGTTGCGCTGCCAGTGGGTGTCGGTGGCGGTGTCCGCTGCTTCTTTTGCGGCGGCGTCTGTGGTCGTCGGATTCGTCATGGGGCGGGCCCATTGTGTGACGGCGCGGGCGATGGCGCGCCTGCCGATTGGCGGCGGGGCCCATCGCCGTGCGGGAAGGGCGCGCAGCGGCGGCCCGCTCAGGTCAAAGCGGCCGGACCTGCCATGCCGAGTCAGGCCCGAACAGTGCCTGGCACTTGGGGCATTCCTCGGAGAAGAACGGAATCGTCGCCTTGCACGATGGGCACACGCCCATGCGCACGGGGGCCTCGAAATCGCCCGCCATGGCCGTGCCGGTGAACGGGCCGAACGGTGCCGGTGGTGGCGCGAGCGGCACCAGGGAAGTGAGCAGTCGTTCCTTCAGCGCGGTGCGCGTCTGCTCGTCGAGCCCCTCGCGATCGACGTAGGCATCGACGGACTTGCGCCGCTTCTCGAGCCAGTCCGGCTGGTTCTGGCGCCAGACGGTGAACGCCTCCGCCAGCAACATGCGCAACACGGCCGGCGACAGGCCCGTGAAGAGCAGGTGCAGCTCGCCGACGTGCGTGACCAGCGAGATGAAGGTCTGGGCGCTCGGCTGCGTGGTCGAGCTGGTGACCTCCTTGTTGGTGGAGCCGCCGGACAGCAGGCCACCGAACAGGCCGAAGTCCGGGTAGGTGTGCCCCGTCGTCGTGATCGCGTGGTTGCCGAGCGAGAGTTCGGCCAGTTCGAAGTAGGGCACCGCCACGGGGTCGCGGCCTTCCACTGCCACGGCCACGCAGGTCGTGCCGAAGGCCAGCGCGACCTTCTCGTCTCTGAAGAAGGCATAGCCCGCCGCGCTCACGACCGTGCATTTCGGCAGCGTGGGCGTGTTCGGCAGCGGCGCGAAATCGAAGTCGAGGCGCAGGGGTGACGTCATGGCGGCTGTGGCCGGGGAGTTTCAGCGGGTCTTGACTTGCGAGCGCACGAACTCGAACACCGAAGTCTTCTCGCTCGCCGTCACCTCGAGGCGGATCACGTCGTCGGGCCGGGGGTTCGGGTCGCAGCAGTTCTTCAGGACCAGGTCGCCCGTCACCATCTGCAGCGGCTCCACCGTGTTCAGCTGCAGGATCGAGTTGGCCGACTGCTCCTGGCTCTCCGCGTTGTATTCGATCTGCCGGATGCCCAGCACCGTGGCGCCGCCCACGGCCGCGCCGGCCAGCATGCCGGCCACGGGGTCGTAGACGCGCACCGTGTTCGTGCCGGCGAAGCTCGTGATGCCGTGGCGGCCGACCACCGAGCCTGAGTAGTTCTGGCGGTAGGTCTGGCGCGAGGCACCATAGGCCGCCGCGCCGGCGGCCAGTCCGCCGATGATGGCCAGCGCCACCTGCTTGGCCTGTTTCTCCGACTGGATCTCGGCAATGCGCTCGCTGTAGGTGTAGATCTGCACCGGCGCCCCGCGGAAATAGGCCTTGACGTTGTCGGTGCTGAAGTTCACGGGCGCGGCCGTGTTGTTCGCGTAACCCAGCGTGAAAGTCGGCTGGGTCGGGCCCTGCATCTTGAAGCGCGAGTAGACGAAGAGCTCGCGCGATTCGTCCTTCTCGGTCAGCGTACCCACCCCGTCGGTGTACTTGATTGTCTGCGCGGTGTCCTGGCTGGGGCGCGGTGTGTAGGTGATGTTGGCCGTGGCGCAGCCGCTGACGAACACCGAGATGGCAACGACGCAGCAGAGGGTACGCATGGAAGAGCCGCTGCGGGACTCCAGCCGGACAGGGGAGGGTTCGAATTTGCGCTGCAATGCGCCGCTGACAGCAATCACCGGGACTCCGTTCGTTGTGCTGGGGTAAGACCTGGCCCGGTGGCCGAACTGACCAGGGCCTGACCGCACAATCGTAACTTAACGTATCTAAATGTCAGAGGATCGTTACTGACAGCAGTGTGGCTGCGCAGGCCAAGGTGGGAGCTTCTGTGAATTTGTTCACGAATTGCCGACGTCAGGGTGCCACAGGCTGCCCCATGCGCCGACCAGCGCGATGAGCCCGCCTGCCATGACCACTGTGACAGCCGCGCCGAGCCCGCCGAACAGCAGCGCGCCGAGCCCCGCGCCGGCCATCATGGCCGCGGCCGTCAGCGCGAGGCGCAGGCGGATGATGCTGGCGAGTTCGGCGCCTTCGAGCCGTGTCTGCAGGAAGGTCATCATGGGGATGAAGAACATCGGCCCGCCCAGGCCCGACACGAAGGCCGCGGCCATCATCGAAGGCAGCCATGCGGCCTGCGGCAGCAGCCAGAACGGCAGTGGCACCACCGCCAGCGCACCGCCGAGGACGACGTAGCCGTTGAACATGAAGCGGCCGAGCCGCGCTGGCCGGTGGGCAGCCACCCAGAAGTTCGACAGGAAGTCGCCCGCGCCGTATGCGGCCACAAGGGCCGCCACCGCGCCGAGGCCGCTCAGGCCAAGGCCCGACAACCCTGTCTGCGCGACCAGGAACGGAAGGCCGAGGCTCACGCCGATGGTCCAGGCTGCAAGCACTGCGGTGTTGGCCAGCAGCAGGAGGCGGATGTCCTTGTGCCGGACCATGAGCGTGGCACCCTGCATCAGGCGCCGGGAGACCGGCACCGGCGGGGCGGGCGCGGCGGGCCTCTCTCCGAGCTTGCCGAGCTTGCCCATCGCGGCCACGGCCCATGCGGAAGCGAGAAAGCTCACGGCGTTCACGGTCAGGAAGTGCAGCACCGGCAGCACCGCGGCCAGCAGGCCGGCGGCGAAGGGGCCGGTCAGCCGCGACAGCCGCGTCGTGGCGTCCAGCAACGCATTGACGCCCTGGACCCGCTCCTTCGTTCCCGCCACATGTGGAATGCTGGACAGCAGCGCAGGCTGGAACAGCGCGCTCAACGCCGCCAGCGCCATTGCCGACGCGACGAGGCTCCAGAGCGTCAGCCCGTAGATGCCCGCGAGCACCACGGGCAGCACCGCGACGAGCGCCGACACCAGGTCGGTGCCGATCATCGTGGCTCTTGGCGAGAGGCGGTGCGCGAAGAGCCCGGCACCCAGGCTCACAACCAGCACCACCGCGTGCTGTGCCAGGGGCAGGAGGCTGGCGCTGGAGCCGGCAACTTCGATGGCGAGCCACAGCACGGCCATGCGGTTGAGCTCGCTGCCGAAGCCGGAGAAGGCGAGGCCGGCCCACAGGCATGCGGTGCGGCGTTCGCGCAGCAGTTCGATGAACGGGTGCATGGCGCGATTGTGCGCATTCGGCCCGCCAGCAATCTCGCCACCTGGTTGCCGCCCCGCAGGATGGCCACGGCCTGTATGGCGGCGGTCGTATGATCATCCGGCACCATGCGCAACTCACTCGACTTCAGTTCCTGGCAGGGCCTTCTGACAACGCTGCTGGGCCTCGTTGTGGTGTCCCTGGTGGCGGTGGGCATCCGCCTCGTCGTGATGCACGGCGTGCAGCAGCGGCGCGAGCGGCAGAACCGCCAGATCAACGAACGGCTCAAGACGCTGATCGCAGCCTACAAGGTGCTTGGCGGTTCTTTCACGGGAGACCTGTCGGTGGATCCCAGCCATCTGCGCGAACTGCGCGCGCGTGAAGGCGTGGAGACGTCAGCGCTCACCGCCTCCGATCGGCGCCGGCGCATCCGCGATGCGGTCGAGGCTGCGCTGTCGGACGTCATCCTGCTGGGCACCGAAGAACAGGTGCGCCTCGCGGCGCAGGCTGCCAACGACATGGTGGCAGGGCGGCCGGTGGAAACGGCGGAATTGGTGGTGTCGCTGCGGCTTTTCATCCGCGACGTGCTCGACCTCGATCCGATTCCGCCGCATCTCGGCATCCCCAAGCAAGGCCCGGTGCGGGCCAAGGGTGCTGGCCCGCGCGAGGGCGGAGGAGGGAAGGGCAGTGGGGGTTCAGGAAGAGGCAGTGGCGCGGGGGGCGGCGGTGGCCTGGGCCTTGGCGCAGGCCCGCCCGGCGAGACCGCGCACGACCCCGCCTCGTCCTAGCGCAATCCTCGTTGCGGTCAGATGCGGTGCGAGCGGCGGGCGTACAACATCGCCAGCGCCAGCCCCGTGACAGCCGCGCCGCCCCAGGCAAAGGCCGGGCTGCGCAACGCGCGTTGCAGGCGTGCGCGGCGACCCTGCTCTTGGGCTACGCCGGTTGCGGCCTGCTCCTTGGGCGTGAGCGGGCGCGCGACGTTCGGGTTTTCTTCGCCCTCCAGCACTGCTTGCGAAATATCGAGCGGGGTCAGCGAGTCGTTGACGGTGGATGCGGTCATGGTGGCTGGCCTTTCTTTCTTCTCTCGGTGATGAAACTGTGGCCCTAGGCTCGCGCAGCCCGGCGCCGCGGCCCTAAGGCGAAGCGCCGACATTGAAGTAGGCCAATGCCCCGGCCGCGTCGTGGGCGGCGCCCCGGCTTAAAATGCCGCTCCCTCGCAGCCGGGCGTCCCGGCCGGCTGCGGGGTTTTGCATTTCCGGGGCCATGTAGAGGAACACCATGTACAAAAACCTCGCGGGCCGCGCCGTTCTGGCGTGGGCAGCCGCCTGTTTTTTATCTCCCGCCTTTTCGCAGCCGCAGCCGCAGCAGCAGGCCCCCAAGGCACCGCTGAAGATCGGCTTCGTCTATGTCACGCCGGTCACCGACGCCGGCTGGGTGCGCCAGCATGAAGAGGGCCGCAGGGCCGTCGAGGCGGCGCTCGGCGACAAGGTCAGGACCACTTATGTCGAGAACGTGGCCGAAGGCGCCGATGCCGAGCGCGTGATCCGCGACCTCGCGCAGCAGGGCAACCGGCTCATCTTCACGCCGAGCTTCGGCTACATGGAGCCGACGCTGAAGGTGGCGAAGGACTTCCCTGACGTGAAGTTCGAGTCCATCACCGGCTACAAGGCCGCGACCAACGTGGCGACGGCCAACGCGCGCTACTACGAGGGGCGCTACCTCGCGGGCATCGCGGCCGGCCGCATGACGAAGACCAACGTGGCAGGCTACGTCGCGGGCTTTCCGATTCCCGAGGTGCTGCAGGGCATCAACGCCTTCACGCTCGGCATGCGCTCGGTGAACCCGGGTGCCAAGGTGCACGTCGTGTGGCTCAACGAGTGGTTCGATCCGCCGAAGGAGCGCGACGCGGCGATGGCGCTGTTCAACCAGAACGCCGACGTGGTGGCCTTCCACACGGGCTCCACGGCCGTGATGTCCGCGGCGCAGGAGCGCGGCAAGCTGGCCATTGCGTACCACTCCGACATGCGCAAGATCGCGCCCGACGCGCAGATCGTCGCGGTCACGCACCAGTGGGGCGGCTACTACACGCAGCGTGCGAAAGCCGTGCTCGACGGCAACTGGAAAAGCGGCAACCTCTGGGGCGGCGTGAAGGAAGGAATGATCCGCGTGGGCGACTTCGGCACCAAGGTGCCCAAGGCCGTGCAGGACGAAGTGCTGGCGCGCCAGAACGACATCGCCGCCGGCAGGCTGCAGCCGTTCCGTGCGGTGGCGGCCGATGTGCGCGACAACGAGGGCCACGTCGTGATCGCCAAGGGGGCCCAGCTGGGCGACGAGCAGATCCTGAAGATGAACTGGCTGGCGGAGGGCGTGCAGGGGCGGGTGGGGCGCTGAAACACGTCGGCCCGGTGGCGCGACCACCGGTGGCCGCCGGTGCTGGATCGCACCATCATTCCCAACGGCGCAGCACCTGGTTCAGGCCTTGGGCCTGCGATGGCGCCGGTCCTTGAATGTTCGATGGTGTCCGCGAAAAACGCGGCGCTGGTGCGGGGTGTGCCACGCCGTCCACATCGACGAACGCATCGCGCGCGACCTGATGCGGGTGAGCGCGCGCCTCGCCGAGTGCGAGCACCGGCGCGAAGCAGGCGTCGCTTCCTTCCAGCAACGCAGTCCATTCGTCGCGCGTGCGGATCAGGAAGATGCGCTCCAGCTCCGCACGCAAAGCGGGCCAGCGCGCCCGGTCGTTCTGCGCATCGCGCAGGGCGGGGTCCACGCCGAGGCGTTCGCACAGGTCCGCAAAGAACTGGGGCTCGATGGGGCCTATGCACACATGCCGCGCGTCGGCCGTCGCGTAGGTGCCGTAGTACGGTGCCCCGCCGTCCAGCGTGTTGCGGCCGCGCTGCTCGACGAAGGTTCCGCGCAGTGCGCTGCTGGCGAACAGGCTCATCAGCGAGTTCACTCCGTCGGTGATGGCCGCATCGACCACCTGCCCCCGTCCCGAGCGCTTCGTCTCGTGCAGCGCCGCCAGGATGCCCGCGACCAGGTACAGGCTGCCGCCCCCGTAGTCCCCGACCAGATTGAGCGGCGGCACCGGTGCGCCACCCGGGGCGCCGATGGCGTGCAGGGCTCCGGTCAGCGCGATGTAGTTGATGTCGTGGCCGGCCGACTGCGCCAGCGGTCCGTATTGGCCCCAGCCGGTCATGCGGCCGTAGACCAGGCGCGGGTTGCGCGCCGCGATCACGTCGGGTCCCAGGCCCAGGCGCTCCATCACCCCGGGGCGAAAGCCTTCGACCAGCACGTCCGCGCGGTCCACGAGTTGCAGCACCTGCGCGCGTGCCTCCGGGCTCTTCAGGTCGGCGAGCACCACGCTGCGGCCCCGGCCGGTGATGTCGCTGCGGTCGCCGAGCTTGCGGCCCGGCCGGTCGATGGTGACCACGTCGGCGCCCATGTCGCTCAGCAGCATGCAAGCGAAAGGACCGGGTCCGAGCCCTGCGAACTCGACCACCTTCAAGCCTTCGAGAGGCCCGCTCATGACGCACCCCTCAGCCGCCATTGGAGCAGCGAGAACGCCGGTTGCGCTTGCGCGTGATGCTCGTACACACCCTCGACTTCGGCGCCCATGGCCACTGTCTGCATCGGGTCGCCCAGCAGGTTGCCGACCATTCGCACATGGCCGGCGTCGGGCAGCTCGACGAGCACCACCAGGTAGGCACCCCGCCCTTTCAGGGCCGCATGCGCCGGGTGCCATACACGCTCCCAGCTGAAGATGCGCCCGCGCGGCGCCACCTCTTCCCAGGCCGGGTCGAATGCGTGGCAGCGGTGGCACAGCCACTCGGGGCCGAATTGCCAGGTGCCGCATGCGACGCAATGCTGCACGCGCAACCGGCCCTCGCGAAGGCCCGACCAATAAGGCGCCGAGAGGCCGTCGGGCTCCGGCACCGGAACCGGCAAGCCGGGCGGCAGGTAGTGCGTGGTCGTCGTGTCGTTCACAGCACGTTCTCCGATGCCAGCAGCAGGTCGCTCACGGGGGTGACCATCGGCCCGCCGATCACCAGCGCCACGTCGCTGCGGCGGGCCTGGCTGGTGGAGGTGCCGCGCACCTGGCGCACGGCCTCCAGCACCAGCTCGAAGCCGTGCATGTAGCACTCCGCCAGGTTGCCGCCGCTGGTGTTCAGCGGCAGCCGGCCCGCGGGCGCGAGCAGGTTGTCGAGCGTGAGGAATTCGTTCGCCTCGTCGGGGCGGAAGAATCCGTGTTCGGCCAGCGCCATCGCCACGCCGCCGGTGAAGTTCTCGTAGCTTTGCACCACGCCGACATCGGCGGGCGTGATGCCGGCCATGGCGTACAGCTCGGGTGCCACCGTGGTGAAGCTCGCGCTCGCGTAGTCCGGCGCATTGTGGGGAATGGCGCCTGCGCGGTAGCCCGAGCCGGTCGCCGCGCCGAGCAGGTAGGCAGGCTTGCACGCGAAGTCTTTTGCGCGCTCGGCGGCCACCAGCACGATGGCCGCGGCGCCGTCGTTTTCCATGCAGCAGTCGTACAGGTGGAAGGGCTCGCAGATCCAGCGGGAGGCGTCGTAGGTGGCTGCGTCCAGCGGCTTGCCGTGCATCACGGCACGTGGGTTCGCTTGCGCATGATGGTAGGAGGCCATGGCGATGGCGCGCATCGCTTCCTGCCGCACACCGTGCTCGTGCATGAAGCGTTGCACGCGCATGGCGAAGCGTTGCGGCGGCGAGAGCATGCCGTAGGGCATCAGGTAGGCCTTCTCGCCGGAGATGGTGTCCACGCCCTGCACCTGGCCGAAGCGGCCGTTCTGCCCTTGTGCCAGCGCGCGGAACACCACCACGCAATCGGCCAGCCCGGCGGCAATGGCTGCCGCGCCGTTGGCCACGGCCGCGCAGCACCCGCCGCCGCCGCCGCCCCATTGCATGGTCGCGCTGCGCAGGCGGTGTGTGCCCAGCGCTGCCGCCAGGCGCGATGCGTCGCTGCGGTCGTCGCTGTACGAGGCGAAGCCGTCAATGTCCCTCGGGTCGATGCCCGCGTCCGCGCAGGCCGCGATGATCGCCTTCAGCGCGAGCTTGAACTCGGCGTCGGGCGACTGCCCGTGCTTGTAGTACGGCGTCTCGCCGATGCCGACGATGGCGACACGGCCGCGCAGCGACCTTGGCGTCATGCTGGCGCGCCAGCGGTCTCGTGCCGCACGGCCGGTGGACCGAAGGCGCCGGCCTGGGCCAGCCCTGCCAGCCGGGCATCGTCGTAGCCGAGCGCCTCGCGCAGCACTTCATGCGTGTGCTGCCCGACGGTGGGAGCGGCCACCGGGTCGGCGATGGGCGTGCGGCCAAAGCGAATGGGCAGCGCCATGTTGGGCACCCAGCCGACGCCCGGATGCGGAATGCGCGTGACCAGCCGCCGCTCGCGCGCCTCCGGAGAGCGAATCGCCTCGCCCACCGAGCGCACCTCTCCGCACGGCACGCCGGCCGCGCGCATGCGCGCCTGCCAGTGCGACCACGGCTGCAGCGCAAAGGCTTCGCCCAGGAGCGCAAAAAGTTCTTCGCGCCGCGCGGAGCGCTCGCGTCCGTTGGCGAAGCGCGGGTCGTCGGCCACGTCCGGCCGCTCGATCACCTGTGTCATCAGCCGCTGGAAGATCTTGTTGTTGCCGCAGTTGATGTAGAACGAACGGTCTTGCGCTTCGAACACGCCCGAAGGGCAGGTGTCGGGGCTGGTGTTGCCATGGCGCTGGGGCTCGGCGCCGCTGAACACATGCTGCAGCGTGGCGTAGCCCGTCATCAGCACGGCGTTGTCGAACAGCGCGACTTCCATCGACTGGCCGTGTCCGGTGCGCTCGCGCGCCACCAGTGCGCCGAGTATGGCGTTGGACGCCATCATCGCGGTGCTGATGTCCATCACCGGTGACAACGCGCGCACGCCCTGCCGGTCGGCATAGCCGTTCATGGACACGAAGCCGCTCTCGGCCTGGGCAATGGGGTCGAAGCCCAGGCGGTCGGCAAATGCACCTTCGCGTCCATAGGCCGAGACCGAGCAATAGACCACCTCCGGGTTGGTCCTGCGGATGCTTTCGTAGTCCAGGCCGAAGCGCTCCATCACACCGGTGGAGAAATTCTCGACCACCACGTCGGCCGTGGCCACCAGCGCGCGCGCCACTTCCAGCCCTTCGGGTGTCTTCAGGTCGAGCGCCACGCTGCGCTTGTTGCGGTTCGACCAGAGAAAGGGCGCGCCCTGGGCGAGCTCGGGGTGTACCGGCGGGTATTGGCGAAAGTCGTCGCCCCGCCCGGGGGCCTCGATCTTCAACACGTCCGCGCCCATGTCGGCCAGCATCATGGTGGCGAACGGGCCCGCGATGAAGTGCGTGAAGTCGACCACCTTGATGCCTTCGAGCGCCTGCGGCGCGCCCGCGGGGCGGGGCGTGTGTTCGGGGAAATCGGTTTCGAGGTTTTCAAGCATGAAGGTGGTTCTCACATCTGTATGTTGGCTTTGCGCACGACCGGGCCCCACTGCGCCATTTCGTCGCGGATGAGCTTCTCGAGTTCCTGCGGCGTGCTGCTGCGCGCCTCGACGTTGCGCTCGGAGAACATCTTTCGCACTTCGGGTCGCGCGACAGCGGTGCTTACCGCGGCCTGCAGCCTGGCGATGACGTCCTGGGGGGTGTCCTTCGGCGCGAGCACGCCGAACCATGCCGAGCTCCTGAAGCCTGGCAGGTCGTCCGCGATGGCTGGCAGGCCCGGCACCGTTTCGGTGGGCTTGAGCGTGCCCACCGCGAGGTAGCGCACCTTGCCCGAATTGACGAGCGTGGCGCCGTCCAGGCCGGTGACGAAGGCGGCCTGCAGCTGGCCGCCGGCAAAGGCCGTCATCATCGGCGCGCCGCCGTTGTACGGAATGTGCTGCAGCTTCAGGCCCGCGGCCTCGTTGAAGTATTCGGCCGTGAGGTGCGACAGCGAACCGTTGCCGACGGAGCCGATGTTCAAGGACGTGCCCTTCTTCTTCGCGTACGCGAGGAACTCCTTCATCGTCCTGGCGGGGCTGTCGGCGGGCACGGCCAGGATCATCGGCGTGATGGCCACGGTGGAGACGGGCCGCAGGTCCTTCAGCTCGTCGTACGGCACCTTGCGCATCAGCCCGACCACGGCGTTGGGGCCGGTGTTGCCGAACACCAGCGTGTAGCCGTCGGCCGGGGCCTTCGCGACGTAGTCCACCCCGATGGTGCCCCCCGCCCCGGGTTTGTTCTCGACGATGACGGTCTGGCCCAGCGTCTCGCTCATCGATTGCTGGATGGCGCGCGCGAGCTGGTCGGTGCTGCCGCCGGCGGCATACGGCACGATCATGCGAATCGGCTTGCTCGGGTAGTTGCCTTGGGCGAATGCGGGCGACACGCCGGCCGCGAGCCACATGCACGCGGTGCACAGCAGGGTGCGTCGGGGGAGGAATGCGGGTTTCATGGTGAGGTCTCCTTGTTTTAGTGAATGCGTGGGCCGGTTCGGGTCGGATCGATTCAGTTGCCGAGCACGGTCGACCAGTAGCTGCGGGCGCGGTCCATGTGCTGCAGGATGAGCAGCTGCGCCTTGGCCGAATCTCTTGCGCGTATGTGTTCGAACAGCCGGCGGTGGTCGCGCAGCGAGGCCTTGCCTTGTGCCGTGTCCTCGAACATGGCCTGGCGGCGCTCGCCCGTGAACCGGTAGAAGGCATGCAGCACGCGCACCAGCACTGAGTTGTGCGTGGCGTCGACCAGCGCGATATGGAACTCGGTGTCGGCGGCGGCGATGTTTCCGTGTTGCAACAGCACTTCTTCGGTACGCCGCAGCACGGCTTCCATGCACTCCAGGTCGGCGTCGGTGCGGCGCTGGCAGGCGAGGCCGGCGGCCAGCACCTCCAGATGACCGCGCACTTCCATCGTCTCCGCCACCTCCACCGGCGTGGGCGTGCCGCCCATGTCGGTGAGCATCACCAGCGCCTCGAAGCTGGCTTCGCGCTCCACGTGCCGCAGATAGATGCCCGAGTTGGGCCGAGACTCGACGATGCGCAGCGTGACGAGCGTGGCGAGCGCCTCGCGCACGGCGTTGCGGCCCACGCCCAGGCGCTCGGCCAGGTCGCGCTCCGAGGGCAGCCGATCGCCGGGTTGCAGGCGGCGGTCGCGCAGGTACGCCAGGATGCCGGCAATGGCGCCCTGGCCGGCGTGGCTGCCGGCAGGTTCCTGCGCATCGGCGGAGTGGGCGAGCTTGGTGGCCATGGTGTGCCTGCCGCTCAAAGGTCGAGCACCAGCGTCTTCGAGCGCGCGCCGGAGCAGCAGATCATGATGCTGTCGTTGGCCTGCTTTTCCTCGGCGCTCAGGAAGTCGTCGCGATGGTCGGGCTCGCCCGCGATCACCTTGGTGCGGCAGGTGCCGCACACGCCGGCGGTGCAGGCGTACGGAACGTCGACGGCGTGGTCGAGCAGCGTGTCGAGAATGGTCTTGCCCGGCGCCACGGCAAGGCGCTGGCCGCTGCGCTCCAGCACCACGTCATAGCCGCCTTCGGTGGCGGCCTCGCTGGCGGCGGCGAAGCGCTCGAAGTGCACCGTGCCCGCGGGCCGCGAACCACAGGCTGCGAGGAAGGCGTCGATCATGCGCGCCGGGCCGCAGCAGTACATGTGCGTGCCCTGTGACGCCTCGCGCACGATGGCGGCGATGTCGAGCCGGTCAGTGCGCGAAGAGCCGAAGCAGAAATCGACCTCGCGCCCGTCGCCCGCCATGGCGCGCAGTGCGTCGGCGTAGGCGGTCTCGCGCGGCGAGCGGCTCGCGTAGTGCAGGCGCCACGGCCGGCCGAGCTCGCGCAGCCGGCGCAGCATCGACATGATCGGGGTAATGCCGATGCCGCCCGCGATGAACACGGAATGCGCCGCGTCTTCCATCAGGGCGAAGTCGTTGCTCGGCGGCGTGGCGCGCAGGCGGTCGCCCACGCGCGGCGTGGCGTGCATCCACGCCGAGCCGCCCTGGCCTTCGGCGTCGCGCTGCACCGCCACCACGTAGCGGCCCCCGTCGGAGGGTGCGTTGACCAGCGAATAGCTGCGCACCATGCCGTGCGGCAGGTGCAGGTCGATGTGCGCGCCGGCGGTGAAGGCGGGCAGCGCGCAGTCGTTGGCCGAAACGAACTCGTACGACGCGATGCCCTCCGCCTCCAGCCGGATCTGGCGCAGGCGCAGGTCGATGGGAGCGGGCATGTTCATGGCGTGTAGCCGAAGTCGGCGCCCAGCCGCGCGGTCATCGCCTCGCGCCCCGAATGGTTCCACGACTCGCTGGCAGGCAGTGTGAGAGACACCGCGCGCACCATCGGCAGGTCGGGGTCTTCGATGCGCGGCGGGCGCTGCTGGCGCACCGAGAGGTTGCGCACGGTTTCCAGCAGCAGCCGGCGCGTCATGGCGATGCCGGTGTCGCTCATGCCCAGGTGCTCTTTCGATCGATCGTAGATCGGTGCGACGCCCGACTGGCAGGCCGCGTCCTGCACCCACAACCCGGGCAGGCCGGAGAACCACGTCTTGGTCTGCGCGTCGTAGTTGAAGAGGAACGCGCTCTGCAGGTTGAACCTGGTCCAGTACTTCGCGTAGGGCTCGGTGGGCGGGCGCGGCGCATAGGCGTTGACGCTCGGGTGGCCGGTCTCCCGGCCCGCGTGGCCGTTGTCGAAGATCTTGCGGGTCTTCTCGTAGAACGGCTGCGTCGGGTGGTACGAGAACATGATGCACAGCGTGTGGTAATCGTCCAGCGGCACCCAGGCGTGGCCGCTGAGCTCGGGGTACTGCGACTGCGGCGGTACCAGCGTGTAGAAGGGCAGAAGGAACTGGTTCACGCGCCAGTAGTGCGTGCGCTCGTCGAGCACGCGCTTCGAAGCCACGCTCATGCCGAAGTCCTGCCGCTTGCATTCGAAGGTGGGACGCAGGTCTTTCTTGGCGGTCCAGTCGCTGATGGCGCCCTGCTGGTCGATGCGCCCGTGCAGGATGGGGGCGTGCGCCGAGTCGATCTCGCCTTCCACCGCCTGCAGCCAGTTGCACTCCTGCACGCGGAAGCTCACGTACACGTTCTCCTCAGGCACCAGGTTCCACTCCAGGTTGGGCAGCGGCGGCAGGTTGTCGCGGTCGGGCCCCATGTAGGTCCAGGCGATGCCGTTGCGCTCGCGGCAGGGGTAGTTCTTGATCTGGACCGTGTCCTTCAACCGGCTCTGCGCGGGCTCGGCCGGCGTATCGAGCACATGGCCGTCCACGCCGAACTTCCAGCCGTGGTAGATGCAGCGCACGCCGCAGTCTTCGTTGCGCCCGAAGACCAGCGGCGCGCCGCGGTGCGGGCAGGCATGGTCGATCAGGCCGACGCGGCCTTCGCTGTCGCGAAACGCCAGCAGCTCTTCGCCCAGCAGGCGCACACGCTGGGGCTGCCCGTCGGCCTGGAGATCGCGGCTGGGCAGGAAGGGAATCCAGTAGAGGCGCATCAGCTGCCCCATCGGGGTGCCGGCGCCGACGCGGACCAGGGTTTCGTTGTCTTCGTGGGAGAGCATGGAAGCAGATTCCTTATGGAGCAGGTGCGGGGCGGACACGGGCCCTAGTTCTGGTGTGTCCACTTTGGAGAACCAAATTGGTAGAACCAATGCTAGCTTTTGGCTACGGGGGCTGTAAAGCCGGAAGATCAATAACCTTTAGAATGGATCAACCATAGGAGTTTTATCGATGGACCCCGAAACAAGGAATGCGCACGACGCCGCCAATGCCGCGCAGGCCGCCGCCTTCGACGCCGTGCTCGACGCCCGCTACAGCTGCCGCGGCTATCTCGCGGAGCCTGTGCCGCGCGAGGTGATCGACGCCATCCTGCGGGCCGCGCAGCGCACTGCCTCGTGGTGCAACTCGCAGCCCTGGCAGATCGCGGTGACCAGCGCGGCCGCCACCGAGCGCTTGCGCCTGGCCATGGCCACCCCGGAAGCATCGGCCGACCCGTCCTTCGACATCGCGCCCCCCGCCGAATACCGCGGCGTGTACCGCGACCGGCGGCGGGAATGCGGCTTCCAGCTGTATGAAAGCGTGGGCATCGCGCATGGCGACCGCGAAGCCTCGGCACGGCAGGCTGCATTGAACTTCGGCTTCTTCGGTGCGCCGCACATGGCGCTGGTCACCACCGAGGCGGTGCTGGGCACCTACGGCGTGCTCGACTGCGGCGCATACGTGAGCAACTTCATGCTGGCAGCCCGCGCGCGGGGCGTCGCGAGCATTGCGCAGGCGGCCATCGCTTCGCGCGCGAAGTTCCTGCACCGCTGGTTCGACGTTCCGGAAGATCGCCAGGTGGTCTGCGGAATTTCTTTCGGCTACGAAGATGCGGCGCACCCCGCGAACCAGTTCCGCACCTCGCGCGCCACCCTCGGCGAAGCGAGCCGCTGGATCGACTGAGCGAGGCGGTGGTCCGGGCTCTGGAGTGACGCTCAGAGCTTGATGCGACCGGAAGCCACCAGCTTCTTGGTCAGCTCCAGCTGCTCGGCGAGAAAGGCCGAGAGCTTGGCCGGGCCCCACCCTGCGGGCTCGAAGCCCAGTTCGAGCAGCTTGGGAGCCACGTCAGGCAATTTGACGATGCGCGCCATCTCGGTCGAGAGCTTGTCGATGATCGCCTTCGGTGTGCCCGCCGGTGCAAACAGCGCACCGAAACCCGGCATCACGACCTCGGGGTATCCGGCCTCCGCGAAGGTCGGCACGTCGGGATACAGCGGAAACCGGCTCGGGCTTGCGACTGCCAGCGCACGGATTTTTCCGGGGTAGCGGGAAACGCCCCCCAGCGACACGACTGCCGTGTCGATCTGGCCGCCGATGAGGTCCTGCAGCGCGGGTGCTTCACCCTTGTAGGGCACATGCACCGTCTCGATGCCCGCCGTCATGTTGAGCAACTCGCCGACGAAGTTGCCGCCCGATCCGGGCCCGTACGAGCCGTAGGAAATCTTGCCGGGCTTGCTCTTGGCGAGGTCCACCAGTTGCTTCAGCGTCTTGATGTTCAGCGATTCGCGTACGCCGATGGCAATCGGCGTGAGCGCCAGCATGCTGATGGGCGCGAGCTCCGACATTTTGTAGGTCTGGGTGGGTTGGAGCACCAGGTTGCTGATCAGCGCGCTGTAGTTGACCAGCAGCGTGTAGCCGTCGGGTGTCGCCCGTGCCACTGTGGCGGCCGCAATGGCACCGCTCGCGCCGGCCCTCGATTCGACGATGCTCGGCTGGCCCCAGGCCTCGGTGAGCTTCTGCCCGATGACCCGCATCATGGTGTCGTGCCCCCCGCCGGCCGCCGTCGGGATGATGAACTTGATGACGTTGTTCGGATAGGCCGGGTCGGCCCAGGCGAACGAGGGCAGGGAGGCGGCCCCCGCGATGGCGAGGCCGGTGGCGAGGGTATGGCGGCGCGCTGGGTTCATCGGATGTCTCCTGGTTCGTCTTTGATTTGCATTGGTTGAACCATAATTAGTTCTGCGACAATGGTCAATCCGCACCTGCCCGGGCAGGCACACTGTCGACGCCGAGCCCAGCGCTTTCATCGTTCGTGACCTAGAGGAGGAAAAAGCCATGTCGGAAACCACCCCCGTTTTTGCGCCCGTGCGCATGCGCCGCGCATTCGAAGCCATCTGCGACCAGATCCGCCAGCAGCTGGCGGACGGCCAGCTCGCCGCGGGTGACAGGCTGCCCAGCGAAAAGGAACTGTCGGAGCAGTTCGGCGTGAGCCGCAGCGGCGTGCGCGAGGCATTGCGAAGCCTCGAGATGGCCGGCATGGTGGAGGCGCTGACCGGCATCAACGGCGGCTTCTACATCAAGCAATCGCATCCCGACGGCATCACGCAGGCGGTGCGCGACATGGTGGCCCTCAACCAGGTTCCGGTGTCCGACGTGACCGAGGCGCGCATCCTGCTGTGCGACCTGGCGATCAAGCTGGCCTGCGAGCGCGCCACCGACGAAGACTTCGCGGCCATCGAGGCCGACATCGACCGCTTCGCGGAGCTGGTCAGGCAAGGCAAGCCGGTGCGCGACAGCGCGCTGATCACCGAGTTCTACCGGCTCATCGGCCGCGCGACGCACAACGAGGTGATCGTGATGCTGATCGACGCGCTGTCGGAGATATTGCGCGGGCTCATCGCGCAGCTGCAGGCGCCGCACAGCAACGTGGTGCAGGTGCGCCGCAAGGTGCTGCGCCTCATGCGCGATCGCGATGCGGCCAAGGCCAGCGCGGCGTTGGCCAAGCACCTGACTGCGCTGCACCTCCTGCTGGAAGACATGGAGCGCAAGAAGGCGCAGCGCTGAGCCGCGTCAGCGGGGCAGGCCGAGCCCGCGCTGGGCGATCAAGGTTCGCTGGATCTCGTTGGTGCCGATGCTGATCACCCACATCAGCGAATGGCGCAGGTTCTGCTCGATGCGGCCCTGGAGCAGGGCGCCGGGACTGCCTTCCGACAAGGTGCCTTCCATGCCGAGAATGTCGAGCGCCACCTCGCCGAAGCGCTCCATCAGTTCACCCGAGTACACCTTGCTGGCGGCCGCGTCGTGCAACGGTGTTTCGCCGGCGTCCACGCGCTCGGCGCAGTGCATCATCATCTGGCGCCCCACCTCGATCTGCGCCGCCAGTTTGCCGATCTGTTCCCGTACCAGCGGATCCAACCGCATCGCACGCCCATCCAGCTGCGCGCCGCGGATGTAGTCACACAGCAGCTCGAAGGCGTGCGCAACCTTCATCACGATGCCCCCGCCGATGAAGCCGCGCTCCGTGGCCAGAGCACCTACCAGCACCTTCCAGCCGCCGTTCAGCTCGCCGACCATCGCATCGGCGGGGACGCGCACGTTGTCGTAGAACACGTTGGCGAAACTGCCGCCGTACATGGTCGTCGAGGTCTTGACGGTGATGCCGGGCGTGTCCATCGGCACGATGAACAGGCTCAGCCCGGCGTGCGGGGGGCTGGCGTCGGGGTTGGTGCGGGTGGCCAGCAGCATGTATTCGCCCCAGTAGGTGGTGGTCCAGATCTTCTGGCCATTGATGACGTAGTGGTCGCCGTCGCGCACGGCGCGGGTTCGCATGGAGGCCAGGTCGGAGCCTGAATCGGGTTCGCTGTATCCCATGCCGTAGATGGCCTCGCCGCGCAGGATCTGCGGGAGGTAGCGCTCCTGCTGCGCCGGCGTGCCGTGCACCTGCAGCATGGCCGCCTGCACGGGGGCGCCGGCACGCGGCGCTTCGGCGCGCTCCATTTCCTCGACGAACGCGAGCTGTTCGAACGCACCCCGCGCTTGGCCGCCGAAGCGCTCGGGCCAGCCCAGTCCGATCCAGCCGGTCTTCCCCAGGTCGCGCGCGAAGTCGCGGTCGTACTCTCTCTGCTTGAATCCCAGGCGGTCGTGCGCTGCCTTGCGTTCACCCGACCAGTGCACCTTCAGCCATGCGCGCACCTCTTCGCGGAAGGCGTTGCCCTGGGCCCCGAGGTCGTATTCGGGCAGCGCGTGGGGCACCTCGCCCAGGAAGTAGTCGGCAAGTTCCTCCCTGGCACGGCGCATGCCGCCGTGGCGCAGCATGTCGAGATGGACCTGCTTGAAATGCCGCGGCGCTTCGTGCTCTTCGCTGTAGCCGATGGCTCCGAAAGTGTGCTGGGTCTCGAGCGCCACTTGGCGCAGGGTGTCGCCGGCGACCGCGCAGGCGGCGTGCGCGAAGACGCGCCAGTTGCCGGTGCCCAGATCGTGCTGCCGCGCGGCATTGGCCAGCGTGAGCTGCGCGCCCATCAGCGCGATCTGGTTGTTCGCGAGCTTGTGCTGGATGGCCTGGAAGCTCCCGATCGGGCGGCCGAACTGCTTGCGCTCGCCGGCGTACGCGACCGCCATCTCGAAGGCACGCGCGGCGGCGCCCTCGGCGCGCGCGCACAGCGCCAGGCGGCTCATGAGCTGGAGGTCGTCCAGCGCCTGGGCCGATACGGCGAGCAGCGTGGCCGGCACGTCGCGCAGCGTGACGCGGCACATGCCGCTGGCGCCCATGGCCGGCGTGGCGTCGATTCGCACGCCAGGGGCGCCGGCGTCGACCAGCGCGAGGCCCGCGGCGGCCGCCGTGCCCGAGACAGCGACTGCGAAATGGGTGGCGCTGTCCGCCGCCTCCAGGAAAGAAAGCTCGCCGGTCACGCTGCTGCCGGCCAGGGTGGCGCTGCCCGCGCTGCGGTCGCCGTCGAAGGCGCCGAGTGCCAGTACCACGCGCGCCTGCCCGGTGCGCGCCGCTTCGAGCAGCGCGTGCTCGTCGCCAGCCGCGGTGCGCAGGGCGGCCAGATGGAGCAGTGCGATGTGATGCAGCGGCACCGGGCAGGCGGCGCGGCCCATCTCCTCCATCGTGATCACGATCTCCCGCAGGCCGCCCTCGCTGCGATCGCTGCCGAGCGCGGTCAGGCCCTGGTCGGCGAGCTGGCGCCACGCCTCTTTCACGCGGCCGGGGTCCCTCGCCCATTCCACGGCGTTGGCGCAGGGCCAGTGCCTGGACAGGAAGCCTCGCACCGAATCGCGCAGCATGGCGCGTTCTTCGTCACTGGGCATGTCGTGCTGCATCGTCGGATTCTCCTGAAAGTCATCAATGGTACAACCATTGTGAATTTTTAGGGCGGGGGAGTAGACGCTCGGCGGTGCGAGTCCGCGCATTTATCATTGGCTCAAAGGTCCAACTTTTTATGGGTTCTCCGGGAGAAACAACATGAACGCCAAAGAATCGCAAACCACGCAGCCGCAGGCCGCAGCGCCGGTGTCGGCCGCGAGGTTCCAGGTCATCCGCTCGGCGCGAGCCTTCGAGGAAATAGCCCAGCAGATACGCACAGAGCTGGCGCAGGGGCGGCTCAAGGTCGGCACGCGGCTGCCGTCGGAGCGCGCGCTGTCCGAGCAGTTCGGCGTGTCGCGCAACACCCTGCGCGAAGCGCTTCGCTCGCTGGAGCACGCCGGGCTCATCCGGCTGCAGAAGGGGGCTACCGGCGGCGCCTTCATCAGCGGGCGCAGTGGCGACGCGATCGCCACGGGCCTGATGGACATGTATCACATGGGGGCCATCCAGCCCGAGCAACTGACCGAGGCGCGCATCTGGCTCGAGTCGATCCTGGTGCGCGAGGCCTGCGCGCGCGCCACGCCGGCCGACATCGAGGCGCTGAGCAGCAACATCGACGCGGCCGAGGAGGCCACGCGCAATGACGACTTTCCCGCGCGCGCCGCCACCAACCTCGAGTTCCACCGCATCCTGGCGCGAATGACGGGCAACCCGATCATGGTGATCGTGATGAACGGCGTGCTCAACGTGCTGGCGGAGTTCATCGGCCAGGTCGGCCACTACGAGAACGCCTACGTGCTGCCGTCTCGCCGCCGTTTCCTGAAGCACCTCGCCGCACGGGATTCGGACGCCGCGGTGGCGGAGATGGAATCCATCCTCAAGCGACTGCAGCGCAGCTACTTGTCGAAGATCGAGGGCGGCGATGCGCAGGAGGCCGAGGCAGCTCCGGCCGCCGCGAAGACGCGCGCCAAGCCGGCCGCCAAATCCCCCGCCAAGCCGGCATCCAAGCCCGCAGCCAAGCCAGCCGCGAAGACGCCGCGCTAGCTGTTCCAGCAGCCCATCGCCAACCGCTCGCCGAAATGCGAGCGGTTTTTTTTTGTCCGACCCGAGGCCAATCCCGCTTGACAGCGCGCAGTCGAATTTCTAGCATTTAGCAATGGTTCAACCAAAAATGGGTTCTATGACGCAAGACAACGACAAGCCTTCGACGGGAGAGTTGCTCGCCGTGTTGCTGGCGCGTGATTTCGAGGACGGTGAAAAAGTCATCATCGGAACCAACTCCGATATCCAGCTGGCCGCCTGCAACCTCGCGCGAAAAATGCAGGCACCGCGACGGTGGTGGATATCGGGCCCCGGCGGCATGGTCAACCCGGTGCGCAATCACCTGCTGTCCACCGCCGACTCGGAGAACATCGAGTCTTCCGAGGCCTGGATGGACCTTCCGAACATGATCGACTTCATCGACTGGAAGATCCACTTCTTCGACTTCGCGATCCTGTCGGCGCTGCAGGTCGACCGTTTCGGCAACATCAACACGGTGGTGGTCGGCGACCAGGCAAAGCCGAAAGTGCGCGGCCCCGGCACGGTCGGCATCAGCGCACTGTGCGGGCTGGCCAAGCGCTTCTACGTGGCGCTCACGCGCCATGACAAGAGCGCCTTCGTGCCCCGCGTGGACTTTCTCTGCGGCCCCGGTCACATGGAAGGCGGCAACTCCCGCGAAGAGGCCGGCCTGCCCGCGGGCGGCCCGAAGCTGGTGGTGTCGCCGCTGGGCGTGTTCGACTTCGAGCCAGTTTCCAAGGCCATGCGCGTGCGCTCGGTGCATCCGGGCGTGACGCTCGAACAGATCCATGCCGCCACAGGTTTCGAGATGCGGGTCGACGGCACGCCGCCCGTCACCGCGATGCCATCCGCAGAAGAGCTGCATCTCCTGCGCACCCACGTCGACACCCGCGGCACCCTTCGCCGCAAATTTCCCTGACAAGGCGCCTCATGAGCAACAAGAGCAAACTGATTTCGCTGGACGAGGCCGTGGCGGTCGTCAAGGACGGGGACCGGGTGGGCCTGGGCGGCTGGATCTTCAATGCACAGCCGATGGCGCTGGTGCGTGCACTCATCCGCAAGGGCGTGCGCAACCTCGATCTGGTGCCCGCGCCCGGCTCCATCGCCCCCGACATGCTGATTGGCGCCGGTTGCGCGCGCAGCACCGCCTGCGTGTTCATCAGCTTCGAGCAGTTCGGCCTGGCCCCGCACTTTCGCCGCCAGGCCGAGGCCGGCACGCTGAAGGTGTACGAACTCGACGGCCCTGGCATTGCCGGCGGCCTGCGCGCCGGCATCTGCGACATGCCGTGGACCGCCATTCCGGACCTGGGCACCGACCTGCCGCGCCACACGCCCGAGCACTATTGGCCCCTGCCGTCGAAACCCGGCGAGCGCAGGATGCTGGCCGCCGCCGCCATCAAGCCGGACGTGTGCCTGCTGCATGCCCAGCAAGCCGACGAATACGGCAACGTGCAGTACCTGGCGACGCCGTTCTTCGACGCCATGCTCGCGCAGGCTTCGCGCCACGTGATCGTCTCGGTCGACCGCATCGTGTCGAGCGACACCATCCGCCGCTCGAACCACCTGACCAAGCTGCCGAGCGTGATGGTCGATGCCGTGGTAGAGGCGCCCTACGGCGCGCATCCCACGTCGTCGCCCTCGCTGTATCGCGCGGACGAGCGCCACCTGAAGGAGTACGTGAAGGCCAGCGTGAGCGACGAAGCCTTCGCCGCGTACCTGAAGCGATACGCCCGCGATGCGGGCACCCACGGTGACTACCTCGATACGCTCGGCGCGTCCCGCCTCGCGGGGCTTGCCGTGTCCGAGTCGAACCTCGCCTGAAAGCCACCCGATGAGCAACACCCCAGCCGCCAAGCCCGGCATCCTGGACGGCGTGCGCGTCCTCGACTTCACCGCGATGATGTCCGGCCCGTACTGCACGCGGCTCATGGCCGACCTCGGTGCCGAGGTCATCAAGGTCGAACCGCCCGAGGGCGACTACATCCGCCTGCGCGCCCCGCGCCGGGAAGGCAGAAGCACCTACTTCGCGCAACTCAACGCCGGCAAGAAGAGCCTGGCGCTCGACCTCAAGAAGCCCGAAGCCATCGCGCTGATCCGCGAGATGGTGTCGAAGTGCGACGTGGTCGTCGAGAACTACCGTCCCGGCGTCATGAAGCGGCTCGGGCTCGACTACGCCTCGCTCTCCGCGCTGAACCCGAAGCTGGTGTACTGCTCGATCTCGGGCTTCGGCCAGGAAGGCGACTGGGCGGGCCGAAGCGCCTACGCGCCGGTGTTGCATGCGGCCAGCGGCTACGACATGGCCAACCTCGACTACCAGGAAGGCGATGTGGAGCGGCCGTTGAAGAACGGCATCTTCGTGGCCGACGTGCTGGGCGGCTCGCTGGCGTTCGGGGCAGTGCAGAGCGCGCTGTTTCGCGCCGCGCGCACGGGCGAGGGCGACCACGTCGACCTTTCGCTGATGGATGCGATGCTCGGCATGCTGGTGTACGAATGCCAGGAGGCGCAGTTTCCGGCCGAGCGGCGCCGGCCGCTGTACCGCCCCACGAAGGCCAGGGACGGTTTCCTGCTGATCGCGCCGGTGAGCCAGAACAACTTCGAGGCGCTGGCGCGCGGCACCGGGCACCCGGAGTGGATCACCGATCCGCGCTTTGCCATCAGCCAGGACCGCGAGCACCACTGGGGCGAGCTGATGCAATTGCTGGACGACTGGGCCGGCCCGCAAAGCGCGGCCGAATGCGAGGCGGCCATGAACGCGGCCGGCGTGCCGTGTTCGCGCTACTTCACCGTGCGCGAGGCGATGCAACTGCCGCCGCTGCAGGAGCGCCAGGCATTCCAGACCATCGACGACGGCTCGGGGCCTTTCCAGGTTCCGAACCCCGCCTTTCGCTTTGCCCGGACCGCCGCGCATGCGCGCAACAGCGTGCCGGCGCTGGGCGGCGACGGCCCCGCGTTGCTCGGCAGCCTGCTGGGCCTGAGCGACGAGCGCGTTGCCGCACTGCGGGAAAGCCGCACGCTGCACGTGCATGGGTGACAAGGGCTTTTTTCGTGAACAAGAACAGGAGACAAGCATGCCGACGATCGAATGGAAGCGTCTTTTCAGACCAAGGGTGAACGCAAAGGCGAAGGCCAGGCTGCTGTGGACCGCGCTGCTGGCCGCGGGCGCGATGGCATTGCCGCAGGCCGGCATCGCGCAAGCGTCGAGCTTTCCCAACAAGCCGATCACCATCATCGTGCCGTACCCGCCGGGCGGCACCACCGACGTGCTGGCGCGGGTGCTGCAGGAGCCGATGCAGCGCTTCCTCAAGCAGCCGGTGATCATCGAGAACAAGGCGGGTGCCTCCGCGGTGCTGGGCACCAAGTTCGTGGCGAAGTCGCCACCCAATGGCTACACACTGCTCTTCCCCAACAACGGCCTCGTGATCTCGCCGCAGGTGTCGAAGGATGCCGACTATGCGCCGCTGAAAGACTTCGCGCCCATCTCGCTGGTCTCGCTGCAGCCGATGATCCTGGTGGTGAACCCGGCGGTGCCCGCCAAGTCGGTGCAGGAGCTCATCGACTACGCCAAGGCCAACCCCGGAAAGCTCGACTTCGCAACCGCCGGGCCGGCCTCGTTCGGCCACCTGGCGACCGAACTGTTCAGCCGCAGGGCCGGCATCCGGATGACGCACATCCCTTACAAGGGGCAGGCGCCGACCACGCAGGCGATCCTCACCGGCGAGTCGAAGGTGCTGCTGAGCACGAGTTCGTCGCAGATGAATGCGTTCATCAAGGACGGCAAGGTGCGGCTGCTCGGTGTTTCTTCACTGCAGCCGTCGCCGTTGGCGCCGGGCGCGCCGCCCATTGCGAACACGCTGGCCGGCTTCAATCCCGAAGTGTGGTTTGGGCTTTTCGCACCCGCCGGTACGCCGCGCGATGTGGTGGCCAAGCTCAACGAGGCCATCGTCAAGTCGCTGGCATTGCCTGAAGTCAAGGAGAAGTTCGAAACCGCCGGCGCCTTTGCCACCGGCAGCACGCCCGAGCAGCTCGGCGCACGCATCGCCGAGGAATACGGCACCTGGACGACGGTGATACGCGAGGCGGACATCAAGTCCGAATAGGCACCTCGCTTCTTGCACCGGCAAGCAAAAAGGGCCGCAACAATCGCGGCCCTTTTGACGTCCGCGCCCGCTCAGGCAGGCTTGAACATCGGGATCGCGAAGCCGCCTTCGGCCGGCTTGAAGCTGACCTCGACCCGGTCACCGATGCGTAGCCCATCGAGGTCGCAGTCGACGATGTTGGTGAGCATGGTCAGGCCCTCGTCCAGCGTCACGTAGGCGAGCGCATAGGGAATGGGCCCCGCCCGCCGCGTCACGCTCACGCTGTAGATCGTGCCCTTGCCCGACGCGTCCACCCATTCGGTGTCGCCCAGGCAGTAGGGGCACAACGCGCGCGGATACCAGTGCAGCTTCGCACAGGCGGTGCAGCGCTTGATGCGCAGCACGCCTTCCTTCGTGGCACTCCAGTAGGCCTCGGTGGCCGCATCGACAATCGGCGCGCCCAACGGGCGCTCTTGGTACATCGTGGTCATTTCAGCTTCTCTCCATGATCAATGTGGCGCTGCCGTGGCGTGAGCCCAGCAGGCCGCCGGTGCCTTGGGCCAGCGCAAGGCGGCAGTCGGGCACCTGCACCTTGGGGTGCGCTTCGCCGCGCAGCTGGCGAACCGCCTCGATCACCTTGGTGATGCCGCCGCGGTTGGCCGGATGGTTGTTGCACAGGCCGCCGCCGTCGGTGTTGAACGGGAGCCTGCCGATGCCGGAGATGAGGTTGCCGTCCATCACGAACTTGCCGCCTTCGCCTTTCCTGCAGAAGCCCAGGTCTTCCAGCTGCATCAGCACGGTGATGGTGAAGCTGTCGTAGATCGACGCGTACTGAATGTCCGCCGGCGTCACGCCCGCTTCCGCGAATGCGATGGGGCCCGACACGGCCGCGCCCGAGTAGGTGAGGTCGACCTGCCCGTTGGCCTGGCCCTTCACGGTTTCGCCCGCGCCGAGCACGGTGACGATGGGGCGCTTCAGCGCGCGCGCGATTTCGGGGCGCACCACCAGCAGCGCGCCGCCTCCGTCGCTCACCACGCAGCAGTCGAGCTTGTGCAGCGGGTCGGAGATCATGGGCGAAGCCAGCACCTCTTCCACCGTGACCGGTTCGCGCAGCATCGCATTCGGGTTGTGCTGCGCATGCGCCGCGGCCGCGACCTTGATCCACGCGAGCTGCTCGCTGGTGGTGCCGAACTCGTGCATGTGGCGCGCTGCGGCCAGCGCATACATGTTGACGGTGACGGGCGCATAGGGCATCTCCCAGGGCACGTCCGGCGTGGCCGCGGTCACGTTGCGCGGACCCGTGCCCACGGTGCTGGCCTCGCTGCGCGGACGGCCGGCCAGCGTGATCAGCGCTACGTTGCACTTGCCCGCGGCAATCGCCTGCGCCGCATGGGAGACCTGGATCAGGTAGGCGGAACCGCCCGTGTCGGTGGTGTCGACATGGCGCACCTTCAGCCCGAGGTAGTCGACCATGCTGAGCGGCCCGAGGCCGGGCGAGTCGCCGGCGCAGAAGTAGCCGTCGACGTCCTGCAGCGACAGGCCGGCGTCGGCCAGCGCGCCGCGCGCGCATTCGGCGTGCAGCTGCGCCACGGTCTTGTCGGGCGCCTTGCGCGTGGGGTGTTCGAAAGCGCCCGCGATGCAGGCCTGTCGTTTGATGCTCATTGATTGCTCCGTGTTCTTGCCCGTGCGGGGCCATGAAATCGACCGGATCCAGCGTCTCGCAAGGCTTGACGGTGTTTCGGTCTCATCATTATCATTGGTTCAACCAAAATAAATCAAGACGCAAACGCGTTCAGCGATGAACCAGAACCTCTACGCGCAGTTCGAGCAGCGCTTTCCGCACGACGACGGCGCCCCCGCCATGGTGTTGCCGGGCGGGCGGCTCTACAGCTACGGCCAGTTGAAGGGCGAAAGCGCGCGCTACGCGCGGCTGCTCACGTCGCTGGGCGCGCAGCCCGGCGACCGCATCGCGGTGCAGGTGGAAAAGTCGGCTTCGGCCGTCTTCCTGTACCTGGGCGCGCTGCGCGCCGGTTGCGTCTTCGTGCCGATGAATCCCGCCTACCAAAGCGGTGAACTGGCCCACTTGCTGGGGGACGCGCGGCCGCATGTGTTCGTGGTCCGCCCGCAGGCCGCGGCCCAGGGGCGTGTGCTGGCCGCGGCGGCCGGCGTGCCCCATGTACTTGTACTGGGCGATGACGGGGAAGGCGAAATTGCGCAGGCGGCGGCCCGGCAGGTGCCGCGCTCGGCCATCGCGCAGCGCAGCGCCGACGACCTTGCGGCAATCCTGTACACGTCCGGCACGACGGGGCGGCCCAAAGGCGCGATGCTGACACACCGCAACCTGGGCGTGGGCGTGAGCACGCTGCATCGGTTCTGGGCGTTCGAGCCCGGCGACGTGCTGCTGCACATCCTGCCGATCTATCACTTCCACGGCCTGTTCGTTGCCTTGCACTGTGCACTGTGGAACGGCAGCGCGATGCGGTTCGAGCCGCGATTCGATGCCGCGCGCGCCGTCGCGCTGCTCTCGTCGAGCACCGTGTGCATGGGCGTGCCGACGCATTACGTCCGCATGCTCGGCGAACCCGGGCTCGACGTCGCCGCATGCCGCGGCATGCGGCTGTTCGTCTCGGGCTCGGCTCCCTTGCTGGCGGACACCTTCAACGCGTTCCGGCGACGCAGCGGCCACGCCATCCTCGAGCGCTACGGCATGACGGAGGGCGGCATGTTCGCGTCCAACCCCTACCTCGGGGAGCGCCGCTGCGGCACGGTGGGCCGTGCGCTGCCCGGTGTATCTCTGCGCGTGGTCGATGCCGGGGGCGCGTCGGCTGCGCCGGGAGAGACGGGGCAGATCCAGGTGAGGGGCGCCAACGTCTTCGCCGGTTATTGGCGGCTGCCGGAGAAGACCTCCGAAGAGCACACGGTCGACGGCTTCTTCAAGACCGGCGACCTGGGCCGGTTGAGCGAAGACGGCTACCTCACCATCGTGGGGCGCGACAAGGACCTCGTCATTTCGGGCGGACTCAACGTCTACCCCAAGGAAATCGAGGAGGTCATCGACGCGTTACCGGGCGTGCGAGAGTCGGCCGTCATCGGGCTGGCGCATCCGGACTTCGGCGAAGCGGTGGTTGCCGTGGTGGTGCGCGATACGTCGATCGACTGCACCGCGGTCCCGCAGGCCGCGGACGTTGTCGGTGCGGTGAAGGCCAGCCTGGCGGCGTTCAAGGTGCCCAAGACCGTTCATTTCGTCGAGGAACTGCCCCGCAACACGATGGGCAAGGTGCAGAAGAACCTGCTGCGCGAACGCTTTGCTCCCGGCCCGGGTGCAAGTGCAGCAAAGAACACCAGAAAGAAGAGACAACATGACCCCGCATGAGCTCAGCACGTGGCCGCACAGCTTGCCGCGCGACATCGATATCCCACCCACCAACCTGTGTGCCAACCTCCTGGTGTCGGCCATGCGCTACCCCGACAGGGCCGTGCTGGTCGACGACTTCGGCAGCCTCGGCTACGCCGAGCTGGTCGATCAGGTCGAGCGCATCGCAGCCTTCCTGCAGAACGAACTGGGTGTGCAGCGCGGCGACCGGGTGCTGATCTACCTGCAGAACGGACGCGGCTGGATCGCGGCCTACTTCGCCATCCTGCGCATCAATGCGGTCGTGGTGCCGGTGAATCCGATGAACAGGCGCGACGAGCTACCGCACTACCTCAGCGACACGGGCGCGGTGGCTGCCTTCTGCAGCGCAGACAACGTGGCGGAACTGCTTGCCGCGTCCGCGGCCCAGCAGCTGCGCCGCGTGATCGTGGTGGGCAACCCGGGGCCGGCCGAGATGCAGCCCGAATCCGCGCAAGGTCCGTCGCGCACGACAGGCCTGCGCCGCGTGCTCGCCGCGGCCTCCGGCGCGTTGCAGCCGCTGGAGCATCTGCCGGACGCGCTGGCCCTCATTCTCTACAGCTCGGGCTCCACCGGTGCGCCCAAGGGCTGCATGCACACCCACCGCACGCTCATGGCCAGCACCGTGATCGTCGCGCACTGGATGGGGCTGGTGCCGCACTCGGTCCAGCTGGTGGCGCTGCCTTACTTCCACATCACGGGCATGCAGAACCTGATGAACGCGCCCATCTACGGCGGCGGCACGCTGGTGTTGATGAAGCGCTGGAACCGCGACGAAGCCGCGGAGCTCATCGCGCGCCACCGCGTGAGCCATTGGACGGCGATGCCGACGATGGTGATCGACTTTCTCTCGAGCCCGCGCCTTGCGGAATACGACCTGAGCTCCGTGCGGCGCATCGGCGGCGGCGGAGCAGGCATGCCCGAGGCGGTGGGCGAACGCCTGAAGGCGCTGACGGGGCTGGACTTCCTGGAAGGCTACGGCCTCTCGGAGACCGCGCACGTGTCGGGCAATCCGCCTGCCGCGTTCAAACGGCAGTGCCTGGGCGTGCCGCTGTTCAACACGGACCTGCGCATCGTCGACCCCGACACGCTGGCCGAGCTGCCGCCCGGCGAGGTGGGTGAGATCGTGATGGCGGGGCCGCAGGTGTTCGTCGGCTACTGGCGCAACGAGGAGGCCACGCGCACCGCCACGCTGGAGATGGACGGCAAGCGCTTCGTGCGCAGCGGCGACCTGGGCCGGCGCGACGAGGAGGGCTACTTCTTCATCGTCGACCGCCTCAAGCGCATGGTCAACGCGTCGGGCTACAAGGTCTGGCCGGCGGAGGTGGAGGCGATGCTTCACGAGCACCCGGCCATCGCCGAGGCATGCGTGATAGCGGCCGTCGACGCCTACCGCGGGGAGACGGTGAAGGCGGTGGTCGTGTTGCGCGATGCGCAGGCCGGCGTGCGAGAGGCCGACATCATCGAGTGGGCCCGCAACAAGATGGCCGCCTACAAGTACCCGCGCCTGGTCGAGTTCGTCGCGGAACTGCCGAAGTCGCCTACCGGAAAGATCGCCTGGCGCCAGCTGCAGGACGCCGAGCGCGCGAAAACCCTGCGTGCCGCGGCTTGATGCCGGCGCGCAATCCAAATATCATTGGTTCAACCAAACTAAAGCAACAGGATTTTCATGCAGAATCTAGTCACTCTCGAAGGCCGCACGATCGTCGTCACCGGCGCGGGGCAGGGCATTGGCAAGGCCATTGCTGAGCTGGTCGTCGACCTGGGCGGCAACGTGGTTGCCGTCGACCTGAATCCCGATACGCTCAAGTCCGCGATGGCAGAGCTTCCTTCGGCGCGCGTGCAGCAGGTGGTCGGCAGCGTCACCGACGCGGCGCTGGCGGCCAGCGCGGTCGAGGAAGCGGTGGCCCGCTTCGGCGGCGTGCACGGCCTTGTCAACAACGCGGGCATCACACGCCCCGCCATGATCGAGAAGATGACGGCCCAGCAGTGGCAGGACGTGATCGATGTGCACCTGACCGGCACCTTCTTCTGGCTCCAGGCCGTGGGCCGCCACATGGTGTCGCGGGCCAAGAGCGGAGACACCAGCGGTGGCGCCATCGTCAACATTTCCTCGGACGCGGGCCGCAAGGGCTCCATCGGCCAGGTCAACTACGCCGCCGCCAAGGCGGGCATGCTCGGCGTCACCATGACGGCGGCGCGCGAATGGGGAAAGTACAACATACGCACCAACTCGATCTGCTTCGGCGTGGTCGAGACGCCAATGACCGAGGTGGTGCGCGGCGAGAAATTCCGTGACGGCATGCTGGCGCAGATTCCACTGGGTCGCTGGTCGACGCCGCAGGAAGTGGTGAAGACGGTGTGCTTCCTGATGTCCGATGCCGCCTCGTACATCACCGGGCAGCACCTGGGGGTGAACGGCGGCTTCCACATCAGCCTGTAGGCGCCCGACCGTGAAGACGCGCCTCACCGAACTGCTCGGTATACGCTATCCGATCGTGCAGGGCGGCATGCAGTGGGTCGGCCGCGCCGAGATGGCCTCGGCCGTATCGAACGCTGGCGGCCTGGGCATGCTCACGGCGCTCACGCAGCCCACGCCCGAGGACCTGGCGCGCGAAATAGAGCGCTGCCGCGGCATGACGGACAAGCCCTTCGGCGTGAACGTGACCATGCTGCGCAGCGTGAATCCTCCTCCCTACGAGCGCATCTTCGCCACCATCGTCGAGAGCGGCGTGAAGGTCGTCGAGACCGCAGGCAACGTGCCCGCCGAGGTGGTCGCCCTGCTCAAGCGCAGCGGCATCGCCGTGCTGCACAAGTGCACCTCGGTGCGCCACGCGGTGGCCGCGGAAAAGCGCGGCGTGGATGTCATCAGCATCGACGGCTTCGAATGTGCCGGCCATCCGGGCGAGGACGATGTGCCCGGGCTGGTGCTGATCCCCGCCGCCACGCGTGCGCTTGAAATCCCCGTCATCGCCTCGGGCGGCATTGCCGATGGACGCGGCATGGCCGCCGCGCTGGTGCTGGGCGCCGAGGGCGTGAACATGGGCACGCGCTTCGTCTGCACGCAGGAGGCGCCTGTGCACGACGCCATCAAGCAGGCGCTGGTGAATGGCAGCGAGCGCGACACGCGTCTGATTTTCCGCAGCATGGGCAACACCGCGCGCGTGTTCGCGAATGCAGTTGCGAACGAGGTCATCGCCACCGAGCGGCGCCCCGGCGGCTGCGCCTTCGAAGACGTTCGCGCGCTGGTGTCCGGCGCGCGCGGCAAGGCTGCGCTCGAATCCGGCGAAGTGGACGCCGGTCCCGTCTGGGCTGGCCAGGTGATCGGATTGATCGACGACGTGCCGACGTGCGCAGCCTTGCTGGAGCGCATGGTGGCCGAGTGCCGCCAGCAACTGGCACGCGCGGCTGCATTCTTCTAGGGCCGCCGACTCGCATGCGAGATCGTGGCACCGAAGCGCTTGCAGGCTTCATCCGCGCGCACGGCCGACGTTCACAGGGGCGGTGCCGTGCCCGGATTCATTTCTCTCCAAGGACCAGACCATGTTCATGCCCCCCGACAGCAGACTGCATCTCGATCCGCAGGACGAGTACACCCACACGCCCGAAGCGGCCGGCAACTACAACGAGAGCATGTACTTCAACGCCTTCGACACGGCGCGAGGCATCGGCGCGTGGATGCGCCTGGGCAACCGGCCCAACGAAGGCCATGCCGAGATGACATGCTGCGTGTACCTGCCCGACGGACGCGTCGGCTTCATGTACGGGCGCCCGCCCATCTCCCACAACGAGGCCATGGACGCGGGAGGCCTGCGCTTCGAGGTGCTGGAGCCCTTCAAGCGCCTGCGCGTGAGCTACGAGGGCGAGCTGTTGATCATGGACGACCCGCATGCCATGGCCGACCCCGGCAGTGCCTTCAAACGGTATCCGAAGCGGCGCGCCGCCATCTCGCTCGACTACGAGGGCATCTCGCCGATGCACGGTGGGGAAATCGTGGCGCTCGACGGCAGCCGGTTCGAGCTCGATCCCGAGCACTCGGTCTACCGCGGCCATACCGAGCAGAACATGGCGGTGCGCGGCCACATCACCGTGGACGGCGTGCGCCACGAGATCGACGGCTTCGGGTACCGCGACAAGTCGTGGGGGCCGCGCCACTGGCACAGCTTCTATTGGTACAAGTGGCTCCCCGTCACATTCGATCGCGGTTTCGGCGTGCTGCTGTCCGTCAAGGGACGCAAGGGCGGCCTGCCCAACAACGTGAGCGGCAACGTGCTGCGCAACGGCCGCTACGAACCGGTGCTCGAAGGCCGCATCGCGACCGTCTACGACGACAAGTACTACCCGGTGCGCTTCACCGCGCTGGTTCGCACCGCGGAGCGCAGCTACACGCTCGAAGGCGAGGTCGGCGCGCTGGTGCCGCTGCGCCACAAGAGCGCCAGCGGGGAGCCGGGCGCCTACACCCGCATCACCGAAGGCATCACCACCTACCGGTGCGAGGGGCGCACCGCGCTGAGCATGTCGGAGTATTGCGACGTGATGGTCAATGGCACGCCGGTCTCGGTGCTGGAGGAGCCCGCATGAACACGCTGGTCTACGCTGTGGAAGACGGCGTCGCGACGCTGACGCTGAACCGGCCCGAATCGAAGAACGCGATCAGCCCCGAGATGGCCGACGAATTGGGCGAGCTGCTGGCGCGCATTCGTGCGGACGATGCGGTGCGTGTGCTCGTCGTCACGGGTGCGGGCGGCGCCTTCTGCGCCGGTGGCGACGTCAAGGCGATGGGCGAGGGTGGCCCGCGCACGCCCGAGCAGCGGCGTGCCGGCATGGCGCGCTATACGCGCATCTGCACCGAGCTGATGGCGCTCGACCGGCCGGTGATCGCGGCGGTCGACGGCGTGGCCTTCGGCGCGGGTTTCAGCATCGCGCTGATGTGCGACATCGTGCTGCTGAGCGATCGCGCGCGGCTGTGCATGGTGTTCCAGCGCATCGGCCTGGTGCCGGACATGGGGGCCTACTACACGCTGCCGCGCGTGGTGGGCCTGCAGCGTGCGAAGGAGCTGATTTTCTCCGCGCGGGAGATCGACGCGGCCGAGGCGCGGCAGCTGGGCATCGCGATGGAGGTGCTGCCCGCCGAGAACCTGATGCCGCGCGCACTTGCCATTGCGCGCAGCTTTGCCGGGGCCTCGCCCGTGGCCATGAGCGTCTCCAAGCGGGCGCTCCAAAGCTCGCTCGGCAGCGACCTGCCGACCATGCTGGAGATCGAAGCCGCGGGCCAGGCGCTGGCTTCCAACAGCGAGTACGCCAAGGAAGCGGTGCGCCGCTTTGCCTCGCGCGAGCCCGCCCAGTTCCGCTGGCCGGCGGCAGGCTCGTGAACATCACATCGCTCCACACTGAAACACAAGGAACAGCAGATGCTCGACTATCGCAAGGCACGTGACTGGCACTCAGGCGACATGCAGCACGTGTACACCCCCAAGGACACGATGCTCTACGCGCTGGGGCTCGGCCTGGGCGCCGACCCGCTCGACGAGAGGCAGCTGCGCTTCGTCTACGAAAAGGAGCTGGTGGCGCTGCCGACCATGGCTGCCGTGCTGGCCTCGCCAGGTTTCTGGATGCGCGAGCGCAAGGAGATCGGTATCGACTTCATGAAGCTCGTGCACGGCGAGCAGTCGGTGCGCCTGCATGCGCCGCTGCCGCCGTCAGGCACGGTGGTCGGGCGCACGCTCGTGACTCGGGTGGTCGACAAGGGCGAAGGCAAGGGTGCGATCCTGCATGTGGAAAAGGAACTCGTCGGTGCCGCGCAACAGCCGTTGGCCACGGTCGAGAGCGTCTACTTCCTGCGCGGCGACGGCGGCTTCTCCAGTGCGGACGGCCAGGCCGACGAGCCCGCGCCCGCTGCGGCAGCCATGCCCGAGTCGGCGCCCGAACTCGTGCTCGACCTGCCCACGCGTGCTGACCAGGCCTTGCTCTACCGCCTGTCGGGCGACATCAACCCGCTGCATGCCGAGCCTGCCTTCGCGGCCAAGGCCGGTTTTGCACGGCCCATTCTTCACGGGCTTGCGACCTGGGGCATCGCCGGGCGCGGGTTGATCGCCGCGTTCGCGGATTTCGATGCGACGCGCCTGTCGGCCATGCGCGCGCGGCTGTCGGCACCGGTCTATCCCGGCGAAACCATCCGTCTGGAAGGCTGGCGCGACGGCGGCGAAATCGCCTTCCGCGCGCGGGTGGTGGAGCGCGACGTGCTGGTGCTCACGAACGGCCGGGCCGAACTGCGAGGCACGTCGCGTTGAGAGCCTGGCAGGTCGAAGCACTGAGCGATCCGGGCCGGATGCGGCTGGCCGAGCTGCCGGTGCCCACGCCGGCGCATGACCAGTACTTGGTGAAAGTGGAAGCAGCGGGCCTCAATTTTCTGGACACGCTTGCCATCAAGGGCCGGTACCAGACCAAGCCGGCCCTGCCGTTCACGCCCGGCGTGGAGGTGGTGGGCACCATCGTCAGCGGCGAAGGTGCCGGCACGCGCGTGGCCTGCGCCACGCCGGCCGGCAGGTTCGGCGGCTTCGCTGAATATGCGCTGGTGCCGCATGCCGAGGCGATGCCCATCGCGTCCGACGTGGCGCCCGGTGCCGCCCTGGCGCTGCGCGGCAACTACCCGACCTCGCTCTACGCCCTGCGGCATGCCGGGCGCCTGCAAGCAGGGGAAACCTTGCTGGTGCACGCTGGCGCCGGCGGTGTCGGCAGCGCGGCTGTGCAACTCGGCAAGCTGATGGGCGCGCGCGTGATCGCCACCGCGGGCAGTGCCGCCAAGCGCGACGCCTGCCTGACACTCGGCGCGGACGCGACCATCAACTACACCGACGCGAGGTGGGTCGACGAGGTGCGCAAGCTTGCACCGCAGGGTGTGGACGTGATCTACGACCCGGTCGGCGGCGACATCGGCGCGCAAAGCGTGCGCTGCTTGGCCTTTGGCGCGCGGCTGCTGGTGGTCGGCTTCGCCAGCGGCGCGTTGACGGCGTTGCCCGCCAACCGCCTGCTGCTGGCCAATGCCTCGGCGGTCGGTGTGTTGTGGGGCGAGGTGCGCAAGCGCGAACCGGCGCTGGCGCGGCAACTGGGCGAAGAGATCCAGGGCTGGTACCTGTCGGGGCGGATTCGGCCGCTCGAGGCCTCGGTGTTCGACTTCGAGGATGCGCCGGCGGCGCTCGCGGCGCTGGAACGGCGGCAGACCTCGGGAAAGGCGATTCTTCTGTTGCGCCGCTGAGGCGTGCGTTCCCGCCGCGCCTGCGCCATAATCAATGGTTCTACCAAAGGAGATATCATGGATTTTGACCTGCCCCCCGAAGCGGAAGAGATGCGCGTTGCCACGCGCGACGCCGTCGATGCGTTGCTCAAGCTCGAAACGCGCTATCAGGAAACCGGCGAAGTGCCCGAGCAGGTGGAGGCCACGCTGCGCGAGATGGGCTTCTACGGCATGTCGATTCCAGAGCCCTATGGCGGCATGCCTGTCGACCACCTCACCAGCGTGGCGGTGCAGCTCGAGCTGGCGCGGCTGCCGCCGCAGTTCTGGCCCTTCGTGCGCTCCGCGCTCGGGCCGGGCGTGCACATCATCGTGGACCATGGCTCGGAAGCCATCAAGAAGAAGTGGCTGCCCGAGATTGCATCGGGACGTTCGCGCAACTGCATTGCCATCACCGAGCCGCACGCCGGCTCCGACGCCGCGAAGATGACGACCACGGCGCGCCGCGACGGCGACCACTACGTGCTCGACGGCGTGAAGACCTTCATCTCGAACGCCAACCATGCGCATTCGATCACCGTGCTCGCCTCCACCGACCGTTCGGCCGGCAAGAAGGGAATTTCGGCCTTTCTGCTGGACACGACCACGCCCGGCTTCAAGGTCACGCGGACCATGCCCACCATGGGCTGGATGGACGACAGCCTGTGCGAGATTTCCTTCACCGACTGCCGCGTCCCGGTGGAGAACCTGCTGGGCGAAGAGGGGCGCGGTCTTTCGTACGCGATGTCGGGGCTCAACGAAGGCCGGCTGAACGTGGGTTGCCAGGCGCTCGGGCCGGCACAGATTGCGCTCGACGAAACCATCGAGCATGCCAAGACGCGCGTCACCTTCGGCCAGGCGCTGGGAGAGCACCAGGCCATCCAGCACATGATCGCCGACATGGCCATGGACCTGCATGCGGCGCGTATGGTGCTGTTCGAGGCCGTGTGGCGCGCCGCGCGCGGCGAAGACGCACGCATGAAAGCGTCGATGGTGAAGGTGATCTGCACCGAGGCCGCATGCCGCATCGCCGACAAGGCGCTGCAGATCTTCGGCGGCTCGGGCTATTGCCGCGGCACCATCGTGGAGCGGGTATACCGCGACCTGCGCGTGCTGCGCATCTATGAGGGCGCCTCGGAAATCCACCGCAACATGATCGCCAGGCAACTGCTCGCCTGAACGTGGCGCCGTCCGTGCCCGGCGCGCTGCCGGGCGCGGGCCTCAGGCCGTCAACGCATCAGCTCGCGTGCGATCACCACGCGCTGGATCTGGTTCGTGCCCTCGAAGATCTGGTTGAGCTTGGCGTCGCGCATCATCTTTTCCACGGGGTAGTCCTTCACGTAGCCGTAGCCGCCGAAGACCTGCACCGCGTCGGTGGTCACCTTCATCGCCACGTCGCTCGCGAAGCACTTGGCCATGCTCGCGAACTTGGGCAACTGGTTCCAGTCGCCGATGTCGGCGAGCCGCGCGGTTTCGTACACCAGGCAGCGCGCGGCCTCGATCTGCATGGCCATGTCCGCCAGCATGAACTGGATGCCCTGGAACTCGATGATCGCCCGCTTGAACTGCTTGCGCTGCCTGGCGTAGCCCAGCGCCGCATCGAGCGCGCCCTGGGCCAGGCCGACCGACGCGGCGGCGATGGCTGGGCGATTGAGGTCCAGCGCGCGCATGGCCGAGCGGAAGCCCTTGCCTTCCTCGCCCAGGCGGTTTTCCGCCGGCACGCGCACGTTGTCCAGGTACACCGGCACGTTGATCGTGCCCTTCATTCCCATCTTGCGTTCGTTGCGGCCGAAGGTGAGGCCCTTGCTGTTCTTCACGTCCACGATGAAGGGGCTGATATCGTCGGCGCCGCCGCGCTCACCGGTCTTGGCGAACACCAGGATGTAGTCGGCGCGGCTGCCGAAGGTGCACCACTGCTTCTGCCCGGTGAGCACGTAGCTCTCGCCGTCGCGCACGGCGCGCGTGCGCATGCCGCCGACGTCGCTGCCGCAGTCGGGCTCCGAGATGGCGATGGCGGTCACGGTGCGGCCTTCGGCCAGCAACGGCAGAAAGCGCTGCTTCTGATCCTCGGTGCCGAAGTGCATGATCGGCAGCGCGAACATGGTGTTCATGCCCGCCATGAGCGCGCACGACTCCGACACGCGTGAGATTTCTTCCCGCGCGATGCACACCATCGTCAGGTTCGCGCCCGGGCCGCCGTATTCCTCCGGCACCCAGAGCTGCAGCAGGCCCATGTCGCCGTAGATCGGAATCAGCTCCTCGGGAAAACGGTCGTTCTCGTCGATCTCCGCGGCGATGGGCGCGACGTGGCGCTCGACCATGCGGCGCACGCCGTCGCGGAATGAAATCTGTTCTTCGGTGAAGTTCATGCGGGTCTTTCGGTATGTGGCCACTTCGGGTTGTTGATGGCGAGCGCCTCGCCCAGGCCTTGGCGCAGCTGCGCGGCCAGGTCGGCGTCGATGGGTATCTCGCCTGCGCGGATGGCGTCGGCCAGCTCGCGGCTCATGGCCGCGGAGGCTTCATCGTGCGGCTGACCGAGGCGCAGTTCGCGCTCCACGATGCGCAGCACGTTCACCGTCACGCGCGCCTGGAAGCGGTGATAGCCGTCCAGCGTGGGCAGCAGTTCGTCTTCGAGGTAGCGGGCGGCGGCCAGCAGCAGGGTGCCGGCGGGAGGTACGGAGTTCGGCATGGTGGGGTCAGGCCTCGATGAGTTGGAAGAAGTCCCACAGCGGCTCTTCCATGCGCCGGCCGACCGCGCACAGTTCCAGGCTTGCGGGGCTGCCGTCGGCTCGCACCGAAAGCCCGCGCCGCACGCAGCCGATGGCCCACTTGAGGTTGGAAAAGGCCTCCCAGAAGCGCACGCGCAGCGGGTCCACCGGCCTGCCGCTCGCGCGCTCGTAGGCCGCGTACAGGTCTTCGCGCGCCCCGAAGCCTCCCGCCTCGCCCGCGCCGCCGAAGCGCCAGGTGCGCATGCACAGCACGCCCAGGTCCTGCATCGGGTCGCCGACCCGGGCGATCTCCCAGTCGAGCACGCAGCGGATGCCTTCGCTGCCGACGATCAGGTTGCCCGTGCGAAAGTCGGAATGCACGAGTGCGTCGGGCCAATCGACCGGCAGGTTCTTGCGCACCCATTGCACCGCGTACTCGAGCGCTGGATGGCTGAAGCCCGTGCGTGCCAGCAGGCCGGCGTACACCTCGAGCTCCCGCGCGGGCGAGAGCCGCTGCAGAAAGGGAAGCTCGGCGACCGGCATCGAGTGGATCGCCGCGAGGATGGTCCCGGCCTGGGCGGCCATCGCGCGACGGGCCCCGGCATAGGCCGGGTCGGACACGAGCTTTCGGCCCAGCGTCTCGCCCTCGACGCGTTCGGTGACGTAGCCGCGCTCGAGGCCGTCGTGCACGTCGAGCACGGCGAGCACCGCGGGTGCCGGCACGCCGTGTGCGCGCGCCGCGATCATCACGCGCGCGTCTTCGGCCGCGTCGAGCTTGGGCGCGGCGATGCCGGCAGATGCAGATTCCGATGCCGACGCAGTCGTTGTGGGCATCTGCTGCAGGATCATCGGGCGGCGCCCGTCGGCCGTGAGCAGGTCGAACGACCAGGTCGTCTTGGTCGCGCCGCCGGTGAGCCGGCGCAAGTCCTCGACGCTGCCATGCAGGCCCGCATGGCGCTGAAGCGCGAGGGCGAGGCGGCGCGCAATGTGCGGGGCGTCCACGTCAGATCTTCCGGCCCGCGGCCTGCCAGAACGGGTCGCGCAGCCAGCGCTTGAAGATCTTGCCGCTGTCCTCTCGCGGCAGCGCGGCATGGAAGTCGAAGCGGCGCGGCACCTTGTACCTGGCGATGCGGTCCTCCAGAAAGGCGCGCAGCGCATCGGCGTCGGGTGCGGTGCCGGGCATCGGCTCGACGGCCGCGGCCAGCGATTCGCCCATTTCCTCGTCGGGTATGCCGAAGACGGCGCAGTCGCGCACGAGGGGGCACTGCAGCAACGCGGCCTCGATCTCGGCCGGATAGATGTTCACGCCGGCCGAAATCACCATGTCGGAGCGGCGGTCGCACAGGTAGAGGTGGTCGTCCTTCACGTAGCCGACGTCGCCGCAGCTGATGAGGCCGTCGCGCTCCACCTCTTTCCGCTTTTCGGGATGGTTGTGGTACGTGAAGTCGGCGTAGGCCGGCACGCGCACGAAGATCTCGCCGACTTCGCCGGGCGCCACCGGCTGGCCGTCTTCTCCGTAGAGCACCATGCGCGCATCGGGGTTGAGCCGGCCCACGCTGCCGGGGAAGGCGAGCCAGTCTTCGGGCGTGCTGAGCGTGGCGGTGCCGACCTCGGTGCCGCCGTAGGTCTCGTAGACCACCGGGCCCCACCAGTCCATGAGGGCGCGCTTGGTCTCGGCCGAGCAGGGCGCGCCGGTGTGCGTCACCCACTTCAGGGAACTCAGGTCGTAGCGCTCGCGCACGTCTTCGGGCAGCTTGAGCATGCGCACGAACATGGTGGGCACGGCCACCATGTGGCTGATGCGGTGCCGCTCGATGGCGGCGAGCACGGCCTCGGCGTCGAACCGGGTCTGCATCACCAGCAGGTCGCAGATCGGCAAGGCCTGGCGTGCGTAGGCGTTAGGCGAGGAGTGGTACAGCGGGCCGCCGATGAGCGCACGCACGCCCGGCTGCAGGCCGTAAACGCGGCGCATCAGTTGCACGTAGGCGGCAGCCTGCTCCGGCGTGGCCGCGTCGCGTTTCACGCCCTTGGCCCGGCCGGTGGTGCCCGAGGTGTAGATCATGGTCGCGCGGCTGCGCCGCGGCGGGCCGTCCCATGGCGCGAAGGCTCCGAGCCAGGCGTTCCATTCCGCCGCATCGGCCGGCACTTGCGTCGCGGCTTCGGCCAGCGAGAAGGCGCGGACCGCCTCGGGCGGCGTGGGCACGGTGATGACCACGGTGTCAGCGGGAATGTGTTCGCGCACCGGCGCGAGAAGGTCGGCATGCCCGACCAGCACCTTCGGCGCCACATCGTTCAGTATGTAGAGCACCTCTTCGGGTTTGCCGTGCCAGTTGATGGGCACCGCGTAGGCGCCGAGCGCGGCGGCCGCCTGCTGCGCTTCGAAGAAGGCGAAGTCGTTGCGCAGCAGCAGCGCGATGGCATCGCCTTCTCGCACGCCCGCCGTATCGAAGCCGCGCGCGGCGCGCAGGGCGCGCTGCATCAGGGCGTCGCGCGCCATGCTGCGCTGGTCGAGGAACACCTGGGTCATGTCTTCGTGTCTCCGTGGTCTGCGATCGAAGAAGCGAAAAAGGCCGGGTCCGTCCACCACGGATAGAAGTCGGGCATGCCAGTGCTCACCTTGTCCGGGAACCTGGCGGGCCGCTTCTCCTTGAACGAGGTCACGCCCTCCGCGCTGTCGGCGGAGCCGCCGCGCGATTCGAGCGCCGCGCTCTCCAGCCGGTGCGCTTCCATGGGGTGGCTGGCGCCCAGCATGCGCCACATCAGTTGCCGCGTGAGGGCCACGGACACCGGCGCGGCGTTCTCCGCGATGTCCAGTGCCTTTGCCTGCGCGCGCGCAAGCAGTTCGCCCGGTTCGCACACCTGGCTCACGAGCCCGCCGGCCAGTGCCTCGGCCGCATCGAACACCGTGCCGCCCAGACTCCATTCGAGCGCCTTCGAAATGCCCGCCACGCGCGGCAGGAACCAGCTGGCGCATGCGTCGGGCACGACGCCCCGGCGCGCGAACACGAAGCCGAAGCGCGCGTCGCTGGACGCGATACGCACGTCCATCGGCAGCAGCATCGATGCGCCGATGCCCACGGCCGCGCCGTTGATCGCACCGATCAGCGGCTTGGTGCAGGCAAACAGGCGCAGCGCGAGCACGCCGCCGCCGTCGCGGCCGGGCTCCTCCCCCGGCTCGGGCGCGCGTGCCGGCGACGACGTATCGAAAGCCCGCGCGCCTTCCGACAGGTCGAACCCCGCGCAGAAGGCGCGGCCCGCGCCGGTGACGACGATGGCGCGCACGGCGTCGTCGGCGTCGGCCAGGTCGAGCGCCCGGCATAACTCGCGACGCATCAGGCGCGTCATGGCGTTGAGCTTCTCGGGGCGGTACAGCGTGAGCGTGAGGACCGGCCCGGAAAGATCCCAGCGAATGTTTTCGAACACTGCCTCGCTCATTGCATCTCCGCCAGCCGTGTCGCCTGGGCCTCGACGTCGCCGAAGAGCTGGTCGATCAGCGTCACGCGGCGCAGGCAGTGGCCCACGGCGTATTCCTCGGTCATGCCGATGCCGCCGTGAAGCTGGATGGCTGCGTGGCAGAGGCTGCGGCCATGCCGGCCGATCATCAGCTTGGCGCGCGCGAGGTCGGCGCGTGCATCGTGCGCATCGAGGCCGTCCGCTGCAATGGCCGCGGCCATCGCCATGCTGCGGCACATCTCGAGGCTGACCAGCATCTCCGCCGCCCGGTGGCGCAGCGCCTGGTTCTCGCCGATCAGGCGGCCGAACTGCTTGCGTGTGTTCAGGTAGTCGATGGCGAGCCGGTAGGCCGATTCCATGGCGCCCACGGCATCGGCGCAAACCGCTGCGGTGCCAGCCGCCAGGGTGCCCTCGATGGCCTTCAGCGCAGCGGCGCCGTCGCGCGGATCGCCGAGCGGCAAGGCCGCCGCCGCGCTGAAATGGAGTTCACCGCCCGGCGTGTCGTCCACCATGCGGTGGGGGCGGCAACCCACGCCTTGGGCGGAGGCGTCGACCAGGAAGAGGGCGAGGCCGTTCGCATCGCCCGGGGCGCCCGCGGTGCGCGCGCTGACCACGAACCGGTGCGCGGCCGTGGCGTGCAACACATTGCACTTGGCGCCGTCGAGGCGCCATTGGCCGCCGTCCTGCCGTGCCGTGGTCTCCACCCACAGTGCAGCCGGGTGCCCGCCGGCTTCGTCGTGCGCCCAGGCCAGGCGAATTTCGCCGCTGGCCACATCGGGCAGCAACTGCGCCTGCACGGCGTCGTTTCCGGCCAGCCGCAGTGCGGTGCCGCCGAGCACGATCGATGCGAGAAAGGGCTCCAGCGACAGCGCGCGGCCCAGCTCCTGCATCACCGGCAGCAGGTCGACCGCGCCGCCGCCGAAGCCGCCGTGTGCCTGCGGCAACGGAAGCGCGGTGAGCCCGAGCTCGCCGAGTTGCCGCCACACGGGCTGGCTCCAGCCGGCGGGCGTGGCGGCGATGGCGCGGCGCTGCTCGAAACCGTAGACGTCGCCCAGCAGGCGGGCCAGGCTGCCCTGCAGCGCTTGCTGCTCTTCGTTGAGTTCGAAGTTCATCGTGACCTACCCCAGGATCGTCTTGGAAAGAATGTCCTTCTGGACCTCGCTCGTACCGCCGTAGATGCTGGCCGCGCGGCTGTAGAAATAGCGCATGGCCAGCGGGCCCGCCCAATGCCCGGCGCCCTCGCCGTCGTGCGGGCGGCGCTCCATGGCCGCGGGCCCCGCGATGCGTTGCAGCAGCTGGGCGATGTCCTGCTGCAGCTCGGTGCCCTTCAGCTTCAGCACGGAAGCGAAGCCGGGTACCTTCTGCGCGGTGTCGGGCGACAGCAGAAAGCGCCAGTTGGTGATTTCGAGCGCGCGGATCTCGGCGTCGAGCATGGCGATTTCGCTGCGCAGCCTGGGGCTGTCGAGCAGCGGCTTGCCGGCCTGGGTGCGCTTGCCGGCGAGTTCGCGGGCATAGTCCAGCCGCTCCCGGCACAGACCCACGTTGGCGATGCCCGTGCGCTCGTTCATCAGCAGGTATTTGGCGCAGTCCCAGCCGCGGCCTTCCTCGCCGACCAGGTGGTCGAGCGGCACGCGAACCTCGTCGAAGAAGACCTCGTTCAGGTGATGCTGGCCGTCGATCGACGTGATCGGGCGAATGGTGATTCCCGGCGTGCGCAGGTCGATCAGCAGGAACGAGATGCCGTGCTGCTTCTTGCCCTCGCTGTCCGTGCGCACCAGCGCGAACACCCAGTCGGCCAGGTGCGCCGTGGTGGTCCAAATCTTCTGGCCGTTGACGACGTACTCGTTGCCTTCGCGCCTGGCGGAGGTGCGCAGCGAGGCCAGGTCGGACCCCGAGCCCGGCTCGGAGAAGCCCTGGCAGAACCAGATGTCGAGGTTCGCGAGCTTCGGCATGAAGAAGCGCTTCTGCGCCTCGGTGCCGAACTTCAGCAGCACCGGCCCGAGCATGCCGACATTGAACACCTGCGGCAATGGCGCGGGTGCGCGAAACAGCTCGTCGAGCAGGATCAGCCGCTCGGCCTGGCCGAGCTCGGCGCCGCCGAACTCGCGCGGCCAATGCGGCGCCGCCCAGCCTTTCTCGTTGAGGATGCGCTGCCAGGTCACGGTGTCCTGTTTGCGCGGCGGATGGCCCAGGCGCAGGCGCTCGCGAATGTCTGCGGGGAGCCGGTCTTTCACGAACTGGCGTACTTCGTCGCGGAACGCGGCTTGGTCGGGGGTGAGGTCTAGATCCATCGAGCGGGTGGCTGTGCCTGAGAGTTGCCTCGAAGGATCATAGCCGAGGACTCGTCATTGGATCAACCATTTGAGGATGTGGTGGCGGATGGGCTCCGCATTCGGCAATGCCGGGAGTGCGTTCGGCATATAGCACTCATATGCGCATGGAAATTGCGGTTGTCCGGGGCTCGATTACCCTCCGCATCCACGATGAAAAAAGCCTACCGCGCCTCCCTCCTGCGATTCGACGCCCACGGCCAGCCTGTTTTCGATGAAGACGGCCTGCTGGTCGTCGCCCCCGACAGCACCGGCCGCCAGCGCGTGCTCGATGCGGGCAGCCATGCCGCCGTCGCGCCGCGCCACCCGGACGCCCACACGACCCACCTGCCCGGGCGCATCCTCGCGCCGGGCTTCGTGGACATGCACATCCATTTCCCGCAGACGGACATCATCGGCTCGCCCTCGCCGGGGCTGCTGCCTTGGCTCGAGAACTACACCTTCCCCGAGGAAAGCCGGTTCGCCGACCCCGCGCACTCGAACGAAGTGGCCGACGTGTTCTTCGACGAGCTGCTGCGCAACGGCGTCACCACCTCGCTGACCTTCGCGACCTCGCACGTGGCCTCGGTGGATGCCTTCTTCGAGGGCGCCCGGCGCCGCGGCCTGCGCATGATCACGGGCAAGGTGCTGCAGGACCGCAACTCGCCCGACGGCGTGCGCGACCAGACCGAGCAGAGCCTGATCGACAGCGAGGCGCTGATCCGCAAGTGGCACAACACCGACCGGCTGGGCTATGCCATCACGCCGCGTTTCGCGCCCGCGAGCACCGATGCGCAGATGCGCGGCGCGGGCGAACTGGCGGCCAGGTACGCCGACACCTGGATCCAGTCGCACGTGGCGGAGAACCGCGACGAAGTGAGCTGGGTGCGCGAGCTCTACCCGAAGGCGCGCTCCTACCTCGACGTGTACGCCGGCTTCGGCCTGATGCGCGAGCGTGCGGTGTACGCGCACTGCATCTACCTCGACGACACCGACCGCGCCTTGCTGCGTGACACGAAGACCGCCGCCGCGGTGAGCCCGACCAGCAACCTGTTCCTGGGCAGCGGCTTCTTCGACTTTGGCGCGGCCGACCGCGTGGGCTATCCCTACGGACTGGCCAGCGACGTGGGCGGCGGCACCAGCTTTAGCCCGTTCCACACGATGATGGCCGCCTACTACGTGGGCCGCGAGGGCCAGACCAAGACCGGCCTGAGCATCGCGCCATCGGAGCTCTGGTGGCGCCACACCGGCGGCGCCGCGCGCGCGCTGGGGCTCGACGGCGTCATCGGCAACCTGCAGCCCGGCTGCGAAGCCGACTTCCTGGTGCTCGACCCGGCGGCCACGCCGCTGCTGGCGCGCAAGACGAAACGCGCCGACACCTTGGAGGAAATGCTCTTCGCGATGATCGTGCTCGGCGACGACCGGGTGGTCGAGCGCACGGTGATCTCGCAGGCTGGCTGAGGCTCGAGAGGGCGAGCCCACCCATGCCACAATCGCCGACCCAGCGAGCGCGGCGAAACCTCTTCCAGGAACACCGCGGAACCGGCTTTGCCGGGCCGCTGGTGTTGCCCCTTGAGGGGTTGGCGTAGCGACACGAAGTGCGCGAAGACTGGGGTGTTTTTCAATGTCTATCAAGAGCGACAAATGGATCCGGCGCATGGCCGAGAACGAGGGAATGATCGAGCCCTTCGAACCGGGCCAGGTGCGTGAGTCCTCTGGCCACAAGATCATCAGCTACGGCACCTCGAGCTACGGCTACGACATCCGGTGCGCGCCCGAGTTCAAGGTCTTCACCAACATCCACAGCACCGTGGTCGACCCCAAGAATTTCGACGAGAAGAGCTTCGTCGACATGCATGGCGACTACTGCATCATCCCGCCCAACAGCTTCGCGCTGGCGCGCACCGTCGAGTACTTCCGCATCCCGCGCAACGTGCTCACCATCTGCCTGGGCAAGAGCACCTATGCGCGCTGCGGCATCATCGTCAACGTCACGCCCTTCGAGCCTGAATGGGAAGGCTACGTGACGCTCGAATTCAGCAACACCACGCCGCTGCCCGCGAAGATCTACGCAGGCGAAGGCTGCGCGCAGGTGCTGTTCTTCGAGAGTGACGAGGTCTGCGAGACCAGCTACAAGGACCGCGGCGGCAAGTACCAGGGCCAGCGCGGCGTGACTCTGCCGAAAACCTGACCCGCCGCCGCGCCTTTCGCTGACGGCCGGTTACCCCGGTGGCCGCCGGGACAAGTACCATCCTCCGGTCACCGGCGACAACTCCTGCAAAAGGCCGGTAAGGAGCGTGCGATGAGATGGGAAGGCAACGAACAATCGGACAACGTCGAGGACCGCCGCGGTGAAGGCGGCGGCGGTGGCGGCGGCTTCATCGGCGGGCGCAGCATCGGCATCGGCACCGTCGCGGTCGCGCTGATCGCCGGCTGGGTCTTCGGCATCAACCCGCTCACCGTGCTGAGCCTGCTCAGCGGCGGTGGAGGGCCTGCGCAGGTGCAGCAGCAGCCCCAGCAGGGGCCGGCACCCAAGCCGCCGGCGAACGACCGCGAAGCGGCCTTCGTCTCGACCGTGCTGCGCAACACCGAGGTGGTCTGGACCGACATCTTCAAGCAGAACGGCGGCACGTACCACGCGCCACGCCTCGTGCTGTTCCGCAATGCCACGCCCACGGCCTGCGGCACGGGCCAGTCGGCCATGGGGCCGTTCTACTGCCCCGGCGACCAGAAGGTCTACATCGACCTCGGTTTCTACGACACCCTGAAGAACCAGCTCGGCGCACCGGGCGAGTTCGCGCAGGCCTACGTCATCGCGCACGAGGTCGGCCACCACGTGCAGGACGAACTCGGCATCACCGCCAAGGTCGACGGCATGCGCAATCGCCTGAGCCAGACCCAGAACAACGCCATGAGCGTGCGCGTGGAGCTGCAGGCCGACTGCTTCGCGGGCGTGTGGGCCCACCATTCGCAGGAGTCGAAGAAGTGGCTCGACCCGGGCGACATCGAATCCGCCATGAACGCCGCGCAGAAGATCGGCGACGACGCCCTGCAGCGCTCCGCGGGCCGTGCGGTGGTGCCCGACAGCTTCACCCACGGCACCAGCGCACAGCGCCAAAGGTGGTTCGGCGCGGGCTACCAGAGCGGCGACATCAAGGCCTGCGACACCTTCAACGCGCGCAGCCTTTGAGATCGAAGGGCCCGCAGGGCCCGCGCCTGCTGCCTTGCATGCTATTAAATAAATAGCAATTCCGCCGGCACGGACGTTGTCACGGCGCGGTCACTGCTGTTTTTTGCGGCAGTGCGACAATAGAGGGCTCAATGACAAGTTCCTTCTCCAATCTATCGCTGGCGGAACCGCTGGCGCGCGCCGTGGCCGAAATGGGCTACGAGACCATGACACCGATCCAGGAGCAGGCCATTCCGGTCGTGCTTTCCGGGCAGGATGTGATGGGCGCCGCCCAGACCGGCACCGGCAAGACCGCGGCGTTCTCGCTGCCGTTGCTGCAGCGCATGCTCAAGCATGAAAACGCCTCGACCTCGCCCGCGCGGCATCCGGTCCGGGCCCTGGTGCTGCTGCCCACGCGCGAACTGGCCGACCAGGTCGCGCAACAGGTCAAGCTGTACGCCAAGTACACCAACCTGCGCAGCACGGTCGTATTCGGCGGCATCGACATGAAGCCGCAGACGCTGGAGCTGAAGAAGGGCGTCGAAGTCCTGGTGGCCACGCCGGGCCGGCTGCTCGATCACATCGAGGCCAAGAACGCGGTGCTCAACCAGGTCGAATACGTGGTCCTCGACGAAGCCGACCGCATGCTCGACATCGGCTTCCTGCCCGACCTGCAGCGCATCCTGAGCTACCTGCCCAAGCAGCGCACCACGCTGCTGTTCTCGGCCACGTTCTCCCCCGAAATCAAGCGGCTGGCCGGCAGCTACCTGCAGAACCCGGTCACCATCGAGGTGGCGCGCCCCAACGAGACAGCTTCCACCGTCGAGCAGCACTTCTACAGCGTGAGCGACGACGACAAGCGCCGCGCGCTCAAGCAGATCGTGCGCCAGCGCGGCATCACGCAGGCCTTCGTGTTCGTCAACAGCAAGCTCGGTTGCGCGCGCCTCGCACGCTCGCTGGAGCGCGACGGTCTGCGCACCACCGCGCTGCACGGCGACAAGAGCCAGGACGAACGCCTGAAGGCCCTGGCCTCGTTCAAGGCCGGCGAGGTCGACCTGCTGGTGTGCACCGACGTCGCGGCCCGCGGTCTCGACATCAAGGACGTGCCCGCCGTCTTCAACTTCGACATTCCGTTCAACGCCGAAGACTACGTGCACCGCATCGGCCGCACGGGCCGCGCCGGCGCCTCGGGGCTGGCCGTGAGCTTTGCCAGCGGCGGCAACGACGTGCGCCTGGTGGCCGACATCGAGAAGCTGATCAAGAAGAAGATCGATCTCGAGCCCGTCGAGTTCGAGGAAGACCGCCCGCGCGGCCGCATCAACGACGGACGCCGCCACTGGCGCGAGGAAGGCGAAGCGGGCGACGCACGCGACGTGCTCGACCAGCCGCGCGAACGCGCCAGCCTGGGCGGCGATGCTCGCCGCGGCGGCGGACGCCCGCACCGCGCGCCCGCGGCGCCGCGTGACCCGTTCTTCGACAAGCCCTACGAGCCGGGCGAACCCGACGCGACGCCGGCCTGGGAAGCCGCTGCCAAGGCCACTCCCGCGCGCGGCATCTCGAGCAACATCAAGAGCAAGCGCAAGGTTGCTGCGCTGTTCAAGAGCGCCGAGCCGAGCTGACCGGGCGGGTTCCACGTAAAAAAAAAGCGGCGCTCTCGAGCGCCGCTTTGCATTTCGGCTCAGCGCCAGCCGCGGTGCCAGCCGTACTGCGGGTGGTGCCAGCCCCAGCCGTAGCGCGGGTGATAGGCCCAGACAAAGCCGACACCCGGCGAGACATATGTCGGCGCCACGTAGGCCACGCCCGGAGGCGCCGAGTAGACGGGGGCGGCCGGGGCGACCACGCAGCCGGTCAGGACTGCTGCGGCCAGTGTGGCGGCGGACAGGGCAAGGATCGGGACTCTCATGGCGAAGCTCCTTTGATGAGTTGTTGTGCGCTATGCACAACCAACGCTTCGGCCTTTTGCCGGATGACGGCCCTGGCCGCCTTTACCCGGCCTACACAGTGTCACCGCCGTGTTGTGATCCTTTCAAAACGCTTGCACTTCGAGCACGCTGAAATGATGGGTTCCATCGCTTTCCAGCTGCGCCACCAGGCCGTACTCCCAATCGAGATAGGCCTGCATCGCCTCCGCGGGCGCATCGGTGCCTTCGTAGGGCCGGCGGTAGCGGTCGGTGCGCGGTGTCGCAAGGCGCGTCTCGCCGCTCTCGGCTTCGAGGCCCGCGGCAAACCAGGCGGCGTTGCCGCCCGCCAGCACCAGCACTTCGACATCGGCCTTGCCCCGGGCATCGAGCAGCGCGCGCACGTCGGCCGCCGCATAGCGCGCGAGCAGGCTGCTGCCGCAGGTCAGCACGTAGCGGCGCGACGCGGGAATGACCGCGTCCAGCGCATGCGCCAGCTGCGCACGAATCGCGTACCACGCGCCCGGGATGTGGCGCCGGACATAGTTGGCGCTCGTGGTCACGTCGATCACCGCGGTGCCGGACGACGGCTGCCCAAGCAGCGCGGAGAGTTCGCCAGGCGTGATCTCCGCCACCACGGCCGCGACGGGCTGGTAGGCGGGCGCGGGGGGCTCCTTCTCGCTGAATGCCGCGGCCTCGGGCACGGCGTGCGGCACATAGGCCTCCCATCCCATCTGTGCGAGCCAGGAGGCGCTCATCGATGCGCGCACTCCGTCGTCGTCCACCAGCACGATGCGTGCGCCGCGTACCGGCACCTGGTGATCGGTCTCCTGCACCAGCTGGCCGCCGGGCGCGTTCGCAAAGCCCGGCAGATGGCCCGCGGCGTATTCCTCGGGCGTGCGCACGTCGAAGCGGTACACGGTGCGTCCTGGCGCCTCCAGGGTCTGCAGCGCGGCCAGGTCGATGCGCCGCACGCCGGCCGCATCGGCCACGCGGCGCGCATCGGCCTGCGCCTGAGCGCGATGCGCGTCGGACACCGTGGCGGGCGCCTGCCGGCCGGCGCCGTGGTCCAGCACCTGGCCTGCCAGCTTCCAGCCGATCGTGCCGTTGCGCAGGGCCGCCACCGGGTTCGGAATGCCGGCGTTCACCAGCGACTGCGTGCCGATGATGCTGCGCGTGCGGCCCGCGCAATTCACGATCACCCGCGTGGCCGGGTCGCGCGCCAGCTCTCGCACCCGCAGCACCAGTTCCGCCCCGGGCACGCTGGTGGCCGACGGAATGCTCATCGTCTGGTATTCGTCGAAGCGGCGCGCGTCGAGCACCACCACGTCGGCCCGGGCATCGATCAACGCCTTCACCTCGGGTGCCGACAGGGACGGCGTCTGCCGCTCGTGCTCGACCAGTTCGCCGAAGGACTTGCTCGGCACGTTCACGTCGCGGAACAGTTCGCCGCCCGCCTTGCGCCAGCCCTCGAGGCCGCCGTCGAGCAGATGGACGTGGGTGTAGCCCAGCGCGGCGAATGCCTTGGCGGCCAGCGGCGCGAGGTCGCTGCCGCCGTGTTCGCCGTACAGCACGATCAGCGTGTCGCGCCGCGGAATGCGCCGCCACGCCTCGATCTCGATGCGCGAAAGCGGCAGGTTCGCGGCCCACAGCGGGTGTTCCTGCGCGAACGGGTCTTCCTCGCGCACGTCGAGCAGCGCGGTCTCTTCGCGGGACAGCAGGCGCTCGCGCACGGCGGCGAAGGACAGGAGGGGAAAGGAAGCAGTCGTCATGCGGCGGTCGGCGAAGATCTGAGTTCGGCGCTGCGGTCCCACAGGTTGGGCAGCAGCGTGTTGGAGTATCCGGAGACGAAGGGCTTGCGTCCGCCCTCCGGCGGGTAAGTATGACGCCGCACGGCGCCGATGTTCGCGCCGTAGACGTGGATGCTGATCGACACCCGGTCCATATGCGCGTTGTGCACGCGGTGCAGGTCGCCGACGGTGGGCGACACCGCTTCCACGTCGCCGGCATCGAGCCGCACCGCCTCGCCCTTCGGCTGTGCACGGCCTTGCGCATCGAGCGCATGGCCCTGGCTGTACTCGGCACCGCGCAGCATGCCGATCAGTCCCCACACCGTGTGGTCGTGCACCGGCGTGGCCTGCCCCGGCCCCCACACGAAGCTCACGACCGAGAAGCGCTCGGTGCTGTCCGCATGCAGCAGGAACTGCTGGTAGCGCGTCGGGTCGGGTTTCGCGAAGGCCTCGGGCAGCCAGTCGTCGCGCGCCACCAGCGTGCGCAACAGCGCGCCGCCCTCCGAAAGAATGCGGGGCTCGTCGGGTGCGCCGTCGAGCAGCCGGCCGAAGGCGCCGACAAATTCGCGAAGCGGCGCGATCATGCGGCGCGCTTCCAGAGCTGCGTGTCGGTGATCGCGCGCACGTCCACCCGCACCGGCAGGATGCCGTCGCGCGCCGAGCGGTCGGCCACGACCTGCAGCGCGGCGATGTCCGCCTCGCTCACCGGCCGCCCCGCCACCGACGCCCGCGCGGTGATGATGCGGGAAGCCTCGATCGGCAGCCGCGTGAGCTGGCTGTATGCCTGTGCATAGGCCTCGGGGTTGGCCAGCGCCCAGTCGCCCGCGCGGCCGAGCCGGTCGAGGAACTGCACGATGGCCGCGCGCCGGGCCGGGTCGGCCAGCGAATGTTCGCTCGCGGTGATGAAGCCCAGCGCGGTGTTGATGCCGCGCCCGTCGCGCAGGATGCGCCCGCCCTGCTGCACCGCGATGGTGTAGTACGGATCGAAGATGGCCCAGGCGTCGATCTGCCTCGATGCGAAGGCGGCGGCGGCATCGGTCGGCAGCACGAACTTCACCGTCACCTCGTCGCGCTTCACGCCGGCCTCCTCGAGCGCGCCGTACAACTGGTACTGCGAGATGCTGCCGCGCGCCGACGACACGATCACCGTCTTGCCGCGCAGGTCTGCCACGCTGCGCAGCGGCGAATCGTGCTGCACCACGATGCCCAGCGAATCGGCCTTGCCGACGCGGGTGGCGACGATCTTCAGCGGCGTCTTGCCGACGGCGGCGGCCAGCACCGGCAGGTCGCCGGCCATGGCCGTGTCGACCGCCGCGCCGCGCTGCGCCTCGAACAGCGGCGCGGCGCCCTGGAAGTTGGCCCAGCGATAGGCGAACGGCGCGCCTTCGAGCGCGCGCGAGGCCTCGAACAGCGAGCGCAGGCCGCCGGCCTGGTCGCCCAGCACCAGCGTGGCCTGCGGCGGCGTTTGCGCAAATGCACGCAGCGAACCGGTGGCGGCCAGCGACAGCGCGGCGCCTTGCTTGAGCCAGCCGCGGCGCGAGGCGCTGGAGAAGAGCAGGGACGTCATGCGGCGTCTCCCGAAGGCAGCAGTGCGCGCTTGCCCGCTGCAATCAGGATCGCGTCGTTCTGCGGCGTATGGATGCGGCTGCACAGCACGTCGCGGTAGTGCCGCTCCAGCGGGTTGTGCCTTGTCAGGCCGTGGTTGCCGCTGAGCTGCAGCGCGAGTTCGACCGCACGCACCGCATTGCCCGTCACCGTGTATTTCAGCAGGCCGCTGTCGGCCGCGGGTTGCGCCTGGCCGTCGTCGACGGCGGCGGTGGCGTCGTCGAGCAGCACGCGGTTGGTTCGCAGCAGCGCTTCGATCTCGCCCACGTGCTCCTGCACGCGCGGCAGGCTCGCCAGCGGCGCGCCGAGACTGCCGGGCGCGCGCTCGTTCAGGAAGCCGACCAGCCAGTCGCGCGCGGCCGTGGCCACGCCGTCGTAGAGGGTGCCGAGCAGCACGGTCATCCAGGCCTGCTGCGTGGCGTGGGCGTCGATGTCGGTCTGGCTGCCGGCATCGGGCGCCCAGTCGGACGGCGCGCGCAGGTCGACCGCGTGGTCCGCGCCGACGGCGACGTTCTCGAACACCACCTCGTGGCTGCCCGAGGCCCGCAGGCCCAGGTGGTCCCAGCTGGCGATCACGCGCACGCCGGGGGCCTGGCGCGGCACCAGGAACACGCCGGTGCGCGGGGCGGGCTCGTCGGTGCGGGCCCACACCGCGAGCCACGAGAGGCCCTCGATGCCGGTGGTGTAGAGCTTGTGGCCGTCGATCTTCCAGCCGTCGGCATCGCGCCGCGCCACAGTGGCCGGCAGGCCGCCACGCGCGGGGGAGCCCAGCGCGGGCTCCACGCGCAGCGCGTTGATCAGCGCGCCGTGCTCCACCGCGTCGCGCGCCACGCGTTCGCGCAGGTGCGGCGGCCAGCGGCTGTCGCCGCGCGTCAGCGCGTGGTGCTGCAGATAGGTCATGGTGAGGATCAGCGCGGTGGCCGGCTCGCCGCGCGACACGGCCGCGATCACGCGCCGGGCCGTGGCCAGCGTGGCGCCGCCGCCACCGTAGGCGGCGGGCGCCACCAGGCCGATCAGGCCGTGCGCCTGCAGCGCGTCGAAGTTCTCGCGCGGGAAAGCGCCGCTGTGGTCGTGATCGGCCGCGGTGGCGGCGAATCGGGCCGACAGCTGCGCCAGCAGCGCGGGCGCGGCCAGGCCGCCCGGGGGCGTGGATGGATGTTCCCCGGCCGTGGCCGAGGGGCGTCGCAAAGGGAGTGCACTCATGGTTGCGCACGGTAGCCGGCCGGCCGGCGCCGTAAAACGATGCATCCCGCATATGCAAACTCGTTTTTCTGTGTTTGCATCCGTGCCGCCTCTGGGTACGGTCCGGTGCATGAAACCAGATCTCTCGTTGGAACGGCGCCGCCTGCTGCAGGCAGCCGCCGCATGGGGCGCGGCGGCTTCGGCCGGCTGGGCCCGGGCCGCCGCGCCGTCGGCCGACCTGTCGGGCGTCACGCTGCGCGTGGGCACGTACAAGGGGCTCTGGCGGCCGCTGCTGGCGGCATCCGGCCAGGCCAACACGCCCTACAGGATCGACTGGCGCGAGCTCAACAACGGCGTGCTGCACATCGAGGCCGTCAACGGCGACGCGCTCGACCTGGGCTCGGGCAGCGAGATCCCGCCGGTGTTCGCGGCGCGGCAGAAGTCCAGCGTGCGGCTGGTGGCCGTGACGCACGAAGACCTGAACAACCAGGCCACGCTGGCGCGCAAGGACGCGCCGATCCGCACCATCGCAGATTTCAAGGGCAAGCGCGTGGGCTATGTGCGCGCCACCACCTCGCACTACTACTTGGCCAAGCAGTTGGCCGAGGCGGGCCTGTCGTTCAGCGACATCCAGGCCGTGAGCCTCACGCCGTCGGACGGCCTCTCGGCCTTCGCGCGGGGCGATCTGGATGCCTGGGCCATCTACGGCTACAACGGCCAGCTTGCGCGCACGCAGTACGGCGCGCGCACCATCAAGACCGGCGTGGGCTACCTGTCGGGCAACTTTCCCATCTACGCCAACCCGCGCGCGCTGGACGACGCACCGCGCCGTGCCGCGCTGGCCGACCTGCTGCAGCGCCTGCAGCGCGCCTTCGCGTGGAGCAACGGCAACTTCCTGGCGTACGCCCGCGCGCAGTCGGCCGAGACGCGCGTGCCGGTGGGCGACATCGTCGAGCTCTTCAACGGCCGCAGCGGCGACTACAGCCTGGGCCCCGTCAGCGACGCCGTGGTGCGCAGCCACCAGGACGTGGCCGACACCTTCCTGAAGATCGGCGTGCTCGACGGCCCGGCCGACGTGAAGCCCTTGTGGGACCGCAGCTTCGAGAACCTGCTGCGCCTGCCCGCCGCCTGATTTCCCTCTCCCAACCCAGACAAGGACAACGACATGAGCCAGCCACAGCAAGACGGTGCCGTCGAATTCATCGGCATGATCCAGGGCCAGAAGGTCTCTGAAATCCACGCGGCAAAGGGCCCGGCGCTCGACCGCGACTACGTGCGCGCCTTCGCGCAGGCGCACGAGACCGCCGGCTTCGACCGCGTGCTGGTGCCGCATCACTCGACCAGCCCCGACGCCACGCTCACGGTGGCGCATGCCGCATCGGTGACCGAGCGCATCCACTTCATGCTCGCGCATCGCCCCGGCTTCGTCGCGCCCACGCTGGCGGCGCGGCAGTTCGCCTCGCTCGACCAGTTCAGCGGCGGCCGGCTCGGCGTGCACTACATCTCCGGCGGCTCCGACGAGGAACAGCGCCGGGACGGCGACTGGCTCGACCACGACCAGCGCTATGCCCGCACCGACGAATACCTCGAAGTGCTGCACAAGGTGTGGACGGCCGAGAAGCCCTTCGACCACGAAGGCGCGCACTACCGCTTCCAGAACGCGTTCTCCGAAGTCAAGCCGCTGCAGACGCGCAACGGCAAGCCGCACGTGCCGGTGTATTTCGGCGGGGCCTCGGAGGCCGCGATTCCGGTGGCGGGCAAGTACGCCGACGTGTATGCGCTGTGGGGCGAGTCGCTCGACCAGGCGCGCGAGCTGACCACGCGCGTGCGCGCCGAAGCGGCGAAGCACGGTCGCAGCGTGCGTTTCTCGGTGTCGTTCCGCCCGATCCTGGCGCAGACCGAAGAGGCTGCATGGGCCCGCGCGGAGAACATCCTGGCCGAGACCAGGCGCCTGCGCGTGGTGCAGGGCTACAACCGCGGCGGCCCGCAGCAAAGCGAAGGCGCCAGGCGCCTGCTGGCCGCGGCCGAGAAGGGTTCCCGGCTCGACAAGCGCCTGTGGACGGCCGTGGCGCAGGAGATCGGCGGGCGCTCGAACAGCACCGCGCTGGTCGGCACGCCCGAGCAGGTGGCCGATGCGCTGCTCGACTACTACGACCTGGGCGTGACGACCTTCCTGATCCGCGGCTTCGATCCGCTCGAGGATGCGCTGGACTACGGGCGCGAGCTGATCCCGCGCACGCGCGAACTGGTGGCGCAGCGCGCCGCGTCCATCCGCAAAGCCGCCTGATCTGACTTTCTCCCTCCCCCTCTGGGGGAGGGCAAGGGTGGGGGCAGGCGGCGTCGAACGCCGTCATGGCGTTGAAGCTGTCGAGCCCCCATCCCAACCTTCCCCCAGAGGGGGAAGGAGCCAGAACCGAACACCTAGGAAACCCATGAGCGCCGTTCTTTCCATCGACCGCAATGCCCCCCAGCCGCTGAAGCTCAACCCGAACCCGCAGCAGAAGTACTGGTTCGACCCCGTGCCCCCGCGTCCCACCGTGCAGGCCGAGCGCCGCCATCGGCAGGAGCGCCTGGCCGGTGCCTTCCGCCTGTTCGCGCGCTTCGGCTTCGCGCAGGGGCTGGCCGGCCACATCACCGCGCGCGACCCCGAGTTGACCGACCACTTCTGGGTCAACCCGCTGGGCATCCATTTCTCGCGCATCCGGGTGTCCGACCTGCTGCTCGTCAATTCGAAGGGCGAGACCGTCATCGGCGATCGCCCGCTCAACAAGGCTGCCTTCGCCATCCATGCGGCCATTCACGAGCACAACCCGAAGATCATCGCCGCGGCCCACACCCACTCGACCTACGGCAAGGCCTGGTCCACGCTGGGCCGCAAGCTCGACACCCTCACGCAGGACAGCTGCGTGTTCCACGACGACGTGGCGCTGTTCGACGACTTCACCGGCATGGTGGTCGACACCAGCGAGGGCGAGCGCATCGCGCATGCGCTGGGCGACCGGAAGGGCGCGATCCTCAAGAACCACGGCATCCTGACGGCCGGCCCCACGGTGGAGGCCGCCGCGTGGTGGTACATCGCGCTGGACAACGCCTGCCACACGCAACTGCTGGCCGAGGCCGCCGGCAAGCCGCAGCCCATCGACGAGGCGACCGCGCGCCACACGCACAGCCAGATCGGCGGCCCCGAAGGCGCGATCCACTCCTTCGACAGCCTCTACGAAGGCCTGGTCGAGGCCGAGCCGGAGCTGCTGCTGTGAAGACGAACGCCACCCTTTCCCGCCGCGGCATGCTGCGCGCCGGCGGTGCGGCCGCGGTGGTCGCATCGGGCGGCCTGATCGCCTCGCAGGCCTTCTCGCAGTCGTCGCGCAAGCTGACCTTCGCATGGAACGCTGCCGCTTTCTGCCTGTCGCCCGTGGTCGTGGCGCAGGAGCGCGGCTACTTCGAGCGCAACGGCCTGCAGGTCGAGCTCATCAACTACACGGGCTCCACCGACCAGTTGCTGGAGTCGCTGGCCACCGCCAAGGCCGACGCGGCCGTGGGCATGATCCACCGCTGGCTCAAGCCGCTCGAGGCGGGCTTCGACGTGAAGATCGTCGGCAGCTCCCACGGCGGCTGCGTGCGGCTGGTGGGCGCGAAGAGCGCGGGCGTCACCAACCTTGCGAGCCTCAAGGGCAAGGTCATCGGCGTGTCCGACATCGCGAGCCCGGGCAAGAACTTCTTCTCGATCCTGCTCACCAAGAACGGCATCGATGCCGACAAGGACGTCACCTGGCGCCAGTACCCGGCCGACCTGCTCGATGTGGCGGTGAAGAAGGGCGAGATCCAGGCCATTGCCGACGGCGACCCCAACATCTACCTGATCGAGAAGCGCAACCAGGGCGCCTACGTCGAGGTGGCGAGCAATCTTTCGGGCGAGTACAAGGACAAGGTGTGCTGCATCGTCGGCGCGCGCGGCGAGCTCGTGCGCAAGGACAAGGCGACCGTCGCCTCGCTGGTGCGCGCCATCGCCCAGGCTTCCGACTACGTGGCCGAGAACCCGAACGAGTCGGCCAGGCTCTTCGCCAAGTACTCGCCCAACGTGGCGGTGGAAGACCTGCGTGCGCTGCTGGGCACGCTCACGCACCAGCACCATCCGCTGGGCCGCAAGCTGCGCGACGAGGTCGAGTTCTACGCGCGCGATTTCCGCGGCGTGGGTGTGCTCAAGAAGAGCACGGACCCGGTGCGCTTTGCCGACCATGTTTCCTTCGATCCGCTCGCATGAGCAACCACAGCACGTTCATGACTCTCCATAGTTCACGCCGCCGGTTTCTCGTCCAGGGCGCATCGGTGGCCGCCGCCGTCGCCGCTGTGCCCGCCCTGGTTCACGCACAGGGCCAGCCGGTGCTCAAGGCCGGCGACCAGAAGGGCGGCCTGCGCGCGTTGCTCGAAGCGGCGGGCGGGCTGGAAGGGCTGGGCTACGACATCCAGTGGTCGGAGTTCCCGGCGGCCGCGCCGCTGGCCGAGGCGCTCAATGCGGCCGCGGTCGATTCGGGCCCCATCGGCGACGCACCGCTGATCTTCGCGCTGGCAGCCGGCACGCGCGTGAAGGCCATCGGTGCGAACCGCTCCGACTCCTACGGCACGGCGGTGCTGGTGCGCCCCGATTCGCCGCTGAAGACCGCCGCCGACCTCAAGAGCAGGAGCGTCGCGACCAACCGCGGCTCCATCGGCCACTACGTCACGCTCAAGGCCATCACTTCGGCCGGGCTGAAGCCCGAGGACGTGAACATCCGTTTCCTCGCGCCCGCCGACGCGAAGCTTGCGCTGACGCAGGGCTCGGTCGATGCCTGGGCCACCTGGGAGCCGTACACGGCGCTGGCCGAGGTCAGCAACCATGCGCGGGTGCTCGTCAGCGGGCGCGGGCTGCTGCCGGGCCTGAGCTATCTCGCAGCCACCGACGGCGCCATCGCCGCCAAGCGCCCGGTGCTGCAGGACTTCCTGCAGCGCGTGGTGAAGGCACAGCTCTGGTCGTACCGCAACGTCGACGCCTACTCGGCCGCGCTGGCGCGGATCATCGGCATTCCGCCCGAGGCGGCGAAGCTGCAGTTCGAACGCCGCCAGCAGAAGTGGGTGGCCATCGACGCGCAGGTCATTGCGGACCAGCAGGGGACGGCGGACTTCTACCGGCGGGTCGGCCTCATCAAGCAGCCGCTTGATGTGAAGGGGACGTTCGATACAGGCTTCGGGGTGGCTGGCTAGCTTGCTGCCCCGCGTCGAGCGAGCACCAAGCGGGCCCCGTCTTGTCCGCTTCGAGCGAACACCACGCCGCCGCGGGCTTGCCCGCCTCCAGGGAGCACCACGCGGCCGCGTTCGTGGCCGCCGGCTCGCCGAATTCCTCGACGCACAGGCGCTGCATCTCCTGGTAGGCCGCCTGCAGGGCCTTGGCGTCTTCCTCTCCGCGCAGGCCAAGGTACGGGAAGTGGTGCAGGAAGTAGCCGAAGGTGGCCTCGCAGTCGGCCGCGTACTTTCTCGTGTCGAGAATGTGCATGTGCCAGAACCGGTCCACGTCCTGCTCCGGCGCGAGCGTCAGTTCGGGGTGCCTGGCGTGCAGCATCAGGTAGCGCTTATAGGCCACCTCCATCCGGTCCGCGTAAGCCGCCGGCCAGCCGTAGCCGTCTTCCTTGCGGCAGGCCTTGAACTTGATCAGCGTGAGGTCGAGCGCCTCAATCGCGGCGATCGTCTGCGCCAGGGTCCTGGCTTGGGTGGAATGAGGCATGAATGCTCCTGTTGAGTGACTGGAAGGTCCGGGCGAACGTGCCCGGGGACGATTGCTCCGAAGATCCGGCCGTCAGGCCGCCACCGACGGAACAAACTGGTTGCGCAGGTGACGCGCCATGAAATCGCGCACCTCGTCGCAGGTCACGGGCTTGCACAGCCAGTAGCCCTGGGCCTCGTCGCATTCGTGGCTGCGCAGGTAGTCGAGCTGGGCCATGGTCTCGATGCCCTCGGCCACCACCTTCATCCGCAAGCCGTGGGCCAGGGTGATGATGCCGTCGATGAGCGCTCGCGCGTCGGCGTCGCGCGTCAGGTCGTTGATGAAGGAGCGATCGATCTTCACCGTCGACAGCGGGAAGTGCTTCAGGTAGGAAAGCGAGGAGTAGCCCGTTCCGAAATCGTCGATGGCCAGGCCGATGCCCATGTCCCGGATGGTGCGCAGCAGCTTCGTCGCATGCTCGGGGTTCGCCATCACCGCGCCTTCGGTGATCTCCAGCTCCAGCAGCGCTGGCTCCAGGCCCGAGGCTTCCAGGGCGGCCCGTATGTCGGCGATGAGCGTGCGGCTTTCGAATTGGCGCGGCGACAGATTGACGCTCACGAGCACCGCAGGCAAGCCGAATTGCTGCCACGAACGCGAATCGGCGCATGCCTGCTCCAGCGCCCACTTCCCCATGGACACGATCAGGCCGGTCTCTTCGGCGATCGGGATGAACTGTGTCGGCGAAATCGTGCCCAGAAGCGGGTGGTGCCAGCGCATCAGGGCCTCGACACCGGAGATGTGCTGGCTCTGCAGGTTCATCTTCGGCTGGTAGTACATCTCCAGCTCGCCACGCTCCTGGGCATGGCGCAGCGCGCTTTCGAGCATCAGCTGTTCGGTGCTCCGTGCATTCATCTTCGCCGCGTAGAACCGGTAGGTGTTGCGGCCCTTTTCCTTGGCGCGGTACATCGCGGTGTCGGCGTTTTTCAGCAGCGCCTCGGCGTCGTTGCCGTTCTCCGGATAGAGACTCACACCGACGCTGGCACTGACGTGCAGTTCGCGTCCCTCGATGACGAACGGCGCTGCGCAGCAGGCCAGCACTTTCTCGGCAAGCACCTCGGCATCCTTCGTGGCGGACAGGTTCTCCAGCAGCAGCACGAATTCGTCGCCGCCAAAACGCGCCACGACGTCGGTGTCGCGCAGCAGCGCCGTCAGGCGCTCGCCGCAGATCCTGATCATCTGGTCGCCCACGCCGTGGCCCAGCGTGTCGTTGATGTGCTTGAAGCGATCCAGATCGACGAACATCACCGCGAACGGCTTCTGCTGGCGGTTGCTGCGCCTGATGGCGTGGGCGAGCTCGTGCTGCAGCGCGGCGCGATTGAGCAGCCCGGTCAGCTCGTCGTGGCTGGCGATGAAGCGAAGGCTCCGCTCGGCCAGCTTGCGCTGCTTGTACTGGGCGATCTGCAAGGTGATCACGCGCAGGGATTCCAGCGTCTCGGCGTCGGCCACCTGCGGATTGGAGCCGAAGAGCTCCAGCGCCGCGGTCGTGTCGGCGGTGGTGATCGGCACGATGAGGCCGGCGGCCAGTCCGGCCTGGCGGGCCATTGCATCGCGCGCGAAATGGCCCGGAGCCGCCAGCGTGTCGATGCGCACGACGCCGCCGATTCCCCATGCGCGACCCAGCGAACCTTCGCTTGGCCGGTAGGTGAGCGTGCGGCTGGCGTCGACGAATTGCCGCAGCGCCGGGTCGTCGCCGGCGTGCCAGGCTGCCGCACAGCGAGCTTGGCCGTCTTCGCCGACGCTCCACAACGCGCCGCAGTCCCAGCGCAGGTCGGTGCATACCGCCTCCAGCGCCAGCGCGATCACCGTCTCGGTCCTGCCGTCGCCGGCGAGCAGCCGTGCGATCCTGTACTCGAGCTTCTGGCGCAATGCGTCCTTGCGCAGCCGCGTGGCGTCGCGCACGGTGCCGCGCACCCATCGCCTGCCTTCATCTTCGGCCGACTGGGCGATGACATGGAGCCAGCGTTCGGTGCCGTCGGGCAGGCACAGGCGGTGCTCGAATTCGCTGCGTTCCGTGGACTGGGAGGCCCAGGCGATCCGCTGTTCCACCTCGGGGCGTTCCGTGGCTGGAACGCGCGAGAGCAGCGCTTGAAGGTCCGGCTGCGAGGCTTCGGTCTCGAAGCCCAGGATGCGCCGGGCTTCTTCGGAGCACTGCAGGGCTCCGGTCTCGGGATCGAGGATCCAGCTTCCCAAGCTTGCCAGGTGCTGGGCTTCCTCCAGCTGCCGCTCGCTCCTGCGAAGGTGGTGGGTCATCTCGTTCGCCAGGACCTGGGCCCGGCTGCGCGAGGCGGTCAGCGAGAGGACGATGCCGGCAAGCAGCATGCTGGTGGCCAGGCCGCCGAGGACGATGAGCCACGGAATGGCCTTGTCGAGCGGGCCGAAGACCTGGGTCTCGTCCTGCTCGACTTCCACCAGCCAGGAGCGGCCGCCCAGCTCGAAGCCGAGCATCCGCTCGAGGCCGCGCTCCGCAGCGGCGGCGGGCTTCGCCGAGGCCGCGCTGTCGAACAGCAGTTGCCGCTCGCCGAACGAGGTCGGCGTCACGAACCGGGTCTCGACGCGCGTTCCGATCGCACCCCGGCCCGGCCCGGCATCGATCAGGCGCAGCCGGGGCGCCGTGGCGGGGTCGGCCCCGGCCACGTCGCCCAGCATTCCCGCGACGCTGAAACCCGCGCCGACCGAACCGGCATAGGCACTGCGCCGCTGCTCGAGCGTGTCGAGCGGTCGGCCTGCGCGATAGACCGGCAGCCGCATCGCCAGTCCGATGTCGGACTCGCGGCCCGGGATGCGCACCTTGCGGCCCGACATGACGAGCCCGCCGGTGTCGCGCCCCTGCTCGAGTGCGTCTCCCCTGTCGGGCATCGCACCCAGGTCGTTGCCGAGCAGCTTCTCGTTGCCGGCCTGCGGCTCGATGTAGATCAGCGGGTAGTAGGTGGCGCGCTCTCCGGGCGGCTTGATGGCGAAGCCGGCGGCCACGCCGGTGTCCAGGCTCGCATCGCCGCGGACCTGTTCCTCGAAGGACTGCCTTTCGCCGGCCGCGACCAGCGGCGCGTAGTTGACAGCCTGGAAGCCGGGGTAGGCGCGCGACAGGTTCAACCCCGCGACGTAGTCCCTGAAGTCGCTCCGGGTCACGGGATCGGAGGTATTGAACCGCGCGCGCAGGCCGATCAGGACGGCGATGTAGTCATCGAAGCGGGCTTCGACCTTGCGTGCCAGATCGAGGGCGGCGGCATCGAAGTGCGCCTGCGCGCTGCGCGCGATTTCCTGGCGGGCGGACACGCCGAGGGCGATCGAGAGCGCCGTGCCGACCACGAAGATCGATACCGGCAAACGGATCCTGACCCACACGGACAATGACATCGGACTTGATCCTGTCGTTGACACAAGCCGCTCAGCTCCGCGTGCAGCAGCGTGCATCGTTGGCGCAATGTATCTGGCTGGCGCAAGAGCGTCACGCTATTTGTCTCGGCGCAAGCCGGGCCGTGCACCGGCGGCATATTTGAATGCTTAAGAATTAATTGTGTTGCGCAGACTTGCGTCGAGCGACGAAACGTAGCCAAGTCCAAGACTCGCGTAGATGCGTCCCCCGGAGGCCCGCTGCCGCTGGATAGAGTCGTTGCATGACTTCCGCCACCGACACCCTCTACGCCATCGCCCCCGCGCCCGTCCACTCGCTGCCCATCCAGGGCGAGCGCGCGCGCTTCCCGGTCAACCGCATCTTCTGCGTGGGCCGCAACTACTCCGAACATGCCCGCGAGATGGGCCACAACCCCGACCGCGAGCCGCCGTTCTTCTTCATGAAGCCGGCCAGCGCCATCGTCGCGGACGGCGGCGAGTTCGCCTACCCCACGCTGTCGAAGGACGTGCACCACGAGATCGAACTGGTGGTCGCGCTCAAGACCGGTGGATCGGACATCGCCGCTTCGGACGCGCTCGCCCACGTGTACGGCTATGCCGTCGGCCTCGACATGACCCGCCGCGACCTGCAGTCCGAGGCCAAGAAAATGGGCCGCCCGTGGGACACCGGCAAGGCCTTCGACGGCTCCGCGCCCTGCGGCGAACTGGTGCCCGTGGCCCGGGCCGGCCATCCCGCGGCGGGCGAGATCCGCCTCGAAGTGAACGGCGCCCAGCGCCAGGTCGGCGACCTGGGCGACATGATCTGGAACGTGCCCGACACCATCGCCTACCTGTCGACCCTGTTCACACTGCAGCCCGGCGACCTGATCTTCACCGGCACGCCCGCCGGCGTGGCGGCCGTGCAGCGCGGCGACCGCATGCGCGGCACCGTGGCGGGCGTCGGCGCGCTGGAGGTCGTGGTCGTCTGAGCCTGAAGGCGGCCCGCGCGCCGGGCTGGAAGTTGGCGTACCCTCGCGGCCAGAAGCCTGCCGCCACGCCAGCCCCGATGCGCCCCTCTCATCCCACGTCCGTACGCACCTACGGCATGCACGAGCGTGCCGACCACCTCGACTTCGACATCCGCTTCCAGGGCGCGCGCAACGAACTCACGCTGCCGCACCGGCATGCGTACTTCCAGATCCAGATCGGCATCGAAGGGCATTCGCGGCAGGCCATCGGCGGCGAGGTGCGCCCCTTCGGACCGCGCCACCTGAGCTTCGTGCTGCCGTACCGCGTGCACGTGATTCCGCATCCGCCCGAGGCGCTGTACTGCATCGTCAACTTCGACCAGCGCTTCCTGTGGCCCGAGCTCGACGTCGATGCGCTCGACCTTGACGACGTGCCGCTCTCGCGCTACCCCGACCTCGCGCCGTTCCTGTTCCAGGAGTACGTCGACTTCGCCTTCGACGAGGCCGACTTCGCACGCATCCGCGGCTGGCTCGACGAGCTGCATGCGCTGAACGCGGGCCGCAGTTTCGGCGCCAAGATCGCCATGCGCGGCATCGTGCAGCAGATCATCGCGCTGGCCTGCATGCGGCAGGAGCAGGCGCTGATGCGGCTCTCGCTGCAACATGACGGCAAGACCTCGCAGCACGACGCATTGCAGCGCGTGGTGCGCTACGTGCGCGACAACCTCGACAAGCCTCTCTCGCTCACCGATGCGGCCGCTGCGGCATTCCTGTCGCCCAACTACCTGGCCAACCTGCTGCGCAAGGAGACCGACCGCACCTTCACCGACCTGGTGACCGAGCGGCGCATCGAGCGCGCGAAGGAACTGCTGTCGTCCACCTCGCTGCTGGTGCGGGAGATCGCGCACCAGTGCGGCTTCGCGGACGAGGCGTACTTCAACCGGCGCTTCCGGCAGTGGGTGGGCGTCACGCCGCGCAGTTTCCGGCGCGAGCATGTGGTGAACGCGCGCTAGCTGGCTTTCTGGCCGGCGACATCCGCCGCCCGCGCCAGCATCGACAACCGCTTGACCAGCGGTTCGAACAATTCCGCCGGCGTATTGCCATACCCCAGCACCAGCCCGTTGTCCGAAGGCTGCGGCTGCATGGCAAAGGCCGACAGCGGGGAGGGCGCGATGCGGTGCCGCAGCGCCTCGGCGGCGATCTTGCGGTCTTCGAAGCGTGCTGGCAGCCGCACCGTGAGATGCAGGCCGCAGTAGCCGCCCTCGATCTCGTGGGGCACTTGCAGGTGCCTTTGCAGCGCGAGTCGCAGCGCATGCTGCCTGTCGCGGTACAGCCGGCGCATGCGGCCAAGGTGCCGGCTGAACTGTCCGCTCTCGATGAAGTCGGCCATGGCCAGCTGCTCGTGGCGATGGCCGCCGCGCAGCATTTCTTCCATGGACGCCTGCACGGCCGGCATCAGTTGTGTCGGCACGACCAGGAAGCCGAGCCGCAGCGACGGGAACATGGTCTTGCTGAAGGTGCCGACGTAGAGCACGGGCGCCTCTTCCACCAGCCCCTGCATCGCGCCGATCGGCTCGCCGGTGTGGCGGAACTCGCTGTCGTAGTCGTCCTCGATGATCCAGGCGCCGTGCGCGCGTGCCTGCGCAATCAGCGCGAGCCGGCGCGAGATACCGAGCACCGCGCCGCCGGGATACTGGTGCGAAGGCGTGGTGTAGATCAGCCGTGGCGGGTGTCTCACCCAGTCGCGCTCGCTCACGCACAGGCCCTCGGAATCGACCCGCAGCGGCACGATGCGCATGTCGCCCGCGTGCATGGCGGCTTTCACGCCGCGGTAGCCGGGGTCTTCGACCCAGCCGGTCTCGCCGGGGTTCGACAGCAGCCGCACGCACAGCGAGATGGCCTCCTGCGCGCCTTCGCAGATGACCACCTGGTGCGGCTCGCAGCGCACGCCGCGCGCGATCGAGAGGTGCCGCGCGATGGCCGCACGCAGCGGCGGCTCGCCCAGCGGGTCCCCATAGCCCAGGGCCGCGGGGCCGGCGGCGCGGATCGCGCGGTCGAGCGCGCGCCGCCATGCAGCCGCCGGAAAGTGCGACAGCGCGGGCACGCCCGGCCGCAGCGCCATGTCGGCGTCGGCGCGCGAGACGGCAGGCTTGATCTTCGAGAGGCGCAAGGCGGTTCCCGGCACGGCGCCTGCCTTGCCGGCGCGCCTGGGCGGCAGGGCAGGCGAGGAGAGCTCGATCACGCGCGTGCCCTGGCGGTCGGGCTGCACATAGCCTTCGGCGGCAAGGTGCTCGTAGGTCGCGGTAACGGTGTTGCGCGAAATCGCGAGGGACTCGGCCAGGGCGCGCGAGCCGGGCAGCCGGCTGCCGGGTGCCAGGCTGCCGTCGAGGATGGCGCGCTTGAGCCGGTCGTACAGCTGGCGCTGCATCGAACCCGCCTCGCGGTCCTTGGCGAGCGGGGTGTCCAGCAGGGCAGCAGGTGAGAGAGAAGGCCGTGGCACCATGAAATGAAATGAACGTGGAGCTTTTTCTGGAGCCAGCATGCGGGTACTTTACATACCCCGACCCGGTGGTCGTTCCTGTTTTTTTCCGAAAGACGCCTCATGCTTGCCCGCCACAACGACTTCGGCCAGTCCATCGGCCCCGAACTGCCCGGCTGGACGCCACGTCCCCTGCCGCCGCGCCGCGCTCTCGAGGGCCGCTTCTGCACGCTCGAGCCGCTCGATGCCGCCAGGCATGCCGACGACCTGCACGCGGCCTACGCGCTGGCGCCCGACGGCCGCGACTGGACCTACCTGGGCATCGAGCGCCCCGCCGACGTCGGCACCACCCGGGCCTACGTCGAGCGCATTGCCAGCAGCACCGACCCGATGCATTTCGCCGTGATCGACAGGCAAAGCGGCCGTGCCGTCGGTTCGCTGGCGCTGATGCGCATCGACCCCGCCAATGGCGCCATCGAGGTGGGCACGGTCAATTTCTCGCCGTTGCTCAAGCAGACGCCGATGTCCACCGAGGCCCAGTACCTGCTGATGAAGCTCGTCTTCGATGAACTCGGCTATCGGCGCCACGAATGGAAGTGCGACGACTTCAACGAACCCTCGAAGCGCGCGGCCTTGCGGCTGGGCTTCCAGTACGAAGGCCGTTTCCGCCAGGCGGTGGTCTACAAGGGCCGCGGCCGTGACACTGCCTGGTTCTCGATCATCGACAGCGAATGGCCGGCGCTGCGCACCGCGTTCGAGCGCTGGCTTGCGCCCGGGAACTTCGACGCGCAGGGACGCCAGCGCATGTCGCTCGACAGGTTCCGGCTGCCTTCCTGAGGTTCAGGACGCGCAGGCCGGGCGCTACTTGCCCGGCTTCTGCGACTGCTCGCAATCGACCTGGATCAGCTCGCGCTCGTCCAGCGTCGCGCCGATGCGCACCGCGCTCAGGCAGCCGCCCCACACGCAGCCGGTGTCGGTCGAGAGCAGGTCGGGACGCGAGAGCCAGCCCAGCGTCGACCAGTGGCCGAAGGCGATCGTGGCCCTGGCGGTCTTGCGGCCGGGCACGTCGAACCACGGCATGTAGCCTTCGGGCGCGGTGGCGGCACTGTCCTTGGCCTCGAACTCCATCACGCCGTCGGCCGTGCAGAAGCGCAGCCGCGTCAGCGCATTGACGATGGCGCGCAGGCGGGCGCTGCCGGTGAGCGTGTCTTGCCATTGCGCCGGCTCGTTGCCGTACATCGACAGCAGGAATTCGCCCAGCGCCGGGCCGCGCAGCACCGATTCCACCTCCGCGGCCAGCGCCAGCGTTTCGCCCACTGTCCATTGCGGCAGTACGCCCGCATGCACCATCAGCAGGTCGCCGCCGCCGATGCGCATGTGCAGCGCCATGTGCTGGCGGCGCACCCAGTCGAGCAGCGCTTCGCTGTCGGGTGCGGCCAGCAGTTCGGCCAGGGTGTCCTTGCGGCCGGCCTTGCGCGCACCGTGCGACACGCCCAGCAGGTGCAGGTCGTGGTTGCCCAGCAGGCTCAGCGCCGAGGCCCCGTAGCCCTGCACGCGGCGCAGCACGGCGAGCGAGTCGGGCCCCCGGTTCACCAGGTCGCCGAGCAGCACGATGGTGTCGCGGCTCGGGGAGAAATCGATCTTCTGCAGCAGCCGCCCGAGGGGGGCGTCGCAGCCTTGCAGGTCGCCAATCAAGAAAAGTGCCATGCGCTCCGGAGGCCCTGAGTGAAGCGGCCAAACAGTGGGTTGCGCTCGGTGTCGCGTTCGGCTTCCAGGACCGTCAGTTCACGGTTGATCTGGTCGAAGTCCGCGCCCGTGACTCGGCACAGGGCAAGCGTGTGCGTGCGGCCGGGGATGTATTTCCCTGCCTTCCATTCGCTGATGCGCGGGCTCGGGATGCCCGCCGCTGCGAGCTGCTCGCGCTGCTCTTTGGTGAGGCCGTTCAAAAGCTCAATGAACGTCATTGCATCTCCTTACGGAATACTGTAAATTACGGTTGACCGTATCTTCCGGTTACCTGTAACTCTCATTCTGCCATCAGGGGTCCTCATGCGCGATCAAACAGACAGCCGCACTCACCCGCTTCCTCTCGGTAGGCCTGCCTATCCGATCCTCGATACGTGGCGCCCATACGTCGTGTGGCACGGCGCTCGGTTCATCGGTGTCTATTGGGCTCCGGACGCCCGGCGCGCCGCTTCGGACGCCCGCGCTGAGGCCGCTTCCTTCGGCCCTGTTTCCCTGCGTGGGGCGCGCCTGACTGTCGAACTTCACGCTGCGGCCGCACTGCCCGGCGTAGAGGCTGCTCGCGTTGCCTAACTGGCTGAGTCGCCCGCTCGAAGCGCGCTTTCGCCGCGCGTTTCCGGCAGTCGATTTGGCTGCGTCTTCCCAGGACGAACACACCATGCAATCCATCCTCGAAATTCTCGTCATCAACACCAAGACCGGTAAGTCGAAGAAGACCGGCAACGACTACAGCATCCCCGAGGCGCAGTGCGTGCTGCGCAACGACGACCAGTCCGTGGCGGCGGTCGGCGTGCTGGTCATCCCGAAGCACCTGGAAGATCAGGCCAAGCCGGGTCTGTTCACGGGCTCTTTCGCGCTCGAAGCCGCCACCTTCGGTGAGAACCAAGGCCGCATCGTCGCGAAGCTCGTGGGCCTCACGCCGCTGCCGCCGAGCGCGCTGCGCCGTCAAGCTGCACCGGCTGCGTGATGCAAGCCCTCGGCGGTTTCATCGCTGGTCTGCTCGTGTGTGCCTTGATTTGGCTGCACGGCGAGTGGGCTGAGCGGGCCTACCGCATTCAACGCGCTCGCCGTCGCGATCACAGCCGCGTGCCGGCCATCAAGTGATGTTTCGGTACTTCCTTCGTCGAGTCGTTGGCGCGGTTGCATCGCGGCTCGTCGGTCTTCTTTTCAAACTGTTCAAGGGATAGCTATGGATGACTGCGATCAGGAGCCTGACGAGCTCGAATGCGGGCTGTGTGAGTGGCGCGGTGACATCACCGATTTGGAGGAGTGCGAGTACGGGCGTGGCGGCCTGACGTGGTGGTGCCCCATGTGCGGCGAGCAGCAAACGGACTGACGGGCGGCCTATGCGTCTTCTCATTTGCACCACCGATGCGGACCCGTGTCCTGCTGCGCAGCAGGTGTGGACTACCACCGGGGAGATCCTCCAACCCGCTGAACTGGGCATCACTGCTGCCGACGTGGCGGCGGTCTATGCGGCCGGCTTTGCTGCCGTCCTCGGGGCGTGGCTGCTGGGCTACCCGGTCGGCGTCGTTGTCTCGTTGATCCGAAAGATATGAGCCTCCAGTGGAAAGCGCTGCGCGCAGTGCTCTCCGGTGCGGGCTGACCTTCACCATTTCATCAACCTAGTAGGAGTTTTCAATGAAGCTGTTCAACGTGGCCCGCAAGTACGGCGCCAAGATCTATCTCTCGTCGCTGGCTGCTGTCGGTTCGGTCGGTGCATTCGCTGCCGATGGCGACAACCCCATCGTGACCGTCATCAACAGCATCAGCCTCGCCGGCGTTGCTGCGGCCATCGCGGTGTTGGCGCTGGTCGTTGTGACCATCGCACTGACCATGAAGGGTCCGGACGTCGCCAAGCGCATCATCCGCAAGGTCTAAGGGCGTCCCATGACCGCAGGGGCACTGCTCGTTCTGTTCTATGGCGTTATCGCCTTGATCGGGGCGCTCAGTGCCCTTGTTTTTATTCTTGGTGTGAGGTCGCAGTGATGGCTATTCATCAGTCATGGAGGAAAGCACTCGTCGTGCTTCTGATGTTTGCCGTTGCGATTCCGAAAGCCAACGCGAATTTCATTGCGCGTACCGTCGTCGGGAACATGCTCATTAGCGGCAAGGGTGCATCTGTCGTGCTGACGCCTACAGCTCGCGGTTCGATCTCTACCGCTGTGAAGGCTGGCACTGTTCCTCTTGAGAACTATGTCGGCGCTACTGCTTCTGCTGCTGGCAATGGTGCCGCGCAGGTCGCTGGTAAAACTGCTGTGCAGGTAGCGAATACGTCTGTTGCCGCGCAGGTCGTGGGGCAGATTACGAAAGCGGATATCGCTGGTGCTGTCGTGTCATGCGCGACTGGTGGCGCTATCGGATGCGCTATCGGCGTTGCCACTCCGCTTGCGATTGCCTACATGTCGCTTTCTGGTGCTCGTATCTCTCCGACCGTTCCTAACGGGTTGGAGCTTCGGGATCTCAGGATCTGCACCGTCGGGCCTTGTTATGAGTTCCTCGGGCCATATACGACGGATGGCAAGTACATGCGAGACCCGAACGCGGCCTGTGAGGCCAGTGTGGCAGCGGCAAATGCGTTGACAGGTTCCGCTGTGTGGAGCCTGCGGGCCGTGGAGCCCTACGGTAATGGCATCACCTACAACTGTCGCCCTCAACGCGGCACCGATACCAACTTTACGTGGACCCTTCAGGCGCGCCAAACGACTGTCCAATCGCCTACGTGGTATCCCGCCACGCCACAGGAAGTCAAGGATGCCTTGTACAAACAAAACCCTGCTCCTGCCATCGTTGATGAGCTTGCCAAGTACGGCAACATCACTTGGACCGGTAGCAACGTTAGCGTGTCTGGGCCTGCTGTTGTTCTCGGCCCCCAGGTCGTGACGACAAGCCAAAGCGGCAATAAGACGGTCGTTACTACTTCGCAGGATTCAACGCCTGTGACGTATTCCGGGCCCACCGTCACTGCTGGCAATCCGACTACAAACACTACGCGCACGATCACCACAAAGAATCCTGATGGCACCACCAGCACTGAAACGGAAACGTCCTCCACCACGACCACCGCTGGCACTGAGCCTGAGACCACCGGCACCCCTGAGACCGGCACCAAGGAACAAGAGGAGCCGCCTCCTACTGACACGCCATTGCCCCCCGTGCCGGACCTCTACACCCGCAAGTATCCGAACGGCATGGAGGGCATCTGGAATCAATACAAGGACCAGCTTAAGAACAGTCAGTTCATGCAGCTCGCGAAGAGCCTGATGCCCAGCGTTGGCGATGGCGGTACGTGCCCGGCATGGTCTCTAAATCTCAGTCTCGCCTCTTGGGCTGACTACGGCACGCATGATGTTGCGCCACCTTGTTGGGTATGGGACGTGGCTGCGGCTATCTTGGTAGTAAGCGCGTTGCTGTTGGCTCGGGCGTTGGTATTCGGGGGCTGATATGGCTGCTGCATTCACCATGTTGTTTGCCAAGATCGCGGCGGTGTTGGTGTGGATCGGTCAGCTATTTGTCAAGTGCTGGGTGGCCGTTTGGGATCTCGTGCGCGATGCGGCGTGCTGGCCGTTTGAACAGGTCATGAAGATTGCTGTTGCTGCCGTCTCTGCGCTTGATCTGAGCGCCCTCAACGGGCTCGTGAGCAGCGCTGGTAGCTTGCCCGCCGAGATTCTCAACATCCTCGGCCTTCTGCACGTTGGGACGTGCATCGCCATCATCACAGCGGCCATTGCTATTCGCATCGTGCTGCAGCTCGTCCCGTTTACGAGGCTCGGATCATGATCAATGGCCTGGAAGGAATCCCCGGCTCGGGGAAGAGTTACGAGGCTAGCGTCTTTCAGGTGCTGGCCGCGCTGCGTGAGGGGCGTAAGGTCATCACGAATCTGCCGCTGGTCGTCGATGCATACGCTTCCATCGACCCCGGCTATCGCATGTTGATCGAGATTCGGCGTGTCCCTGCGCCTGTGCGCGGCACCTGGGATGTCGACCGCGTGGACCCTGAAACGGGCGACGGCGAGGCGTTCGAGCTGTTCGCGGATGGGCACACTGAGAAAGCGCCGGAGGGCTCTCGTGTCTTCGGTACTGTCTGGGACTACTGGTCCGACTGGAAGCATCCGAAAACTGGGCTGGGGCCGCTGTTCGTCGTTGATGAATGCCACATCGCAATGCCGAAGCTCGGCACCGAAAAGGCAGTGATCGAGTGGTACAAGCTGCATCGCCACTTCAACGCGGAAGTGCTGCTGGCTACCCAGAAATTCCGCGATATGTGCCAGGACATCGCCGGCCTGATGGCGATGGTGATCAAGGTTCGCAAGGCGGACATTCTGGGCAAGCCTGACAGCTACATTCGCAAGGTGCACGCGGGTTATCGCGGCGCGGTGATTCAGGAAAGCATCCGCAAGTACGAGCCGCATTTCTTCACACTGTATAAGAGCCACACACAGGGGAATTCGGTCCTGGAGTCGGGTGCTGCTGATGTGGCCCCCATCTCGGTCAAGCTCAAGCGGTGGACTCGGGCCATGTGGGCCATCACTGCTGTTGCCGGCGTAGGCGCTTATTTCTTCTGGAATCGAACCCCGCCCGTTCCTGCGCCTGTGAAGGCTCCAGTTGTCGCACGCGGGGCTACGTCCGCACCTGCCCCGGTTAAGCCTGTTGTATCGGGCGTAGAGGCCTCTGACGCACCTTCCAAGGTCCAGCCGGCTGCGGAGAAACCTGCGCTGCAGGATGG
>PJUB01000083.1_pt1 | contig 75032 bp, 82 predicted proteins | sample 1512141 | NCBI WGS metagenome assembly PJUB01 (sample SAMN08177677, study PRJNA422409) | Soil metagenome, whole genome shotgun sequencing project. | isolation source: Soil enriched on filter paper: alkali lignin treatment | place: USA: Madison | collected 2015-01-15 | reverse complement strand
CGTCGTCGCGTTCGCCTGCTGCGGCGCGCTTTCGGTCGATGAGGGGCGCACCGGCAGCCGGCGGCTGTCGAAGGGGGCGCGCCGAGGGGCGAGGTGCGCGCGCTGCCGCGAATCCGGCTGCGCTTGGATGCGTGACCGCAAGGCGCACGAGGCGACTGCGGCGGGCGTCCTGCATCACCGTCTCGAAGTTGTCGGCCCACCGGAAGCGGCGCGCCATGCGTTCGCACGCATCGCGCAGCTGCTGCTCTGTGGGCTCTGTAGCGCGGACCATCGCGGCTTTGGCCATCAGTGCCAGCCAGGCATGTCGAGGTGCCGCGCGTTCGGGCCGCAGCTCCCGTTCGGCGAGCGGGCGGCATCGAGCGCTTCGGGCCGGCCGGTCAAGCGCACAGCCGGGCTGTCGCACAGCAGCCGTCCGCCCCTGGCTGTGGAGTGCGCGCACAGCTGGCAGGCGCGGAAGTTCGAGGCGAGCGGTAGCACTGCGCTCAGCTGAGCTACCGGCCCCGGCATGTGCTGCGCTGCGCTCATCGCAGCAGTCCCTCGAACAGGCCTGCGGCAATCAACGGGACCAGTGCCCACCCGAACAGCGCCACGCGCAGAGCGAGACGCTTATTCCTGGCCTTGCGCTTCGCGCGGTCCTCGAAGGTCTTCACGGCCTGAATGTCGTGATGGTTCAGGCGGTGCACGTTCATGCCACCCTCCGGTGCTGTACGGCCGCGAGGCACACGACGGTGGACGGGAACATGTCAGCCTGTTGGATCGGCTGCACGCTGGCGCGGCGCGGCTTGCGCCGGCCAGCGGCCTGGGCCTCGACCAGCCCGCGCACGCGCTCGATGGTGGCGCGCACATCGGTGGCGCATGCCGGCAGATAGGGCGCGGTGATGTGCACCTTGTGCGCCAGCGGTGGCGCATAGGGCTTGTGCTGCGCGATCTGTACGACCGCGGCTGTGGTGGTGCGTGGCATGGTGGTGCGGCTCCGGTTGGTGGTGGATCAGTGGCCCGCCGCCGCAAGGGCGCGCAGGCGGGGGGCGGATGCCTTGACGCGAGCGATCAAGGCGGCGAACTCGGGCGACGTGGCGTCATCGATGGCGCGGGGCGCCGGCGCGGCTGGCGCGGCTGGGCGCACGTCGGCCTGGCGGATCAGCGCGGCAGCCGCTGCGATGGCCGGATCGGGCATGCGGAAGGACGTGCGCTCCCCGTCGATGACGTTGATCGGCGCTTCCGGCGGTGTTGTTGGGGGCCTCGCGGCGGCTCGGGCCGGCCGGCTGGGCTCCAGCGGCAGGATTTCTGCCGTGTCGAAGGGCTTGGCCCACGGCCGATCACCCTGCATGAGCTGCCGCAGCGGCTCACGCGTGAGGCGGGCCGTACAGTTATTGAAACGAGTCCAAGGGCGGCCCAGCGCTTCGCGCTGGCCCTTGTCCTGCGCGGCTTCGCCGGCGCAGGAAGTCCACGCTTGCCGGCGGCTCACGAGCCAGTAACCCGCGCGCGTTTCCACGCCCACCACCGCCTTGCGGTCGATGGTCTCGCCGTAGCAGTTGGTGGCGCCCTCGGTAACGCGCACCGCGGTGCGCAGCATCCAGTCGTGTCGCTTGCGGCACATGCCGCCCTGGGCACGCACGTAGCCCTCCCACGACGCTTGAATCAGCCCCTGCTTGTGGCAGGCCCACCATGCCTTCACGGCAGCGGCGTCGCCAAAGTCGAGGCGCAGCTGCGCGCGGTCGATCTGGTCTTTCGTGACGCGGCGCATTTCGCGCCACACAGTCACGCTCGGCTGGCCGATGGGTTGGAACTGGCGGATGCCCCAGGTGCTGGCCCACGCGTCGACGCGCTGCCAGCCCTTGAACTCGCGCGTGTCCATGACGTGCTCGAAGCCCTCGATGGTGTCGGTGTGCTGGCCGACACCGGCGTCGCCGCCGTCCTCTGCGCCGATGTTCTTGGCCACGTACTTCGCGACGTAGCCGGCGGCGCCGCCACGAGTCATCACGATGAACTTGCAGCGGTTGCGCACCGCGCCGGGCTCATCGCCCGCATCGCTGAGCCAGTACCCGCTGATGATTTCTTTCGCCTGCTGCGCCTGCTCGGGCGTTTGGAACCAGAGCAGCGCATGCCAGTGCGGGCAGCCATCGTGATGCGGCTCGGCCACGCGGAAGCCATAGGCCACGACGCCCCGGCGTGCCATCTTGGCGCGGGCCTTGGCCCACATGCGGCACAGCCACTGCTGCGCATCGCGCGGCGTGGCGCCCTCGTACTTGCCGTTTGGCGTGGGCTTGGCCCAACGCGACTTTCCGCCCGACAGCACGGCATGAAAGCGGCTCGGGCATGTGAGCGTGAGGAAGAGGCCGTGGTGCTCGTTGGCGTCGGCGAATTCCTCGCAGCCGCGAATGCGCGTCATCAGCTCGCCGCGACGGATATCCCGGTTGCTGGTGGTCAGCGCGGCCAGCTCGGCGAGGCTGTAGACCTGGCCGGCTTCGTTGCGCATCTTCACGTGCGCCAGCAGATCGGTGTTGCGCTTGTTCTGGTCGACGCGTCGGCGGCACGCGTCATCGCTTGCATAGCCGCCATTGCGGTGATGCACCACGGCCAGCTTGATCGCCGCGTGCTCGACGATGCGCGCCACCTTGCGGCGCAAAGCTCTGCGCCACCACTGCTCGCTGACGGCACGGCCGATAAGCCCCTCGGTTGTCTTCGCACCCGGCCGGTCGACGCCCAGGCGCTCGCAGTAGTCGAGCACCGTGTCGAGCTTGTCCTGCGTGCTCATGGGCAGCGGGTGCCCGTTGAGCAAGTCGTCGACTGTGCGGGCGCAGCGGCGGGCGCGCGCGCAAACCTCGGCATCGCCGACGGCCCAATGCAGGATGTCTTTGTGCGCGTGCTCGAAAGCGCGCATTGCATCGACGCGTGCCAGGTTCCAGCTGATCCAGTCCGCGCCAATCGCCGCCACCGATGGCTTGAGCGGCATGATGATGTCGAATGCCGGCACCCACTGTGCGGGCAGCTCGGAGCGCATCCGCGCATCCATGCTGCGTGCGACCTGGGCCACGTGCTGCGCCATCGGCAGGCTGGAGCGGCGACGCATCCAGAAGATCGGATCTGGCTTGGCGTGGCGGGTTTCGACAAGACGCATTGCGATACCTACAGCGTCAGATTGCCGAGCGAGCACAGCTCGCGAATCCACCCGCGCAGCGTGGCGCGGATTGCGTGGCGTTCGGCCTCGGGGTACTCGCGCCAGCTGCGCTGCAGCGCGCCATCGGGGTCGGAGAGCCCGGCCTCGGTGAGCACGAAGAAGCGCAGCATGAGCGGCAGGCCTCTCCACTCCGCCTCTTCGAGCAGTTCCCTGCGGCGGCCGAAAACGCCGACGACGCACACCTCGCGAAGCTGCGCGATTCGCTGCGCGTGAGCTGCATAGAACGGATTGGGTTTGCCATCGGCGATGCGGGTGGTGGGCTTGGGCGGGCCGTGAAATTCGGGGTGTTCAGGTGGTTCTGCGCGGGGCATGCGTTCAGGGTTCGCACGCGGCGCGGGCGGCCCCTGCGTTGCCGGCGTTCAGTGGTGTGCCGGTGTCGGTTGCCGGGTGGCGGCCCGACGTGGCGGCCGTGATGTGGCCGGCCTCGATGGCGTCGACGACCCACTGCCGCAGACAGGTGGTCTCCACCGCGCGGTGGCCGTGCATGAACACGAGGCGGTCGCGGGAGATTTCCGACCCTTCAGCGTCAGCACGAACCACGCGCCAGCCAGCGGCAACCAACGCATTCGCCACCGCGTTCTGAGCCTTCTGATTGCGCCAACTCGAGAAGGAGTCCGCGGGTGTGAGCACAACGGCGTTCACGCGCCGGCCGAAGTCGCTGACGCGGTGGCTTGCGTAGCCTTGCCGCACGGCGGTGATGTCGATGTAGGCGCCGTCGGCCTGTGCGGCGCGCACGATGGGGTCGAGCGAAGCCAGCTTGTCTGCCACCCGCCGGATGTCTGCCAGCCGAGCTGCGTGGCGGTCGTGCTCCTGCAGCAGCACGCGGTCGAGCAGCGGCAGGCGCTCGGCTTCTTCACGCGTGACCTTGGGCAGCTTCGGCAGGTCGATGCGTTGAGAAGGCTTGTCGGAGAAGCGGCGGGCGGCGAGGGACATGGCTGAAGCTCCTGTGGCTGAAAAAGGCGTGAGACGGGCCGCACGCCTTGAAAAAGGCGCGTGGCGGTGGCTTGGCGGTGGTGGGCGCGCCGGTTGGCGCGGGACTAGATCAGTCCGGCGGGGCTGCCGGCATGGCGCTGCCGGTGCCCCAGTCGTTGGTGGGCGTGTGCAGGTTCGCCACGTAGGCGGCTTCGTCTTCGGCGACGTTGCCTTCATCCGCCAGCTGCAGGGCCAACTGGCCGCGGCGAATGTGACGCGAGAGCGGCAGCGAAACGTCAGCTGCCGGGATGCTGCTGAGCACCAGCACGCGCTGGAACTCCAGCGTTGCCACGCCCGTGAACCCGCACTGCCAGTTGCGGCAGCGGTAGGTGATCTCGCGCATGGTCTTGCTCATGGCGCGGCTGTCGCAGGCAACGCACCGGCTGCCGCAGTGTGGGCAGTCGATGGTGATGCGCATATAGCGGTTGTTGGCGTCGGCCGCCTGGTCGTGCTGGCACGCGGTCATTGCGGCTTTCCTCCGGAAGAGACCAAGTGAGGACCGCGGCGGCGGCCGGCGATGGTTTCGATGCCCTTGCGCATCCGTGTCCTCACGAGCCATTCGATGGCTTCGGCGACGCTCGCTAGACCGTGCTCCCGGCGCACCCGGTCGAACACGTCGTGTTCAGCATCGGTGAGTTCGATCTGGTGAGGCGTCATCTTTTCGTCAGACATTCGGCGTGTATTGCGCTGGCTTCAAGCCGCGTTGATGCGGCTTCGCTTAGCCAGCGACGCGAGGCAGACTTCCGTCGGGTTGAGGGTCTTGGCCGAGGAACGCTTTGACCAACATCTCTTCGGCCTGGCGCATGGCCATTTGGCGGATGAGCGTTGAAGGCTGCGCTCCGGTCGCCTTGGACAAGAGCCGCAGCAGTTCGTCTTCGTAGTCGTCAAACCGGACGGTTTGGCGGTTGTCGCGCACGCGCTTGGGATCGGGGTACATGGTCGAAGGTCCTTCGGGCAAAGGAGTGGTGTGACTGGTGTTGCGGGGTCAGGCGGTGGGAGTGCCGCTGCGTTTCAGCTCGGCCTCGTACTGCGCCAGGCCGATCAGGTAGACGCGGCGCGCGAAGTTGGCAACCGAGCGGCCTTCTCCGGTGGCGTAGGCGTGCGTCCGCTGGTGCTCGGCGGGGGGCAAGCGCATTGCGATGGGCACCTCGTTGACGAGCCGTTTTTCAGGCGGAAGCGAAGGGCGTCCAGGGCGTCGGGCGTGACTGGCCATGCGTTTAATATCCGAACGGTTTAATGTGTGTGTGCGGCGGAATTTACACCCACAAAACCGCATGTGTCAAACGTTACGTGTGGTTTTGTGTGAATTTCGATGCGCTTTTGTGTGTGCTTCGGTGGCCGACATGCTGGGCTTTGGGGGCAAATGCCTGATTTTTCTGAACGCTTGAAGGTGGAGCGCGGCCGGCTTCGGCTATCTCAGGCCGCCATGGCCGAGGCGGGCGGCGTCAGCTTGAACTCGCAGTCGAACTACGAGAACGGCCACCGTTCACCGGATGCAGCCTATTTGGAACGCGTCGCGGCTATCGGCGTCGATGTCACCTATTTGGTGACGGGCGTTCGCGTTTCGTTGGCCGGAGCGCCTGCAGGACCGACAGCGGAGAACTCCGTCATGCGCGCGGTGACACGCGAAGAGGCGGCGCTCTTGGACAACTACGAGGCAGCCGACGAGCGAGGACGCGCAGCTGCGCGCAGCGTTCTTGATGCGCTCGCGCAACCGAAGGCGGCCAACGGGTAAGTGGGGAATGGTGCTCGGAACGCTCATTCGTTGGGCGTTCATGACGATGAGGGACGCCGCGACAGAAGCGGTGGAATAGGAGGATCGATGCGACGTGTTCTATTGGCGCTGGCGCTAGCCTGCGGCTTGTCTTTGAGTGTCGGCCCCGTGGCGGCCCAGGTCTCGACGCTGGGTAAAGCGGCCTCGCCTCCGGTCTTCTCGAACGCCGAGAAGGCCTTCGACGAACTGGGCGACTACAGCGTCGAGTTGGGGCAGGTGAAGATCCTGAAGCAGTCGCCGCTGCATATTCAGATCAATGCCGAGGCCGAGGCTGCGACAGTTCGCAGTTTTCCTATGCGGATGGTGGAGCAAACGGCCGAGGTGCTTGCCTATGGCCTCTTCCGTATATTCATCCATACGAAGGCCAATGAAGTGACCGTGACGGCGATCCCTGTGCTGCAGACGTTTGGCGACAAGGGCACTACCGAGAAGGCGCTGAAAGACAAGACAGTGCACGTTCGAATGACGCGAGCGCAGGCCGAGAAGGTTGCGCGCGATGTTGTGGGTGTTCCGACCCTCAACGACTTGGTGGCCAGGGAGGCCATCGGGTGGGGCTGGTCAAAGCCAATGCAAAAGACCCTCGGACAAGGCACTGGTGGAGTCGATCCTGCCCTATTGCGTGCGTTCGGCTTGCAGGTCAATCCATCAAAGTAGTCTTCAGGCAGAGCAGTTCGAAAAACGCAAGAACGAATTATTGGAGGAACCATGGGCGAAGAAGCACCAAGAACCCGTTGGTGGCACGAGGCGCGAAATGTGCTTGGGCAGCTAGCTCGTGAAATGGGAATTCCATTTCTTTTCGCGGCAGGGTGGACTACTTACAGTGTTGTGGTCACTCCCGCGAAACGAAATCTTGTCGATGCCATAACGGTTTTTTTTGGCTCGTTCTTCTTGCTCTGTTGGGCGTTCGCGCAGTGGTTTCGAGTCAAAAAGCAACAAGCTGTTGAAAGTGGCCTGGGCGGCATCGTGAAAAAGCAAGAGGCGTTGGTTGCGGCGCTGTCGGAGGCTACAGAGCGCCTGGAAGGGCACGCTTCAGGCGGGAAAGGTATCGGTTGGCTCATGCTCGTGAATCCTGCTGACGGCGCCTTCAGGAACATCACCGCACATGTCGACGGAAAATATCCTCTCATCGACGCCCGAGCAAGCGTTCTTGATCTCGCAAAAGCGAAGTTAGGGATCGAAGAAGTACAGCGCTCCGGAAACATTCATGACTTTTTCAAGCATGAGGTGGTTTTCGACTGCGGGACGTTGCAGCCCAATATGGCCATCATTCAACGCCCGGTACTATTTTGCGACACTACTCAGGCGGTCCTTCGTTTCAGAGTGGATTGGACTGCGCGCAACGGACGATGGACCCAATATGTGGAACTTAAGCGAAACGGCGATCGGTATGACTTCTACACCGCCGTTCAACGAGATGAGGATTGGGTTTATGAGAATCCTAAAAGGGATTCCATACCGAGGCGGCCGGACGGTAAGCCGGACGTGTTTTGGCATGCTGGGCTTTCGGAGGCACTGAAAGGGGCCGCCAGTTAAAACAAATTTGCACGCTGTCGACATCTAATCTGCACGAGCTGTTCGCAGCATCATTTGAAAAATTAAAATCATGAATGACAATACATTTAGCGTTGTACTTACAGATAAATCAAGCAATGATGCTGTGGCCTTTCCAGCCACCACCGAAAAGATTGGTAAATTTATATCCGGCCTTCTTGGGCAACCTCAGACCATTTCTCGCGAGGTGTCTGGGATTTTTGATATAAATCTTAATTGGCTAAATCACGTTAACAGTCTTATCGAGCAGAGAATTAAACAGCAGAACGATGCCGCTCTAACGTCATTTAGCGCAAAAATTTTCTACGATGGCGATTTGATCAGGACTCTTCAGTCTGTTGAGGCACTGAAGCACTTTTCTGAAACGAAAATGGTGCGAAGCGTTGGCGTTGAGCTTCACTGGAATTACATCATCAAATTCCCTGGTAAGGAAATTCCGGAGAAGCAAGAAATAACGCTTGGGGTTTTTGCAAAAGGCTCCAAGTATGTCACAGTCGGCTTGCAACCGATAAAACTTCGCGAGGCGATTAATTTGGGCCGCATTACCTACTCGATCGCTCATACTGAGCGAACCTGGGGGGATGATATCGAAAGTATCTTGCGACAGGAAATTGACGTAGTCACGAAGAAAACAAGGTGGTATGAGTCATACTATGAGAACTCACTTATGGTTCTTGGCCTTATTTGTCTAATGGCGGGTTTTCTCTTTCCTGACTATATGAACGACAGGCTGGAAAAAGAGGCGCTATCTAAAATTCAGCCGGCAATAGCGCAAATTGCGGATCCAAACGCCTTTGCGTTGCTGGAGGTTCCAAAGAAGCTTGATTTGATCGCCCAGTTTGTGAATCCGGCGAACACGGTGACCAGAGTGGGGATCAAGTATCGCGTAGTCTCCGCTTTGGTTGGACTCGGCTTGATGATCATGTGCGCGATATGGTCCGACATTCGGCGTGCAAGTTTTGTCGTGCTAACGAAGGAGGCCGAAATCCATCGAAGCGATACGCTTAAAAAGGAGCAGCGCAAACTTCTGGTATTTTTTCTATCGTTCGCAGCGAGTGTGGCAGCTAGCGTGGTAGCGAGCTACGCCTATCTATATCTATCAACCTAGAATTTCCCGGAGCGAGCTTTTAGCTGCTCGATTACGGCAATCCATTCAAGCGGCAAGCCCTCGGCGGTGTTTCCCGTACTTGCTTTGATCGCGAAGCTTCAGGCGCTGACGGTTGAATCTTCTTGCCCTTCAACACCCTCGGCCTGCTCGGTCTCCAGCGTAAGGTGACTCACATATCCGCCGCCGTCGAGCGTGTGGCGCACGCTGCTGACGATCCAAGGCGTCTCGTCGATCTGCCGTTTGAAGCCCACGACGCGCGCCGGGCGCTGGGGTGTGATGTCTGCGCGGCCGTAGGCGAGGGTGATCTCGAAGTCAAAGATCCCGCGCTGAATGCGCAGCCATTCGGCGCGCGCCGCGGCTAGCGCGTCTTCCTTGCTGGCGTAGGTGGTGCGCAGTTCCTTCGCTCGGCCGCTGATGCCGGCGATCACGCTGCTGCGGTGGCCGGTCTTGATGTTGTTCCACCATGCCTTCACGCCGCTATACGCGTCACGGTCGGCGCGGCTCCAGCGGTGCCGGTCGCCGTCTTGCCGCGTGACCACGACGGGCGCCAGAACCTTGCCGCTGGCTGTGCGCGCGGCGCGCGCCTGGCTGAACAACAGTTTGCCGTTCTTGACCGTGCAAAGGCAGTCGTAGGTCTGCGCGAGCCGGCGCAGGAACGACGCATCCGACTCGCCGAGCTGGTCGGCGTGCTTGACCTTGCGTGTCGCGATTTCCTTGGCGACGGTGGCCTCGATGCCGTTGCGCTTGGCAACGCTTTGGACGATGGCGCCGACGGTGGTGTCGTGCCAAGACTGGTCGCGCAATGACCGCAGGCTGTCGAGCAGGTTGGCCGCGCGGGCGCGGATGGTGATCTCGTCGGGCGTGCCGGAGTGCTCCACCGCCTGCACCGTGTACTTGCCCTTGTCCACCAGCCCGACGGGGAAGCCCATCTCTTCGGTCGTGAGCTGCCGATAGGGCGCGGCGTTCGGCTCGGCGAGCCAGCCGATGGAGACCTCGACCGTGTCGCCGCTGTCGGGCAGCGCCACGGCGCCGTCATGGTCGCTCACGACCAGTTCGATTTCGTCGGAATCGTTCTGCCTGTCGTCGGTGATGGTGAGGCGCACGAAGCGCGGGCGGATGCGCTCCGACACGTTCGCGCCGTTGACGGTGATGCGCCAGATCGGCGTGAGGTGCGCGGCGGCGCGCCTGGTGCTGCGGTCGCTGACGGTGACCGTCGGCAGCGTGTCGGCGATGGCTTCTACGTCGGACATGGTCAGTTCAATTCACGCTGGCGCCGACGCCCAGCGACTGGCCCATGTTGTCCGCCGCATCCTGCAGCAGGGCGCCCAGGTCGCCCATGCTGTCGGCCATGAGCTGCTCGGCCGTTTCCTGCGCGTCCTGGTCGACGCGCTGCAGCGTGAGGGTGAACTCGATGCGGCGCGGCTCGCCGTCGACGTAGAACAGGGTCTTAGTTTCCTGCAGCTCGGTGATCACAAAGGCGCCATAGATGGTGCCGGTGCCTTCGACGAGCACCCATGCGGCCCCCTGATCGGCCATGAGGCGCAGCACCGTCAGGCTGGCGGGGATGCCCGCGAATTCGGGCACCACGGTGCCATTTAACGTGATGATGTCGTCGCCCGGCCCGAGGTACTGCGTGGCGTTGCGCGCGCCCACGAGCGCCTGCGAGGCGTGCTTCCAGCTGCTGCGGCGCTGCAGCTCCTGATAGCTCAGGGTGTCGAGTGAAAAGACGAAGAGGCCGAGGCACAGCATGGCGGCAATCAGTTGTCGTAGTCGATGAAGGCGCCGCGCGCACGGGCGCGCTTGTCGGCGTCGCGCTTGTCCAGCTCCATGCGGATGGCGCGGGCCAGCGCCTGGGCATCCGCGCCGGGCGCGGCGTTGATGTGGATGGTGATGGTGTCGCCTTGCACGACGACGCTGCCGCCGGCGCGGCCGGCAGACTGAGCTGCAAGGGGTGGTCGGGTGTCGAAGCTGCCGGGCGCCGCCGGGAAGGCGCCGGCCATGGCCGGCATGCCAACGGTGGTTGCGCCGGCCAGGCCCAGCGCCGCGGCGCGAAGCATGGGCAGGCTGCGGTCGATGCCGATGGCGGCGCCCTCGACGATGTCGCTGCCGGCCGCCATGAACACGCGCGAGGGGCTGCGGATGCCCAGCTTTTCCTTGAACCAGCCGAGGGTGGAGTCTGCTGCGCCGTTGATCGAGTCGCGCACCGCGCCCAGCGCGCCGGTGATGCCGTTGGCCAGGCCCTGCATCATCTGGCCGCCGAAGGTCGTGAACTTCGCCGGCATGTCGATGCCAAACCACTGCATGACGGACGCGAAGGCCTGATAGAAGAGGCCCATGGGCGACCAGTTGAGAATCGCCGCGCCGACGGTAGCCAGGGCCGCAGGCATGGAGCCGCCAAGGTACTGCCAGAAGGTGGCGAAGGCCGCTTTCGAGCGATCCCACACGCCCGAGAAAAAGCCGCTGATCGGCCCCCAGTACTTGTAGATCAGGAATGCCGCCGTGGCGATGCCTGTGACGATCAGGCCAATAGGGTTCATGAGCAGAGCGCGGCCGACCCACAGGATGGCCGTGCCAACGATGCCGAACGCCCGCCCGAGCAGCGTGAGCACCGGAGAGAGCACCGCCGCCTTGACGCCAAAGAGGCCGAGGCCGTAGCGCACGACTGCAAAAGGCCCGAGCAGCGCAGCGGCGCCCAGGGTGAGCGCACCGAAGCCGGCGGCCATCAGGCCGATCCACAGCACCGCCTTGCCGATGTAGGAGGCGAGCACCGGATTTTCCTGGGCGAACCTCGTGATGCCCTGCAGCGCGTTCGCGGCCGTGTTGAGCAGGCTCGTGTACGCCGGCAGGATGGCCTTGCCAGCTTCGAGCATGGCATCGTGAAAGCGGGCCATCGTGTCCACTTCCTTGCCGCTGATGATCTGGCGCGCCTTGATGTCCAGCTGCTGAATGCCATCGGCGCCAGCGTTGAGGCGCGCATTCTTGTGGATCTGCTCGCGCTGCTGGTACATGGTCGCGAACAGGTTCGATGCCGTGCGGTTGCTAAAGATGCTCCCGATCTTGTCGATGATCTCCTGCTCGTCGGTGATGCCCTTGGCGGCCATGGCGGGCAGCAGAACCTTTTCCATCCATTCGAACTGGTTTGTGCGGAAGATGTCGCCGCCCTTCAGTGCGCCGGGGTTGAGGTAAGACATCTGGCCGGCCTTGTCGTGTTTGACCTTGGACGGGTCGCCGATGAGGCCCAGCGCCTCGATGTTCTGCGCGGCGCGCTTCGTGGTGCGGCCTTGGTAGAGGTTCTGGTAGGCCGACATGGTGGCCGTGCCCACGCGGTTGCCGCCCATTTCGCTCACGAGCGCTTCGAGCTGGTAGTACATGGCCGAATCGCTCAGGCCCTTGGCGGCAATGCCGCCGGTCTTGATGAAGTTCAGCCATTCCTCAGGGCCGATGCGCCCGCCCGTGGCGGTGATGACGCGCTGCACCTTGTCGGCCTGATCCATGAAGGTCTGTTCGCTGGCGAGGCCGTTGCGCATTTCGATGACGCGCAGCATGTCCATGAACTTGCGTTCGTTGTCCTCGCCCTTCTCGGCGCCGAACATGGCTTTGTTGGCGAACTTCATCTTTGCCAGCGTGGGCATGACCATCTTGGCGTGGTGCACGTCGGCAAAGGCGGTGGTCGCATCCAGCATCAGGCCGAGGTTGTCGTTGGTGCTGGTGCCGAAGGTCTTCATGCGCTTGGCGTAGTCGACGGCCTGCTGCGTGTCCTCGGGTTTCAGGCCCAACGCGGCGATGCGCTGCGTGGTGGTGTCGTACTCGCGCACCTGGTGCAGAGGCTCGGTGAGCGCTCGTTTCACGCCATAAGCAGCGCCCGCGCCGCCGGCGCCGGCCATCGCAAGATGCCCGGCCGTAGCGCGCGATCGGTCGAAGCCTTGGCGCAGCTGCGCCTTTCGGCCGCCGGCATTGGCCAGGGCCTCAAGCCGCGCTTTCTGCTGGGTGATGGCGCCATTCGTGGAGGCAATCTCCGACTTCAAGCGCTGCTGGTCGGCCGACAGCTTGCCGATGCCGCTTGCGGTGGCCGCGGTGCGCAACTGCACGAGCGCGTGGCGTTGCTTGTCGTAGGCAGCGGTCGCGCGGTCGACCTGGGCCTGCAGCGCGCGGGCCTGGTCGCTGTTGGCGCCGTAGGTGCGGGTGACGCTGTCGAGATTGGTGCGCAGCACCTTCAGGCTGTTGCCCTGCTTTGCCAGCTCCGCCTGGTACTTGCGGATGCCGTCGACCTGGGCGAGCTGGCCGTTGAGCAGCTTGAGGGCGTCGCGCGACTGCTTCAGGCTGGCGGCCGTGGCCTTGCTCTGCGCGTCGAGCGGCTTGAGTTCGTTGACCGCCTTGGTGGCACCGGCCAGGATGAACTTGAGGGTAAGCGCGGTTGCCATGTCGGTTGGGTGGTGTTGCTGTCAGTCGTCGTGTTGGCTGGGCGCGTAGCGCTTGCGGGCGGCCTCGCGCCAGTCCATCAGTTCGGCCAGCGACAGGACGTTCATGTCTTGCGGGCGCCAGTGGAAGACGAACGCCACATCGGCCATCGCGTCCTCTACACGCTCTGCAAGACCGCGTCCCGAACCGCCTTCTTCAGCAAAAAACTGATGACAACGCCCCCCGCTTCGGACAGGTCGGCTGGGTCGAGCTGCGCGCACTCGTGCGGGGTCAGGCTCGGCGCGGTGATGCGCGGCAGCAGCTTGAGCAGTTCGTCGGCGTCGGCCTGGTGCAGGCGCTGCAGCGACAGGCCGCGCAGCTCGCCCGCGTTGGGCTTGCGCAGGGTGATCTCGGTGATGGTGGTGCTGCCGCGCTGGATGGGCACGTCGAGCGTGATGGTGCTGGGCGCGGCAGTGTTGGTGTCGGGCTGTTGGGCGGTGGTGGTCATGGTCGTGGCTCAGTGAGGAGAAGGAGGGGCGAGGGGCGAGGGGCGTTAGTGATGGGCGCGTCAGAAGCCGGGGGCGAAGGCCATGCCGATAGCAGCGCGGATGGCGTCGTAGCGGTCGGTGCCGCTGACGCGGAACACCATGCCGGGCACGTCGATCTCCAGCAGCTCCTGCGCATTGACGGTCAGCTTGTAGTAGCTGGCGGCGATGGTGAACTCGTGGTCGTTGTCTTCGCCGGCTTTGGCTTCATTGGGGTTCCACTCGCGCAGGCGGCCGCGGATGACGACTTCGGCCGCGGTGACCTGGCCGGTGGCTTCGTCCTGATAGGCGCCGGCAAAACGGAAGATGTTGGCACCGACGGTCTGAGAGCCCAGCATCGCGATGAGCTGGGTCTTCAGGCCGCCGGCCTTGATGCCCAGCTCGAGCTTTTCGTGGCCGAGGTCGATCTCGACCGGGCCATGCATGCCGCCGGCGCGGTATTCCTCGGTCTTCTTTGTGATCTTCGGCAAGGTGACGCTGGGGATCTCGCCGACCCAGCTTTCGCCGTCGCCGAACATGGCGAAGTTCTTGAGTTTCTTGGGCAGTGCCATGGTGGTGTGCTCCTATGCGTGATGGGTTCGCGCCGGTCAGGCGGCCTGCACGGCCGCGGCGAAGTTGGCGAGAAAGTCGTCGGTGATGGTCTGGCGGAAGCCCAGGTCTTCGAGCGGCGGCACCGGCGTGTAGCGGTAGCTGATGCGCAGACGTCCGACGAAGAGTTCTTCTTTCGGGTTGAGGTCAGGATTGATGAAGGCCTCGAAGCCGATCAGGTAGCCGCCCGTCACGAGGTCTTTGCCCTTGGCGTTGATGTTTTCGAGCATGTCCTTCACGAGCGTGGGGTGCATGGGCTTGTCCACGAACGTGAAATGCGCCTCGGCCATCGTGTCGGCCAACACCTGCGCCGTGCGGGTGTAGTTCTCGAAGAAGAACTTCCCGCCCTGCGCTTCGGTGGTGCGGTTGCCCCAGAAGCGGTAGCCGCTGCGGTTGATGATGGTCGTGACTTCGAGCGCGTTGAGGTAGGTCGTGTCGCTGCTCGGGCTCTGCAGATCGAAGAACACGTCTGCGCTGATGCCCTGCGGACCGTTGACCACGATGTTCGATAGCGTCTTGTGCCAGCCGATCTGCTGGTCGAGCTTGGCGCGCAGGCCCAGGGCGTAGGCCGTTGCGGGTTCGGTATCGATTTCGTTCTCGACTGTGTCCCATGCGAGGAAGTTGGGCCAGATGACCATGATTTCCCGCTTGCCGAACTTGGCGCGGTAGGCGGTAGCCTCTTCCTTCGTGGTGGCATAGGCCATGCCGTCGGCCTTGCGAGCCGCGACGTAGGTGAAACCCCTCAACTGCTCAGCCACCACGCCGAGTTCGACCGCGACTGGTTCCGTGTCGAGGTCGGGCGCACCGATGATGCGCGGCTTGTAGCCCAACTGGCCTTGTGCTGCGAGCAGCGCCTGCAGGCCGGTTTTCTGTCCGCTGGCGGTGGTGGTGCCGATCACGTTGCTGGTGGTTGCCGCTGCATCGGCGCCGGGTTCGACCCGTACAACGATGGTCACGGCCTGGGCCTGTCGGGAGATGGCCTTCAGCGTCTTCGCCAGCGTGCCGGTGGCTCCGGCCTTGCCGACGCTGCCGCCGGGGTTGGTGAGCAGCACCGGTGTGTTGAGCGGGAATGCCTCGGGATCGGCGAGCGGTGCGGTGGCGACGAGGCCGATGATGGCCGTGCTGACGACGCGAATGGTTGCGCCGCCTTCGTCGACTTCGAAGACGCGTACGCCGTGGTGGTATTCAGTAGACATTTTGTGTTCCTGATTTGTGGATGAAGACGGTAAGAAAGGGCCGTGACAGGCGAGGTGAGAGAGGGGGCAGAGCGAATCGGCCTGAGGCGGTCAGAGTCGGGCGGCCTCGATGAAGAGTGCGTCGAGCGCCTGTTCGTCGAGTCCGATCTTTTCCGCGAGCAGGGCCATGAAGGGCGATGAGCGCTCGTAGTTCGTGGCGTCGTTCCACTCGATCTCTGCCGCTTCGCGCTGCGGGCTGGGCATGAGCGCTATGGCTTCCGCGACGGCCGCGAGCTTGCCGGCCGCCAGTAAGGCAAGGCGCCCTTGCCGCTTGGTGACTTGCTGCGGGATCACGGTCGATGGATCGGGCGTCTCGATCACGGGTGGTTCGCAAGGCTGCAGCGTGGTCGGCAGCGCATCGAGAGGCACGCCCATCGAGGTCTTGAATGCGTAGACACCATTCGCATGGATGATCTCCACGTCGTCCTCGAAGGCAAAGATCTGCTGGTCGGCGGTGTTGATGAAGAACTGCATGCTTAGGACATCTCCACCCAGTTGTTGTAGGCAGAAAAAGAGCCGGTCGCGGCGTTGACCTGGTAGGTAACGCCCGGCGGAACAGGGAACGCGATGAAGCCCGAGAGCGCGGTCGCACCGTTGGTGGACGAGCCGATGAACCCGATGCCGCCGACCGTCGCGCTCAGCGCTGCGGAGCCGGCCGTGGATGCGATGGCGCTGATGAACACCCACATGAACCGGTTGGTCGTGTTGGTGTAGGTCACCCCCAGCGAGCGCGACCCGTTAACGTTGCGCAGGGTCGCACCGATGGTGGCCTGGTCCCGCTGTACCGCGTGCTGAGACTTTGTCGAGGGGATGACCTGCAGCGCGGCGCCCGTGCAATAGACAAGCACCCACGAAGCGAGCGTGGCGTTGTAGACGACGAGGCATTTGCCGTTCGCGATGATCTCGCCGCCCTGCAGCGCCAGGTGCGCGAGCCCAACAACCGGCTTGGCGCCTGTCGCGTCGACCGCCAGCGTCGTAGCCCCCGTGTTGGTGACTTTGGCTTTCAGCCACAACGCCATTCCATCCGTCAGGACGGTGATGGTCGGTGTGTAAGTGACGACGATGGTGTTGGCCGTGCCCGTGTCGACCGCATTTGTCGGTGCGTTCTTCTGCACTGCGGCCACGGCGGCCGCGGCGGCGCCTGCATCCTCGGCGCCGATGTTGCTTCGGGCCTGCGTTGCCTGCGTGCCTGTCAGGCCCTGCGCGGCATCGTGGCGAACGTATTGAGCGTGAGGGTTCGCGTGCGCGACATGGGCAGCGAGGTCCGCGTCGGTCGCGTACTGCGGATGTGGATCCACCTTCGCCTCGTGTGCGGCGATTCCGGCCGTCAGTTCGGCGTCATTGACGTATTGGGGATGCGGATCGGTCTTGGCTTCGTGAGCTGCGACTGCATCCCCGAGAGAGGCGGCCAGCTCCGCCGCGGTGAAGGCCCAGCGAACCCATTTCGCAGGATCCGCTCCGGGCACGACGTTCGTGCTGTCGCCGACGCTCTTCCACGTGGTGCCGCCGTAGCTGACATAGGCGACGTTCGCCGGATACGACAGCGTCGCGTCCCAAGGAGAGACACCGCGGCGGCGCAGATAGCCGGTACGGTTTGCCAGTTCACGGGGAGGGCGGTTGTCGATGCCGGACGGCCCGCCGAGCACCGGATCATCTTCTTCGAGCTGGTAGATGCCGGCTTCCCACTGGTCGGCTTCGTTGAGGTTTGCCATGTCAGGCGCTTCCGTGGTTGTAGGTGCCATCGCGTCGCGTGGCGCCGTTGTGGCTGTTGGCGACCGTCGCGTAGCGCAGCGCCACCAGGTGGCAGCGCGCCGGTGCCACGGACGGCAAGAGCTTGCGCAGGCGTTCGGCCTGCGCGTTGGTGATAGGGCGTTGCATCGCGACCATGTAGGTCGCCCAGGTGGTCGCCAATGGGGCGTGCGGATAGATGCCGTTGCGGCGGATCGTGCCGTTGTGCGTGCGCCCGCCCACGCGCTCGATGATGTCCACCTCGCCGAAGCCCAGCGACCGGATCAGCAGGCGGATCGCCCAGGGCGTGCCCTTGTGGCGATGGATCTCGATGCTGTTGAGGATCAGCGCGCGCTTGGCGTCGTCGGACTTGGCGTCTTGCCATGCCTCGACGGACAGCGTCCATGACAACCACGGCAGCAATGGCGCCAGGCAGCGCATGGCCGTCCACAAGTGGCGCAGGCCATCGGTGTCCAGCTCCAGCGGCGACGTGCCGGCGAGCGCCAGCTCCAGCGGCGTCCGGTTGGGAGGCAGCAGGCGCTGCGCGGGCGTGAGGTTAGGCATCGACTACCTCCTGCAACACGGTGACCGTGTTGACCCGAACCCATTGGGTCTTCGTGCACAGCATGTCCGCCGGCGGCACCGTGATCTCCACGCGGTCCACTCCTGGCTGGTGCAGCGCGGCGTCGATGCCGGAGTGCGGCAGCCCTTTCCCGAGCTTCCGAATCTGCTTGAGCCATTTCTTGAGAGCGACGCCGCCGTTTTCGAGTGCCACATCGCCGGCCGGACCCTTGTAGCGATAGACCTTCGCCACGATGTCGGTGTCGAAGATTTCCGGTCCCTGCACAGGCACGCTGTCGCACAGCGGGCGAATCTTCTCGTCGTTAAGCGCTGCACCTACGGTGCCCAGCAGCGCCTCGCTCGGGACGCCACTAGGGTCGGTAGAAAGCACGGTCACGCGCACGGTGCCAGGGGCCGGGCTGTCTACCCCGACATCTGCCACCTCGGCGCTCGCGGTGAGCGCGTGGAATCGGTAGCTTTCGACTGGGCCGGCGGTGGTGATGCCTTCGGGCGCTAGCTGGATGCGTTCGCGAAAGCGCTCATCGTCCTCATAGACGGCCTCGACTGGCGGCACTGCCGTGGGGTCCGCAGGGGTGACGATCAAGCGAAAGACCCGGTAGTTCGCTCCGAGGTTGTCGAGGTCCGTCTTGGTGGCGTAGGCCAGCATGCAGGCCTTGGCGGCATCGTTGATGCGCTGGCGCATCTCCAGTTCCTGATACGCCTGCACCTCCAGCAGCTTGGTCACCGGGTCGGACTCAAGCAGCAGCGCGTAGTCGACGCCGACTTTTTGGCATTCGTCTTGGAACTTCGCTTTGCGGCTCGCAAGGATCGTTTCGAAGTCGAGAGCCTCGATGACGGCCGGCGCCGGCAGCAGGGACATGTCCATGCTCATGCCGCGGCCCCCACGGTGACTTTGAGGGCGACGCTGTCGGCGCTGTTGGTGTCGCGGCGCACAATGGAGAGTTCGCACTTTCCCTGTGCGTTGAAACCGACGGTCACGCGCAGCACGCGTGTGCGCGGCTCCCACTTCATGATGGCTTGCGCGGTCGCAGCAATGAGGCGCAGCCGGTTCGCGGCGGTGGCCGGGTGGTCGACGAGCTGCGGCAGGAAGCTGCCGTAGTTGCGGCGCATCAGGCGCGAGCCGATGGGCGTGCTGATGATGTCGGCAATGGATTGCCCGATGTGCTCTCGGCGCGCAAGCATGCGGCCCGTGGTGCTGGATATTCCGCTCATGGCACCGGCCCGTCGCTGATCTCGCCGCCGTGCACGACACCGGCGGTCCGGTGTTTCAGCAGACTGATGGCGCCGGCCACGATGTCGCCGCCGTCTGTGGTGAGGCCATGGCCGTTGATGAACGCCATGTCGCCGTCGATCTGTGCGGTCTTTCCGCCTGGGCCGTTGCCCGAGCCGGCCATGCCGGCGGTGTAGGTGAGCAAGCCCTGCACGAGCAGCTGGCCGGTCACGATGTTCATCGGCGCATCGAGCGTGATCTCCTGCGAATGCACCTTCGCGCTGTCGCTCGCGGTCACGTCGGCCGTCTTGCACTTCACGGTGATCGCATCGGGCACTTCGATGTCGGCGGTTCCGTCCGCCGGCAGGGTGACCTTCAGTTTGTGGGCACTGTGGTCGTACTCGACGATTGCGCCATCGGGGTACTTCGTGACGGTCTTGTTCGGGTCCGAGCTGGGTGTGGGATGGCTCTCGGTGGGCACGCCGGGCAGGGCGTAGCCGCCTTCGGTCATGCCATCCGGCGACAGGAAGACGACGCACTCTCCAGCGGTCGGCGGGTTCCACGTTCCGGTTTTTCCTGCGCGCAGCTCGATGTAGGGCCGCCAGTCGGTGGAGCCGCCTTCGGTGAGCTGCACGCGCACGAGCGGCGGGCTTACGCTGTGGTCCACATGGGTGACGGTGCCCGTGCGCACGATGTTCGCCACCTTGCGCAGAAGGTCGGCGAAGAGTTGCGGCGATTCGGTTGGTCCGGGCATGCGCCCAATGTGCCGGAAGGCCTTCGCGTGCGCGAGCGAACGCGAGTGTGTGCGCGGCGGGGACTGATACGCGTCTTCAGACGCTCGCGACGGTCAGGTGCCGGCCGTGATGTGGTGCAGCAGGATGCCGGTGATGGCGTCTTCATCGGCCGCCGTGATGCCCAGCAGCTCGCGCCGAGGATATTGCACGGTCGGGCTCTTGGCCTTGCGCCAATCCACCTTGTCACGCAGGCCGAGCTGGTGCACGCGGGCGATGCGCGCACTTCGCCCGCCGATGCTGATGGTGGCGCTCTCGGCCGTGGCGGATTTTCGGAGGTACTTGGCGGTCCGCAGCTTCTCGAACATCTTGCGCCGGATGGCGCCCTTCTTCTTGCGCAGGCGCTGGGGTTTGCGCGGCTCGTAGGGTGTGCCGTCGGGGTTGAGCTGGGAACCGATGCGTTGCGCCTGGCTGCGGCGCAGGTAGGTCGCTACCTGCACCATGGCAGCCCGGCGGCGCGGAGCGGAAAGACCGGCGAGCAACGGCGCAGCCCAATGAGCGAGGCGGCTGAGCGCGTCGGCCACGATCAGACTCCGTCGAGCGGCTGGATGCGCCACTCTGCAGCGAGGTCGACAACGGACTCGACGGGCTCGACGCCGGCCAGCAGCGGCTCGCCGATGTGGTGCGTGGTGAGCCGGTTGACGCCGTCCACGGTGCCGCCGGCGACGGCCACCGTTTCCGTCAGGTCGATCTCGAAACCGATGTCGGAGGTGGCGTGGTCGATGATCTCGACCTCGAAGCGGAAGGCCTTCGGCCTGCGCTCGGGGTTGTCGAATATGTCGGGCTGGTGGCGCTTGAGCCAGGCCACGACCGGCACGACCAGCACGTCGGTGCTGCCGGCCCAGTCGGTCACCACGATGTTCAGCGTGTAGCGGTATTCGAAGGACAGCGCTGGCGTGCCGGTGTGGACGATGTTCCCGCGCTCGACGAAGACCGTCAATTTCTCCGGGTTGGCCGCAAGGTCAGGGCAGGCGCGCGTGATGTGGTCGCGCAGCAGCTGCGGCTTCTTCATGGCTCACGGCTCCGGGGCGATGGCGTCGCCGGGTCCGAAGAGCGCGCGGTCGGCGCGGATGATGTATGCGAGGAGCCGGAGCTGGGCGTCTCGCTCGACAACAGTTGCCCGGAGCTGCTCTGCCACGACTCGGCCCTCTGCAAGACTGGCGTCGAGTCGGGCCGCATGGCTTGCAAGACGGTCGCGCTCAGCTTCGCTGGCCTTGGACATAGCGAGGAATCGAAGGGCGCGGCTTTCGGAGTCACGCTGCAGGCGCTGAGCGTCAGTAATGCGAGCAGCGCTGTCGGCAGCTGCAGGCGCCCGCGCGGCCTGGTAGTTGTCGACGGCTTGAGTGATCTGGCTTGCATGGCCGGCTTCCTTGCTTCGGGTGGTGGTGAGCTGGTCGGTCTTGGCCTGGGCCTGCTGTGTGGTGCTGCTGTCCCATCGCTGCTGCACCCTCGCTGCGCCGTTCTCGTCGCCGATCCAGTACGCGGGCAATGCCGCGCCCGCCGCGATGAGCACGGCGGCTGCGGCAAGCGTGATGGGAGTGGTCATTGCGCGGCTGGCGCGAACAGGAACGCTTCAAGGGCGCGAGTACAGCGCTCGACGCGGTCGGAGTGGCCGGCCATTGCCGCCCCGTTGATGCCGCGGGTGATGGCGCCGAGGTTCCAGCGGTCGGCGTGGTTGTTGAGCCCGTTGGATTTCCAGTACCACGCACCGACGAGCACAGCGGCTTCTGGCTCGGCCACGCGATCCGGGTTCTGTTCCAGCGGAAGGCCGAGCGCAGTTCCGGCGGCCCGGTAGTTGCCGCGGCCGGTGAGGTGCGGCAGGCCTCGGCCGCGGTAGGTCCATCCGTCGGCGGTGGATTCGCTGCCGTTGCCGTTTCGGTTGGCGTAGACCCTGTTCGCGAGCGCCTGCGGCTGGCGCGTGAAGGCCCGCGCCTTCTCCACCTCGCGCAGCGCGGAGAACATCTGTGCGATGCGCGCAGCGTCGGTGTAGTAGAGGTTCTCTTCGAGCCGGGTGAGCCCGCTGGTTTCGTGGCTGTACTCGCCGATGAAGGCGGCCATGCGGCGCGGCGTGTTGATCTCGAAGCGCTCGAAGGCGACGACGAGGTGCGGCAGGAACGTGCGCGCGACGGTGGGCGTGATGCCGGCGGCAATGAGCTGTTGCAGATTGAGCATGGCGTCTCAGGGCTTGGTGGTGGATGCGTCGATGGGGGCGGCTTGGTCCGCCGTGGCGACAGCTGTAGCGGGCTGTCGCGCGAGGCTGAGTTCGGCTCGGATCTCGGCAGCGATCTCGCCGATGTCGCGACCCTTGCGGCGTTCCAGCCAGAGGAAGACCGCCGCCACGAGCCAGGGGCCGGGGATGCTGCAGAGCACGAACACGCAGCCTGTGAGCACGAAGAAGCCCGCCTCGGGCGGGAACGTGGCGAGCTTTGCGAGCGCTGCACCTGCGGTAAATATCTCGGGCTTGTGCTGCATGAGCAGCACGAGCGCGATGGTGCCGAAGATGAACGAGCTGGCCAGGCAACCCAGCACGCGGTTAATCAGGTCGTTCCAGGCGTGGCCGGCACGCAATGGCACGAAGCGGATACCGAGCCAGAACGCGATCAGGCTGGCGATGATGGGCAGAGACAGCAGGGCCAGCTTGTAGCCTGCAGCGGTGCCGGCAGCTGCGGCGGTGGTGGCGGGTTCGGTCATGGCGTGGTGTTTGAGGGTTGAGGCGGACATGGCGGGTTCTCCTAGTCCCAGAGCTGCACGGTCTCGATGCGCGCGGCGTTGGCGGGGAGGTCGGGCAGGGTGACTTCGAGGCCGAGCGGCAGGATGGGGCCGAGGCCTGCGAGGCCGGGATTGAGTCGGTACGTTGCTTCGGTGACGCCAGCGGTTGCGCCCAGGTGGCGCAGGCACAGCAGATCGACGGTGTCGTGCTGCTGGGTGACGACGGTTCGCGGCATGGCTAGATCAACTCGACGTGGAGGCGAGACACGCCCAGGATGTCGCGCACGGCCAGGGTCGCATCGCGGCGGTGCTGCTCGGCCTGGTCTTCGCGCGCGGCGTCCTGGTCCTTGCGCCGCTCGCGCCCGGTCGTGTCGTAGTCGCTGTACCGCTCGATGAGATTGGCCTTGGCGTGGCAGTACACGGCGCGCCGGAAGCGTTGGACGTTGATCGACTCGTCGTCAACCTGCAGCGCGGGCACGGCGGACAGGCTGGCGCGGCCTTCGTCCTGGCGACTCTGCGCCCAGGTCGACAGCAGTCCGACAGTGGTGGCGACGGCCTCCTGCACCGACGGCAGCAGGCGCTGTGGCGTGATGGTGCCGTCAAGCCGCATGGCGTCGCGCAGGGCGGCGAGGTCAATAGTCGGCCACCAAGCGCCGGCCGATACGGTGCCCAGCGGCGCGGGGTCGCTGGGCGGCGTCGTGCGCACGAGGGGCGGGGCTGCAGCGATGAGTGACATGGTGGCTCGACGTTGGGTGTGGGTGGGCGGTGGCCGTGGCGCGTTGTGGTGAGGGCTCAGCCTTTCACGCTGCGCCACGGGCCGCCCTGCACGTGGGGTGCTCGGTTGCGCTACTTGCCGGCCGCGCGTTTGCGCGCGGCCGGCGCCGCCTTCTTCGCCGCCGCAGTGGTCTTGCGGGCGGGCGTTGGCGTGGCGGTAGCGGGTTGTTGGGTGTCGCCAGGTGGCGGTGTGTCGAGCGTGTCGCTGCCGTCCGAAGCGGAAGCCTTGCCGGCCTTGGTCAGAGCGCGCTCAATGCGTTCGATGTCTTTCTTCACGCCTGCATTGCTGTCCAGCTCCAGTGCGCGCTGAAGGCGCACGAGGGCAACGCGCAGCGCCTCGGGCTCGATGGCCGCGAGGTCGACCTCTTCGGCGTTCTGCACCTTGCCGAGCGCCGCATACGCGATGGCCTTGTGCAGCTTGGCCCGTGCTTGGTCCGGCGCATCCTGCTCGGCTGTGAGGGTGTCGGCTTCGATGAGCAGTGCGGCGGCATGGGCACGCGCGAGGGCTCCCGCCTGCGCAGGGTCTTGGCTGCCGGTCGATGCGGCCACCAGTTGCCGCGCGCCGTCGTCTCCGGCCTGCACGACCAGCGGCGTCCATTGCCCCTTCAGGTACGCATTGGACAACTCGTCAATGACGATGGCGGCCGGACTGCGCTTGTAGTCGTCGGCCATGGGCATGCGGTGCCGGATCACGTAGCCCGCAATCTGCAAGCCCAATGCATAGGCCCCCGCGTCGAAGGCCCACACCATCAGCGTCGTGAGCACCTGATCCTGTGCGCCGTTGCCGGTGCTGAGCGAGGTGTCGATCCAGTCGAAGTACTCGGGCAGCAGCCGGGCCTTCAGCTCGGCGCGGCGCTCGTGCGATTGGATTTGCGACAGGCGGTTCTTGTCCTGCGAGAGCTTGATGCGCATGAGCCCATAGGCGTCGCCTTGCAGCTCGACGCCGTAGGGACTGGCGGCCTGGGCCTGTTCTTGCAGAACGCGCGCGCGGTGGCGCTGTGCGGGGCTGAGTGGGCTCATGGTGGTGTGCTGGGCTGGTGGGGTGGGAGCGCGGGCCGGGGGCGGCCCGCGCGGCGGTCTTTCGTCAGACTTTTGGCGCGAGGGGTTACTCGGCGATCTCGATGTTTTCCACGAGGGCGGCGCGGCCGTAGTCCTCGACGACGTAGGCGTCGTTCGACGATTCGTAGTTCTCGATCTGGTCGCGCTCGGGCACGTCCTTGATGTTGCGGCGACGTGCATCGCGCTGCCAGTACAGCGACAGGTTGGACAGCGTGGTCACCATCACCTTGCCGGCCGGGAAGAACGGCACGGTGACGGCCTGCAGGCCGCCCACGCGCTTCTGGCTGATGATGATGTCGGCCGACAGCGTCTCCGATGGCGGCTGATCCTTGTTGACCAGCGGGAAGTACTTGTCGTGCATCAGGCCGCGACCGACCACGGCGACGAGGTCCGGATCTTCCTGATTCCAGGGGTCGAGCAGAGTGATGGCGTCGTACACGACGGCATCGAGGTTGGCGTAGTCGCTGGTCGCCTTGTTGACGCCGACGATGACCTTACCGGCCTGCTTGCTGCCCTGAGCCAGCACGTTCTCCGGTGCGTGCTCGCGCATTTGCTGCAGCCAGCCCTTGTTGACATCCTGCAGCAGCGGGTTTGCTGCCAGGTCGGTCGTGGCGGCGATGCTGGTGCCGTTGAAGCCGATGCAGATGCGGTCCAGCGCCTGGCGGCGCAGGATCGCATCGCGCACCAGCGGCTGGAAGTTGGGGAAGCCAGCCCAGGCATCCAGCTGCGAATAGCGAATCGCGGTGTCGAAGTTGGTCTGCACGCAGCGATATTGGTTGTCGTCGAGCGCTGTGACGTTGCGCGGCTTGCGCGTGCCGTTGCCGGTGGTGTCGGTGCGGCTGGCCACCGGCCCGCTCACGCCGACGCCGACCTTTGCGCCCATCTGCTCGGTCACGCCGATAACGTTGATGCGCTGCAGGAACGCGCTCGATTCCTGCATCTTCGATTCGAGCGTCTGCTGCACGCGCGGCACGACGTTGAATTTCTGGATGACGCTGGCGACTTCGTTGAGCGTGGCCAGTTGGGCGAAGTAGGCATCGAGGGCCTGGCGGGTTTCTTTGCGCATGGTGTGTGCTGCCTGTGAGGTGTTGGGGATGAAGTTGCGTTGGGTGGTGGGCGTGGGCTCAGCAGTCGGTCTTCGCGGCGCCGCTGCCGCCCGTTGCGGCCGGGCGCGTGGTGCCGGCCGGCGTGTTGTCGAGGGCCGAGTACTTGGCCTGCAGGTCGGCGACCTTGGTCTTCAGTTCGCCGATGGTCGCGGCGTTGGCCGACAGCTTCGTCGCGGTTTCGGCGATGTGGGCCTCGAACGCGTCGCCCATCTGCTGGAATCCTTCGGTCACCGCGGTGAAGCGTGCGTCGTCGGTGGCGGACTTCGCGCCGAACTTGGCTAGCGCCCCGGACATGGCAGCGCGGAATTTCGCCAGAACGCTCTCGTCCGCCGCCTCCTCCATTTCGAGGGTGACTTCCTCGGCGGCGGTGAAGAGGTCGTCGGGCTGTTCCTTGCGTGCAGCGAAGGGGTTGGCGTTCGGATTCTTGGCCGCGAACTCCAGCATTTCGGTGCCCAGGCTCGCCGGGTTGTCCGTGACTGCCAGGCCGACCAGATAGGCCTTGTCGGTGTCCGCAAAGCGCGGGCGGACTTCCATCGACGAGTAAATCTTCTGGCGCTTCTTGTTGAGCGCGACCAGTTCGTCGGTGGGTGCGATCTGCGCGAAGAGGGCCAGCTTCTTCACGCCGCCGACTTCGACCTCGGCGGTCTTGACGGCGACGACATCGCCATACGCCCGAAAGTCGCTGTTCGGGCTGTAGCCGCGCATGTGTTCGATGTTGATGCGCGCGCCGTAGACGTTCGGGTCGTAGCTGGTGGCGATCTGTTCCAGCGTGGCGCGGTCGATGACGCGGCCGTCGCTGGTCGCACCTTCGACGGCGACGCGGAAGAACTTGGAAACCGGCTTCTTGGCGGGAGTGGACATTGGCTTTGCTCGCTGCTGGTTGAACGGTGATCGCGAGGGGTCCGCGATGTGGTGAGCCAATGGTGGCCGCGCGTTCGCGCGCTCTCAAGCCGCTGCACATGTGGCAGCGGCGGGGACGGTTAGACGTGGTGGCGATGCTTCGCGCGCGCGGGCAACCTCGGCGGCATGCCCCTGAAATCCGCTGCGTCCGGCCGCACTCGCCGGACTGTTTCTGTCGTTGCGAAGACCGCGTCGCACAAGCGTGGACGGGCTTCGGATACCGCGAACGCGGTGGCGCCTGCTGCTGCCGTGGGCAGCGCTGCGGGCACTGAGTCGAGCCAGATTGCCACGTTGACGCCCCAGGCGCAACCCCGCACCGCAGCCCGGTTCCTCGCGTGGACCGGCTGGAAGGTCAAGCAGATCGCCGAGCACCTGGGCGTGCCCGCGTCGACGGTGTACGGTTGGAAGGAGGTCGACAAGTGGGACGACGCGCAGCCGCTCGACCGCGTGAATGGTGCTCTCGAAGCGCGGCTGATCCAGCTCATTCTGAAGACTGAGAAGACCGGCGGCGACTACAAGGAAATCGACCTGCTCGGTCGGCAGCTAGAGCGCACGGCGCGTGTCGAAAAGTACCAACAGACGGGGCGCGAGGGCGACCTGAATCCCAACATCGCGGCGCGCAACGCGGCGCCGAAGCGCAAGCCCAAGCGCAACGAGTTTAGCGAAGACCAGATCGCGCTGCTCGAATCTAAGCTGCGCGAGTCGAACTTCCCATTCCATCAGAACTGGTTCGACCAGCAGTATCAGCGGCTGCGCGCAATTCTCAAGGCGCGGCAGATCGGAGCGACGTTCTATTTCTCGCGCGAGGCGTTGCTCTCGGCCGCGAAAGAGGGGCGCAACAAGCTGTTCCTGTCGGCCTCCAAGTCGCAGGCACACCAGTTCCGCAGCTACATCGTGGACTTCGCCAAAGAGGTCGATGTCGAGCTGAAGGGCGAGAACATCAAGCTGTGGAACGGCGCCGAGTTGATCTTCCTGGGCACCAACGCGATGACGGCCCAGTCGTATCACGGCGACTTCTACTTCGACGAGTTCTTCTGGGTCCCGCGCTTTCGCACGATCAACAAGCTGGCGAGCGCGATGGCCTCGCACAAGCACTGGCGCAAGACCTATTTCTCGACGCCCTCGGCGATGTCGCACGAGGCCTTTGGCTTCTGGACCGGCGACGACCGCAACAAGGGGCGAGCGAAGAAAGATCACGTTCGCATCGACACGAGCCACAAGGCGCTGCGCGGCGGCGCGCTGGGCCTTGATCGGAAGTGGCGCGACATCGTCACCGTCGAAGACGCGGTGGCGATGGGCTTCGACCTGTTCGACATCGCCGAGCTGCGCGAGGAATACAGCCTCGAAGAGTTCGCCAACCTCTTCATGTGCCAGTTCATCGACGACAGCCTGTCTCTGTTCACGCTGGCGCAGATGCAGGCCTGCATGGTGGACAGCTGGGAGACGTGGAGCGACGTGAAGCCGCTGTGGCTGCGGCCCTACGCCCATAACCCGGTTTGGGTCGGCTATGACCCATCGGACAAGGGCGACGCGGCGGCGCTGGTTGTCGTGGCGCCGCCGCGGGTGCCCGGCGGCAAGTTCCGCATCCTGCACCGCGAGCAGTTCAAGGGCTCCGACTTCGAGGCGCAGGCCGAGGCCATCAGGCGGATCACGCAGCAATACAACGTCGTGCACATCGGCATCGACAAGACGGGCCTCGGTGCTGGCGTGTTCCAGATCGTCGAGAAGTTCTTCCCCCAGGTGAAGGGCTACCAGTACAGCATCGAGGTGAAACAGCGCCTGGTGCTGAAGGCGCAGCAGGTGATCCACAAAGGCCGGCTCGAGTTCGATGCCGGGTGGACGGACATCGCCGCTTCGTTCATGGCCATCAAGCGCGTGCTCACGGCCAGCGGCCGGAATGTGACCTACGACTCGGGCCGCTCCGAAGCCACGGGACACGCGGATGTTGCGTGGGCAACGATGCACGCGCTCGACAACGAAACACTGGCCGGCGACGTGGTCGGCGGCACCTCTCGAATGGAGATTTTTGGATGAGCAAACGCAAGGGCGCCACGCGCCGCCAACTGGCCCACACCGCGCCGGCCGCCGTGGATGTGATGACGCAGAGCGACGCCGGCGCCGTCGACGCGTTCAGCTTCGGCGACCCCGAACCGGTGAGCCGCATCAAGCTGCTCGACTATGTCGAGAGCACGTTCAATGGCCGCTGGTACGAGCCGCCGCTGCCATGGGAAGGGTTGTCGAGTGCCCTTCATGCATCGCCGCATCACGGTTCGGCGATCCGCCTGAAGCGCAACCTGCTGAAGTCCATGTTCATTCCGCACTCGCGGCTGTCGAGCGCGACCTTCGGGGCGATGGCGCTGGACTTCCTGGTCTTCGGTAACGCCTATGTCGAGCAGCCGCGCGCCTTCACGGGCCGGCCGCTGGAGCTGCGGCACGCGCTCGCCAAGTTCACCCGGCGGGGCGAAGAGGCGGGCCGCTATTTCTTCGTTCGCGGCTGGCACGAAGAGCACGAGTTCCCAGCAGGGTCGGTGTTCCATCTGCGCGAGGATGACGTCAACCAAGAAATCTACGGGTTGCCCGAGTACATCAGCGCCCTGCAGTCGGCCTGGCTCAACGAGGCGGCCACGATGTTCCGGCGCAAGTACTACGCCAACGGCTCGCACGCCGGCTTCATCCTCTACATGACCGACGGGCAGATCGACAACGACGATGCCAACGCGCTTCGCACGGCGCTGAAGAACGCGAAGGGGCCGGGCAATTTCCGGAATCTCTTCCTGCACATGCCGGGCGGCAAGTCGGACGGGCTGAAGCTGATCCCGGTGAGCGAGGTGGCGGCGAAGGATGACTTCTCGGCCATCAAGAACGTGAGCAAGGACGACGTGCTCGCAGCGCATCGCGTGCCGCCTGGCTTGCTCGGCATCGTGCCCACCAACGCTGGCGGCTTCGGCAACGCGCCCGACGCGCTGAAGGTGTTCATCCGGTACGAGATCGCACCCCTGATGCAGCGCTTCCGCGAACTGAACGACATGGCGGGTGAGGAACTGGTGCGGTTCATCGACGTGCCGGAGTAGCCCAGCGCGGTCCGAGACCGCGCACTGAACAGACCCAAGGGCGCGCACAGCGCCCTTTTTTTCGTCCCGGTGTCTCCGCGCCCTGCCTCGCGCTAATCGGTGCGTGCACGGGCCTGCCAGTGGCCTCGGCGATGCATCCCTGCCCCGATCCTCCCCCGCCACGTGCCAGCAGGCCGCCCCCACCCCCTGGCGCGCGGTCTAGCCCCCACCGAGCCTGCACGCTTCGGGTCGCGGTTTTTACGACCCGGTCGACAGGGCGCCGCACCGCGCCAGCGCTGCCGGGTTGGAAGTTTTCACATGGTGGTCGTATTGCCCGTCTTTACGAGGTTTTGAGCGTCTCGCTGCGGTCGTTGGTGTAGCTCAGGCATTTCAGCTTCGCCGACAACCGATCGATATACTTCTGCCGATTGCCACTCCGTTCACGCCATGCCCCGAGCAGATCTCCTCGTAAACCTCGTGCGCGCCGGAAGCCAAGGCGACCAGCGAGCGTTTCGCTCCACTGTCGAGGCGATGGCGGCTGAAGAGCGTTCTAAACGGCACGGCCAACTGGCTGACCGGCTGGAAGAGAATCTCCGGCAGCCGGCGCCAGGTGCTAAGGCCCCCGAGGTGGTTCGTAGCTTCGATGGCGGTCACGGGGGCTTACTCTACGAGATGGAGCCTCGCCGCGGGCTTGATAGCATTTTCCTCGACGCATCGGTCCTGGCGCCGGTGCGTGAACTGGTCGAGGAGCAGCAGCGTACCGAGCTGTTGCGGTCTTACGGCATTGAACCACGTCACCGTGTGTTGTTAGCTGGTCCGCCGGGCAACGGCAAGACCACGTTGGCCGAAGGCATCGCCTTCGAATTGATGGTGCCGCTATTTGTCGTGCGATACGAGGCTGTCGTGGGGAGTTTTCTTGGCGAGACTAGTGGCCGGCTGAAGCGGCTATTCGATTTCGCGCGGACGCACCATTGCGTTCTGTTCTTCGACGAGTTTGACACGCTGGGCAAAGAGCGTGGCGATACACACGAAACGGGCGAAATCAAACGGGTAGTCAGTTCACTACTACTTCAGATCGACGCACTGCCGAGTCACGTTGTGGTTGTGACGGCCACCAATCATGCAGAGTTGCTTGATCGGGCTGTGTGGCGGCGATTCCAGCTGCGATTGGACTTACCTGCGCCGACTTTGGCACAGCGCATCGCATGGTTCGAGCGATTCGAGGGCGAGGTCGGAATGCCGCTAGGCGTATCTGCAAAGACTCTTGCCGGTCGCTTTGCAGCTCAAAATTTTTCAGAGCTTGAGCAGTTCTGCCTAGACGTGCGCCGGCGCTATGTGCTTGGGCTGCCCGGAGCAGATATCAAGCGCATCGTGGCAGAGCGCCTAATCCAGTGGAAGGGCCGAGTGGGACCCGCGGCCACCCATAAGGATTGACGAGTGGCTACGGGCGCCGCGCAGTCGCTTCCCCTACTGATCTTCGCGAAACCGACACCGGTTGAACGTGAAGAAGGGAGCGGCTTTCCGTCGGAGGTCCACTTTCCGAACCATGCGCGGCAGGGCGCTCGGCTAAGTGCGCAGTTTGCCAGTCTGAAGCAAGCGTTCGACGCGCGACGCCTTGAGCTTCGGGCGCAGGCCCAAAACGATGACCCGGACTTGGTGCTCGTACTCGAGACTGTTGGGGCCGTAGGTGACTTCATTACCGCGGCCCGTCGCGTCCCGGGATTGGAATGGCTTGCCGGTATGGATGGCAAGTTTGACCCTGACGAAGACTTCTTCGACGCGAGCGACAAAGGCAAGGCTCTTGGCGGCAAGGTATTCCTCGTCGGCAGTAATCGCGCTGCACTTGATGAAGTGGTGCGCCTGTGGGGTAGGTTCAATGCCGATCCGAAGGTGAAACTCGGTGAAAAGCTCGAAGCCTGGAAAGGGGTCTTCAAGCATCTCAAGGATGCAAGATTTTGGGGTCCGGCCGACCGCTTGGAGCCGACTTTGCGCGACGCGTGGCGATTCAAGATTGAACACGGCGAGGCGGTACTGCGTTTCGAGATCGAGGCTTGGCACTTCTCGACCCAAGCGAAGAATGCCACGGCGACACTTGAAATCCGCGCACTGGTGGCTCAGCTCGGAGGCACGGTGCTTTCCGAAAGCACCATCGACGACATCGCTTACCACGGCTTTTTGGTGACCATGCCTGCAGCGGGTGTCGCAAGAATCCTCGCTGGCGACGCGCCTCCCCTGCTTAAGTCAGATCGCGTGATGTTTTTTCGACCTCATGGCCAGGTGGTTTCACCCGTCGAAGTCGCAACGGATCGTGCGCCAGCGGAGCCGTTCCCGCAGCGAACTGACGGAGCGCCGGTTGTTGCGTTACTTGACGGCCTGCCCATAGCCAACCATCCCTTGTTGCAAGGGCGTGTGCTTGTGGATGATCCGGACTCTTGGTCGGACGATTACCCTTCCTCCGAGCGCTTTCACGGCACGGCGATGGCTTCGCTTATTGCGTTGGGTGACCTCGGCGCGCTTGGGACGCCGCTGGCGCGTCCAATCTACGCCCGTCCGATCATGCGCCCCGCTGGGGTGGACGGGCAGCGCGACGAGCGCACGCCGGATGATCGCTTGCTGCTCGATCTCGTACATGTTGCTGTCCGACGCATGTTCGAATCCGAGCCAGGGCGACCAGCGGCGGCACCAGGCGTAAAGGTCATCAATTTGGCAGTGGGTGATCCGTATCGCTTCTTCACGGGCGAATTGTCCCCTTGGGCACGGCTGCTTGACTGGCTCCAGCATAAGTACGACGTGCTCTTCATCGTCAGTGCCGGCAACCAGATGGATGATGACTTGCTCCTAAACACTGCAGCGGGTACCTTGTCGGCCATGACGCTGGAGCAGCGGTCCGCGCTTGCGACGAGGGCTGTATGCAGTGATGACATGCATCGGCGTGTGTTGGCTCCGGCAGAGTCTGTGAATGCGCTTACGGTGGGAGCGACGCACACCGATGCATCAACGGTCAATCCCGTGGGCGGACGATTCCTGTTGTTTGCGGAAGGCGGCTTGACGCCGTATTCAGGTATTGGCCCAGGTTTCCGGCGTGCGATTAAGCCTGACATCCTTTTGCCCGGTGGTCGTGTTCTTTATCGTGAGGCGGCAATATCGCCCGCGGGCCAGACGAAGGTGCAGCCTATCCATTCGCTCCAGCCGCCGGGCCACCGTGTGGCGGCACCTCCAACGCCGCAAGGTGTTGCAGTTCACACTCGCGGAACGAGTAATGCATGCGCGATCGGGACACGCTGGGCCGCGCGCGCGCATTCCGTACTGGAAGTTTTGCGGGCTGGAAATCCTACCCTCGAAGCTAAGTACGACACTGTACTAATCAAAGCGTTGCTGGCTCACGGGGCGAGCCTGGGTGGCATTGAGTCGCAAGTGCTGGCCGCGAGGCCTGATGTCAATGAACGGCATGCACAACGCCGACTGGTAAGCCGATATGCTGGACTGGGTAGTGCCGATGTCGAGCGGGCGCTGACTTGCTCTGCACAGCGAGCGACCCTCATAGGGGTAGGCACCCTTCGGAACGAGAAGGCGCTGGAATTTCGTGTGCCCATTCCGCGTGCCCTTCATGCGACAGTCGTCGGCCGCCGAGTCACAGCGACGCTGGCGTGGATGACACCAGTCAATCCCCGACATTCCAAGTATCGCGTTGCTCGGCTGTGGGTCGACCTACCTGATGGCGCCCTTCGCGGCGAGCGCACCGAGGGAGAGTGGCGTCAGCTTCGGCTAGGAACTGTCCATCACGAAGTGTTTAGGGGAGCGCGGGCGGTTCCCGTCGATGACGAGACGTACCTGAGTGTTCGCGTTAACTGCGTCGCCGATGCTGGCCGCATCGTTGAGCCCGTGAAGTTCGCATTGTGCGTATCTCTGGAAGTGGCAGAAGGTGTTGCGCTTCCGATCTACGAGCAGGTGCGCGGCCGTGTTTCACCACAAGTGGGCATTCAAAGCGGGGCCTCTACCTAAGACGTAATGTTGGAGGTCGGCCCTCCGCATCGAGCAGGCGGTCCGCGGAAACCGATGCTCCAGAACAATCGGACTGTTGGCCGTTGATATGGCCGGTAGGGACCAGATCCTCGCTTGGCACGCCGGAATCCTAGGTGATTCGGGGACACGCGCTCCGTCGCAGCGCAGCCTGGGTGCCGTTGTGCGTCGTACTTTTATGAGCGATGGATCTTGACTGGCCCAATTTCGTTGTAGATCGTTTCACCGGTCTTCAGCAAGGTGACGGGCCAACGCTCGCCCGGCGTGATCTTGTAGTCGCCCGGCGTCAGAGGCAGCTGCTGTTCCTCGTACGCTTTGGTGCTGTACCAGGCCGGCGTACAGAGGATGGCGGCTTCGGTAGGAAAAAAATCAACTTGGCTCATGGTCTGATCGTGGTGGCCGGCCGACCTAGAAAAGGTCGAGCTGCGGTGGTGGTGGCGTCGGCGTGCCCTTGGCTGCGCGCTTTGGCCCACGCTCGCCGGCGGGCCTCTCCTTCTTCAGCCGTGGGACCAGTGGGGCCGGGTATGTGTCGAGCTGGCCCATCCACTGCTGCAAGAACCGCGGCGCCTCGTGCACAGGGCAAGACAGCCAGTCGTCGTAGTCTTCGGGGTCTAGGATGACCACCATCCGCTTTTCGTGGCCGGGCCGGTGAAAGCGTGACATCACGGGATGGCCGTCCGCGTTGATGGTGATCATCGCGAAGCTGAACAGGTCTTCGCCGGTCTCGGTATTGGCCCACTTTTCCCAGATACCGGCGAGGCCGAGCGGCACCTCGCCGGGCTGCTGGATACGGTAGCGCACTGGCTTGCTGCCCTCAGTCTCGTAATAGGGTTCGAAGATCGCTTCCGCTGGGATCACGCAGCGCTGCCCTAGGCGCCACGCGCTGCGGAAGCTGGGCAGCCTGGCAATGGTCTCCGCCTTGGCGTTGTAGGTCTTCTTGCCGTACACGATCTCTTTCGCGAAGCCGGGCAGCAGGCCGAAGGCGCCATCGTCGACGCGGCGATTCCCCGAGCCGTCCTCGGCCAACCGGATGAACGGAGCCATGCCGGTTGGCCATGTGATGACCGGCCGTTCGTTGTCTGCGCGGACGACGCCGAAGAAAGACAGCAGACGGTCTGCACGGGTGACGGCTTCGTAGTTGCTGCACATCGCGGGTCAAAAATACCCCGGCGAGTTGCCTGAGGCGGTCGCAGGGTCATAGGGCACCCGGCGCGTTGATCGCTTCGTCAGCGTCTCGCCGATCTTCCGCGCTTCGAGCGATTCGCTCAGTTCGCGCTCGCGCGCCAGGCGCCGCGATTCGGCCGGGCTGGTGTAGCGGTCCTCATCATCGTCGAACCCGCCGCGAGGGAAGACCACCGGCCGGCAGAACCAAGTCTGCGGGTAGTCGTCGGACTTGATGTTTTTCGAGCCCATGCCGCGCGCAATCACTTCCACGCCAGAGATCAGGATGCCGCCCTTGATCCTTCGCACGCGCGCCCTGTCGAGGGGCGGAATCACATACGTTTCCCCGTTCGGCTGCAGTAGCGTCGCGAGGAAGATGCTGCGCCCTGGCCGTGGGTCGTAGATGCGCTCCATGTAGGTGAGTTCACCAACCCTGCGGGTGTGCTTGACCGCCTCCACCGATTGGAGCTTCCCGCCTTCGAAGCGGGTGCGGAACACCTCGTGGACGATCAGCGTTGACACTGTATAAATATACAGTACTATTTGCTACATGGACAACGAGATCCCGACCGACATGTGGATCTACTACTGCGCCAAACGACTCAAACTTCACTGGCGCACTGTGGACCCGGAGCAGCTTGAGGAACTGGCCGCTGATCTGGCTTGCGACGCGCGGCTGCGTGCGCTTGCCCCTCAGGCCGCAGCGGCGCTTTTTCTCGAACCGGTGACCTTGCCCTCCGATCTGCCGGTGGTTAGGTCTTCGGCGGAAAGCGTAGCGAGGGGGGAGAATTCCAGTCCAACTGCCGTGGTGCGATGAGCAGCTTGCTTATTGGCCGGTTGTTTGGCCTGTAGGTCTAAGGCAAGAAGGTATAGCCCGCGTGAATACGGCATTCTTCGCGGACACACTCTCCGCCAGCCATCGATGTCTCTCATCGACGCTCGGCCAGTTCGATATCCTTACCCATCCACGTACCCATCCACCGGCAGTGCGACTGACTGCGACGTCGTGAGTGGTCGCTTAGGGCGTCTGCTCACAGGCCCGCCTTGATCTGTTCACTGAGCGCTAGTAGTTTCTGAAGGCTCGCAGCGGCGAATGTCTCTGCACAATTTAGGCAGTAGTGCTGTTCCGAGCGATCTACCTTGATGGTGAGCCGTTGCTGGCCCATTTGAATGCGATGTGCCTTGTTGTATCTGCAGGAGTGCGCTCTTCCTGCGTGGGTCAGTTCCATGCTGACAAGGAGAGACCTAAGCACCGCGGATCTCCTGTTCCAGTTCCCTCACAGTGCCTGGTAGTGCGTCATGCGCGCGGTTTAGCTGATCCAGCGAAAAGTTCTGGCGGTCAGCGTTGCGGCCGCCAACCAATTCGTTGATTCGCCGGTTGAGCTGTCCGGTTACCCATTCATAGTTGGACACCCGTCGTGCCCTGTCGAGCGTGCGACCCCCTGGCGACTGGCCGGCTCGGCCGAGAATTCCACCGGCCTCATTTTGAACTCGCTCGTTAAGAGCTGCTCGGCGGGCATGGCGCTGATCTTGGCGGGTCTGCCTCACTCTTCGAATTTCTGCCGCAGCCTGCTCCGGATTGATCCCCATGTCGGCGAGTCTTTGTAGAAGCTCCTGCGCAACCGGATCACCGATAGGTGCCATTTCTGCTGCTCGAACTCCTTGTTCTTCAAGGACCTGTACAGGCTCCAATGCGCTTCCTCCCCCGGGCGTTCTTTCGGCTACGTTTCCATTGAACTCTACGGCCTCAACTTCCGGCAAAAGTTCGGAGAAGTACGTTTGGTCGGCTTCGCTGAACCGCCGAAAATCGGTCCACCGCTCAGCGATGTTTGCCCCAAGGTGGAAGACCACAACTCCCTCATTCAAAGGGTGGCCGGGTGCGTTCTGCTCAATTGCTCGCATTACCCGGCCGACGAATTGGACGAACGGGCTGAGACTGCGAAATATGCTCCCAACCATCGCGACCGCGAGGTACTTGTGATCGAAGCCTTCGCCGAGCATCTTGGCTTGCACAATGACGTCCAGCTCATGTCGCTCAAGTCGAGCGAAGATTTGATCATTCGCAGTCCCCTCGCGAGAGTGCACGAAGTCTGCGTTGAGTCCTCTTGCGCGGAAAGCCTCTGTGATCTGAATGCAGTGGTCGTAATTGAGTGCAGATGCGATAATTTTTAGCCTGCGTTCACCAGTCTGCTCTCGCAGTCGTCGAAGCTCGTTGACGCTCTGATCCACAATGGACCCAAGTGTCTCGTCAGACATGACTATTCCACGACGAAATTCTGCTTCATCTGTCCCTAGCTGAGCTACTTCTGCAGGGCCAATTACACGTTCAACGCCTGAGGATCTGTCGACATAGCGCAGTGAGTCTGGGCTAAGCATTTTTGCTCGGAGCCGCTTGACGTATCCTGCTTCGATCGCGCTGACAACTGGGAACGAGTAAATGATCTCGCCCTCCATGATTGCGCCATCGGCACGCGTAGGAGTTGCACTGAAGTTGATGATCCGTGCGGCAGGAAATCTGCGCTTCACCTGTTGCCAGCTTTGCGCCGCGTTGTGATGTGCCTCGTCGACTAATACGACGTCAAAGAAATTCTCGGGCAGCTGGTCTAGCCATCGGTTTTCTTCGCCCGCAATTTGTTGGATGTTTGCGACCGCAATGTCACAGTGTTCAAGGTCGTCAATATTGATGCGCCCTGTTGCTACCACGGCAGCTTCTGGGTAAGCGTGTTGATCGCTTAATACCCGGGCCCGCTCATAGAAGTTAGTTTCGCTATTTGACCTTAGATCGTTGAGTAGTTGATCTCTGATCTTGGTACCGGGAGCAATGACTAGAACTCGCACCGCATTCAGCGCGAATGGAGTTATAGCGATTAATCCGGACTTTCCGCAGCCGACGGGCAGGATGATGCCAACCTCGGATGTAGCTCCCGGCCGTGAGAAATGGTCTCGAACTGCCGCCCAACCCGCTTGCTGTGGGATGCGGAGATGCGAGTTGTCGACGATTGCCGCTTCTTGGTTGAATGCCATCGGAACCCTTCAAACGCTCTATGCGCGAGTAGAGGTCCAATATGGCATGTAAGCAGAAGTTTAATCTCGGGGTTTTCGATTGCTCGTAGCTCTGCGTTTATGCGGATCTTCTTTCACGAGCGCTAAAAGTTCGAACACAGTCATATCGAGTGCGTTCGCGATCACTTCGATGCCGTTCCAGAGTGGGGTTCGCTTGCCCATTCTCGACTCGGCTCAGCTAGGTTCGGTAGAAGCCACCGCGCTCGTCAAATTCGACTTGGCTCAGGCCCATTTCCAGCCGCATCTCACGCACGCACTCTCCGAACTTCTGCGGCGGGCTCGTCCGCCGGTCAAATTTCGATGGTGAGTAGTTGACGAATATCGAAATTTGCACATAATCCGTTGACGATCAATCAAGAGTGCACAAACATGCTCGTTCTGAAATCATCTGATGGCAGTCTCCCTCTGGCCCTGAAGGAGGAGTATTTGAACGTGGTCTCGTCATGGTTCCTCGAAGAATGGCGGGCCACGGAAGACGACATGGTGCGCGACACGGACACGCCATACACCCGAGGCACCACTCGCTTCGGGCGCCAGAAGCAGCGCATCACCTTGGAGTATCTGTCTGGGCTTCACCCTTGGCTGAAGGTTGAGAACAACGGACTGGACATCGTGTTTTCGATTTGCGGTGTTCCCTGCCGCTTCAGCAACGACGACGCGGACTCGCCCAAGAAGCGCGCCGTTCTTGAGGTTCATCAGTTTCAGATTCCTCTACTTGAGGAGGCGGAGCCGGGCGAGGCAGCACGTTTCGTGTTCGTGATTGATCAAGGTGCCGATGAGATGAGTGAGCCGCGCGTTGTGCTGCTGGGCTTCTCGCAGTCTGGGCAAGAGGTCTGCCGTTGGACCTCTGGCGAAATCTTCAGGAGGATTGGCGAGGCAAAGCCATCTATGCCTGCTTCGGTCGAGATCAAGAAGCCGCTCATCACGCCTAAGCGGCGCCCGGCTGCTGATGACGGTGCAGAAGCGTCGGCAGGGCCATGAATCAGATCCTCTGTTTCAACATCCGCCTTGCCCGCCTGTTCAACGGTCTCTCGCTGACCGAATTGGGGGAAAAGTTAGGAAAGTCGAAGCAGTACCTTAGTCGCGTCGAGACGGGTGCCGAGCCTGTATCTGCAACGCTTGAGCAATCCTTGGTCGACCATTTGGGAATATTGCCGGAGTTTCTGCGGCATGTAGATCCGATGCCGCTCACGGAGGAGCAGTGTCACTTCCGAAAGCAACTAACCACAAAGGTTGCGCTGCGGCAGTACGCGCGTGCGCGCGGTGAGATGCTGAAGCGGCTGGTCTGCGTGCTGGATGAGTATCTCGATTTGCCCGACTACCGCATCGAAGAGGCCGACCCGTCATCTGAGGAAGCGATTGAGCGCGGTGCAGAAAGGTGTCGTGTCGAATGGGGCTTAGGCTGGGGACCGATTAGCAACGTTACTCGGGTGGCTGAGAACGCTGGTGCCGTGGTCATGCGCGTTAACGGCCTGGCCCATGAGGTTGACGCAGTCTCGTTTGCCACTCGTCGACCGGTGATCGCGCTCAATGGCGCCGGCAAGTCGGCTTGCCGCGCTCGTTTTGGCGTCGCGCATGAGCTTGGACATTTCGCGCTGCACATTGGCGTGCTCACGGGGGACCGCTTGACCGAAAACCAAGCTAATCGATTCGCCAGCGCTTTCTTGTTGCCGCGGGCTTCATTCTTGGCCGAAAGTCACAAGGCCCTTAGGCGTTCGCGCCTTAACTGGGATGGGCTGAGCGAGCTCAAGCTTCGGTGGGGCGTGTCCAAGGCTGCGATGCTCTATCGTGGGCGGCAGCTGGGAGTATTCACGGACGATCAGGTTCGCGCGGGCTACATCACGCTTCGGCGGCACGGTGAAGCTATCGAAGAACACGAGGACGCCGGCATGATTGTTGAAAGTCCGGAGGTGGTTGCCGACGGGCTTCAAATGATGACTGACGAGCTTGGAGTACCGCTCGCTGCTGTTGCTCGAAAGATGTATGTGCAGCCGCGGCTGCTGAGCGATCTTTTGGGGCAGCCGCAAGGATTGCGGAGTGCGGAAGTCGTTAACCTGTTTTCCGCGCCTTGAGGTTCTCTGTCGGTGCGACGTCCTCGTGTCGCACGCGCATTGATCGGCGGCGTGTTGTGCCCACATTTCGGCCGCTACTACTCCAAAGATGATCACTAACGTACCAACTCCGGCTGACTTCTTCCAATCTGGGAAGGAGCTTTTTAATTTCGCGTGGGATGCAACATCGAATCTACTCACGGAGTTCGATCAGGCCGACTACTACGGGTTTGACAAGGCCGAGATATCGGAGAAGTATTGGGCGGCAGCACGCCGAACATTAACGACGTCTTTGACGATCGTGCAACAAGGCGTCGAACTCATTCTTAAGGGAAAAATCTCGGAGATTTCTCCGTACCTTCTCATTTCGGACCCTCCTTCACGCTGGCCTTCCCCCTACGAGGGAACGCCTGTGGATTTCTCCCAGTTTCGTACAGTCGATGCACAAGACTTGATCAGGATCTTTGACACGTTTTCTCCAACGAGGCTTAGTCCCGAATTGACTGAACGATTTCACTCTCTGAGAGAGAGACGGAACGCAATCATGCATTCCGTTGGCAGCAGCGTCTCGGTGCAAGTGTCTGATGTCATCGAGGCGATCCTCTACATGCACAAAGTCCTGTTTCCGCACGAGAATTGGGCCACTGCCCGACGGGAATTTTTAGAGAACTCTCCGGACTCCGAACTTGGCAGTGGAGAGTACGCGACGAATAGAACTTGCTGGGAGTTCTCAATCGTCAGAGACTTGCTGGAGCCAGCCCAAGTTTCCCATTTCATGGGCATCGACAAAAAGCAAAGGGCTTACTTATGTCCCAAGTGCCTCTACGATGCAAACCGAGATGCAGGGTTCGAATTTAAGCTCGCCGTACTTCGACCAAAGAGTGCGACGGCTACGCTTGTCTATTGCCCGGTCTGCAATGCAGAACATGAAGTCGTCCGGCAGGATTGCGAGAGCGACGGTTGCCCTGGCAACGTCATCTCCGAGGAATGGCATTACTGCCTCACATGCGGTAGCTAGCCTGCGATGGTCGCCGGCACTATGGTGGTGAACTTCGCCCGGCACGCCGCCCACGAAGTTCATGCCTCGCCGAGTGATTCGCGAGACCTCCAGTGCACCCATCTCCTTCGCCTTACCCATCTATATCCCCATCAATGAAAATCGCCTTGGATCCAGCGAGTTTCAAGAGGTTTCCGAGCAAAATCTAGAGGCAGTCACGCGCGTGACTTGGCATGAGACGGTGTGAAGTTATCCGTCGAACTTCTTCGTGGTGCTGACGCCACGTTGGGGGCGTGTACGGGGTGCTGAGCGCGGTGGCGCTAGGTGCGGCATCGGGCAGAATCTGCTCCACATGGCCGAAGAATTTCACTATCCGCCCCACGTCCTTGAATTGCTTGTCGAGACAATCGCTCGCCTCAATCGAGGCAAGAAAGGCGTAGTTCTGTTTCTGCAGGGCGCAGGGGTGGCTGCCGAAGATCTCGCAGAGGTGGACTCCATTGTTCGCACCAATCCTGGATCGATCAACAAGTTCGAGATTGTGCGCAAAGTGCTCGCCAAAGTGAATTCGCGGGGCGACAGTGGGCTGCGACCAAGACGAGAAATTATCAAGCGGGTCACCGAGGTCGAGAACTTCGACACTTGCTGGGATGAGGATCGTCTCAAGGCCAAAGGCCTGGTCGCGAGTGTGCGGGAGGCTGTGAACGCGAAAGACTCGTTCACGAAGATGAAGCAGCAGCGGGACGAAGATCGTGAGGCAGCTTTGGCGCCAGTGCGCGCCGCGAAAGCTGCAGCAGCCGAAAAGCAAGCAAAGATTGAAGATGTCGGGCGCCGGCTCGCCGCCCTATTTGGGATGGATGACAAGCCCCAGGAACGCGGCAAACTGCTGGAAGGTGTGCTCAACGACCTTTTCAGGGCTCACGGGATCTTGGTTCGAGAGGACTTTCGACGCAAGGATCCAGATACGTCGACGACGGTCGAGCAAATTGATGGGGTGATCGAGATCGACAGCATCGTCCATCTCGTAGAAATGAAGTGGCTCAAGGAACCGGTAGGTATAGGGGATTTCTTTCCTCATTTGGGGCGCCTCTTTCTCAGAGCGAATGCCCATGGCATCTTGATTTCGTCATCTGGCTTTACGGAACCGGTTATCAAAGAGTGCACCACCGCGCTGGCCCAGAAAACTATGACACTGTGCTCGCTAGAGGAGATCGTGATGCTGCTGCATCGACAGGGCGATCTCGTCGACTTTCTCAAGTCCAAGCACCGAGCGGCCATCGTCGAGAAAAATCCGTACCTTCGTATTCTCGGATGAACGCGCCGCCTTAGCGGCCGCAAGCCAACACGCGCACTCCCCTTGACTCCGTGGTTTTCCGGAGGACTGGTGTGGCGCTGCGCCACACTGATCAGAGGCGGTATGTGCGAATGGGCGCGGATAGCTCAATCGGCTACGAAGGCGAGCTAAATTCCCTACATGACTGAATCGTTTAATGCCCCGTCTTCCCGGCCGCGCCTCAGCCTGCAGGCCGTGCTTTCAGTGTTGGCCGCCTTGGCTGCCACAGGCGCCGTTTGCCTCCATCTGCTCGGAGGCCAGATTCATCGAACCTACCTGCGGCAGTGGGCAGTCGACGCGGATCTATTTCCGAAGGCCGCCGACTGGATACTGAGCGGTGGTTACAACGGCCTCGTCACCTTCGGCATCCAGTCGCTGACGGCAATCTTCCACAACTTTCTGTGGGTGCTGCTCGCATCGATTCCGCTGGGCGTCTATGTGTGGTTGTTGCTCTCCCCCTTGGGCTTGGACCGTCTGCAGACCAAGCAATGGGCCTGGCTTCAAACCGCCTGGGGGAAGGTAACTGGGTACGTGCTTAAGTCTCTGCTGGCCCTGGTCTTCTTTCCGTTCGCGTTGTTTCTTGTCGTTGTAGTCGCGGCGATTCCGGCTGTGATTGCAGATTCGGTGGGGAAATCCGCTGCGGAGCAAGAACTAGCCGATTTTCGGCTTGGCTGTGAGAAGTCGAAGACGGTTTGCGTACAGTTTCTCAAGGCCGGAAACGAAGTGGCGAAAGGATATATCTTGGACAGTTCACCGTCGCACGTTGCGTTGTTTGACGTCAACTTGCAGCGAAGCAGGACTCTTGCTCGCGAAGGTCTGGAAGGTGTTGCAACGCGGAAGATGCAGTAGAGATGCTGTTGAATTCCACCGGCCTCTGACCCTGGGTCAGAGGTTGGCAGAATTCAACAGGCCCGGACTAGGCAGCGTCGCAGCTCGGGCTCGTCAGTCCGCCTGCTAGTACTTCTCGATTCCCCACGGCCCCTCATTCCCTTCAAGCCGGTAGGCGACCCGCTCGATGAGTTCCTGCGGGTAGCAGTGCCCGAACTCATCTAGGAGCCCGTCGATTAAGTCCTCATCGGGCCATGAATAACCGGTTGGCGATTCACTGTCGTGATACGCGAATTCGATGAGGGGCGTGTAGGTGCGCCGAACCCACGATTCCATTTGCTCAGCAGCGAACTCCTCATCCAGCGGCGGGGCGAGCTCCTCAATGGCCGGTCCGATCTTTGGGTGCGAATTAACTGCGATTGCAAATTTCCAGAACTCGGCGGGCGACGACGTGATCACGTGCTTGTGGAGAATCGACCAATTGCCGAAGCCGAAGGCGCTAGCCATCTTGTCTTGGATTGCGGAGAGCTGCACGGCGTGCTGCGAGGATTTGATTTTCTTGGCAATGCGCTTCAGCAGATCAAGCAGCGCTTCGCGATCAGCATCACTGTCGCCATAGGGAAAGGTGGACATGTTGAACTCCTTGAGCACACACGTGACAGGCCCGGTCCGCAGTTCCCGAGGTGCTCGGAGGGACAACAATAAAGATGGGGGCAAGAGATGCGAAGCTTCGCCAATGCGGACCGGCAGGCTTTCTCGGAAGCCGGAGATATTCTGGATCCTGCTCGGCTCGCATGTCAACGAGCGGGGGATGCGCGTTCCGCGACTGATACCTTTTCCGTTGCCAAGGTCGCGTTAGTTCGACGGTCCTACGGGGATTCCCTCGCCCAAGCGGGTTCCGGTTCGATATACTGATTATTCATCCAGTATTCTCTGGTCTGTCGCGCGGCTGGCGCGGAATCATCTTTTTGGAGTCACCACGGTGCTGGAGCGACCTAACTTAGTTCGATCAGGCCCCTATGCTGGGTAGGTTGGTTCGCGTCCTGCTGGCGTTGACCGCGATTGCGCCTTTGTCCATTTCGCTTGCATATGTGTTTGCCAGCCAGCACAACTTCGTTTGGGCGGGGCTAGCGATAGCCTGCTGTTTGGCGCTCGGCGCCATCGCGCTGTGGATCATCCGTCGGGCGAGCACTCAGCTTGAGCAGTTGCCGATCGTCATTCAGAAGGCGAAGAGTGCTGACAAGGAAGTCATCGGCTTCTTCGTGGCCTACGCGCTCCCGCTGGTTTTTCGAGGTCAGTCTGCGCCTGACCTGGAGGGATGGCTTTTCACTGGGGCAATGCTCCTTTTTGTCCTGTGGAGCACCCACGCGATTCAGGTGAACCCGGTCCTCGGCGTAATGGGATTTCATTTCTATGAGGTCGAGGCTAAAGGCGGCATCACCTACCTGTTGATCACCCGCCGCAAGATAAGCAACGTGCCCTCCGTTAGCCACGTCGTGCAGCTTAGTGAGTACGGAATTCTAGAAGCTCAACTGAGCCGCAAGGTAGGACACGCATGAACCTATTCGCCCTTACAAATGTGCCTAGTGCACGCATTGTTCGCTTTCCCCTGACGGCGGAACTCCAGACAGAAGTAGAGGCCGTCTTTGCTGCGCAGCTTGCGGCGTTTGAGGCGGGGATTGTGGAGACGGTAGTATTTGACGGCCGCTACATTCCTGACGAGGGCGAACTGCTTGTCATCCCGGACTTCCCTGACGTTGACGGCTTACGTGATGCGGCGGCCAACCCCCTGAACGTCGAAGTGTTCGACCCCACGCAGCACTCGCTCGACTCGGTGAAGGCTTTGTTCACGAGCTATGGCAACGGTGGAGCTGAGCGAGTGCTGATCCAATGCTTCGAGCGGCGACGGCTGATCGCGAACAAGGGCGTCGCGATGTTCTTTTCAGGTGATACATTTCGGAAGATGAGCGATGCGGGACTTACGCTCGACACAAAACTTCTTGCCGTCCTTGAAGGCGCGTCACTCAAGTTTCAAAGCTTCCACTTTCTTCGGCGCGTGTTTGACCTCACGGAGCACTACAACGAGGCGACCAACGAGGAGGTCACAGCGTTTGCCACTCACGCGAAGATGTCGGTCGAGGATCTACCTGGATTCTTGGCATCGGCCAGCCAGCTAGTCCGTAAGAAGATCGCCCTGATTCGTCAGTCTGGCGTACTCGAGAACTTCACGTCTCAGCAGATCGTCGCATCGGCGCAGGCGTTCAACGTGCAGATCGCAATGAACGCTGACGGCCGTATTGTGTTGCCAACTAACAAGACTGATCTGCGAAGGCTGCTGCGATTCTTGGACGAAGACTACTATGAGTCGGCGCTCTCTCAGACTCGATATGTGTCCAACTCCAAACGTGTTGCAGATTGACGCTAGCTTTCGCTGCGTGTCGGATTTGAACCTTGGCGACTACTTCCAAGTGGACCACCTTGGGGTCTAGGAACTCATGGCAGATTGCTTTGGGCCAACGGCCGCCAGCCCAGTAAACATCCCGCCTCAGAGGACTCACGATGGACGATCAACAGAATGAAATCATCAACCGCTGGCGTGAACTGGAAGACGTAGAAAAGGAGCATCGGCTCTTCGAGGCGTACCTCAAAATTCGGGGAGCTTATCTGGGTGAGTTGAAGAAAGTTAATCACGGAGAGAGCACCCGAGAGAGGGCAAGAGCGCTGAAGTTAGATGAGCAGCTAGCGTTTGACCAGTACGTTCACCATCGAAGCAAGCTCTAACATTCTGGCGAATAGCAGTGTCCGTTTCGGCACGCTTCAGCTCTCCCCATCCCTCGACCCATCCGCCACTGTGCGACCTCGGGCGCTGTCATGAGATGCTGTGACAGTCGGCTGCCCTTGAGGGGTATCCACAGGTGCCGCGCGATGAGTTGGCCTGACACGTCTTAGCGCGTCCGCATGATGGTCACACTCTCCGCCAGAATCAATCTTTGGCAGTTTTTGAAAGTCCCGCGCATTCCCTGCGACAGGACTTTTCCATTTGGCGAATTCGTCATCGCTGCAGCATCGCCGCACCTAGCCGGCTCCCAGCGCCGTATCGATGGCCTGCAATAACCTGTCCGCATTCACCGGCTTGAACAAGACCGGCACGCCTGAATCGCGCACGCGCTGAAGGCGTTCCGGCGCGGTCTCGCCAGTGATAAGAAGCAGCGGCATCGGCTTGCCATTGTGCCGATGCAGGCGCAGGCCCGCTTCGAGTCCGCTGCCGCCGTCGGCCAGTCGGAAGTCACACAACAGCAGTTCGAACGGCCGCCCATCGGATTCGGCCTGAGCCAGAGCCATGGCCGCCGCGCGTTCGTCGACGACCGCCTGGACATCGAATGCGTGCGCGCGCAGCAAGGCGCTCATTGCGCTGCGGATTTCGGCTTCGTCGTCGATGAGCAGTACGCGCCGAGGCAAAGCGCGTGATGGAGGCTGGGCCGGCAGCTGCCGCATCGACTCTTCCTGCGGAAGCGTGGCCGGCACGTGGCTGATTGGCGTGCCGGCTGGCCAGCGCGTTGCAGACACATACACACGAAAGCGCGTGCCGCGACCGACTTGCGACTGCACTTCGACGGGATGATCCAGAAGCCGCGATAGCCGTTGCACGATGGATAGCCCGATGCCAAGGCCGCGTGCACGGTCGCGTTCCGAGTTGTTGATCTGATAGAACTCCTCGAAGATGCGCTCCAGTTGTTCGGGCGCCATACCGATGCCCGTGTCGCGCACTTCGATCCACACGCGCTCGCCTCGCGAACGCACGCGGACGACGACGCCGCCGCGCGGCGTGTATTTGAGCGCGTTGTCCACCAGGTTCGAGAGCATCCTTTGCAGCAGCAACTGGTCGCTGCGTACCCACACACCGCCAGCACGTACGCGCAATTGCAGACCTGCCTGCTCGGCGCGGGCCAGGAACACGTGATTGAGCGACACCAGGAGTGCGTCGAGCGCAATGGGCTGGATGTCCGGCGTGATCACGCCTGCGTCGAGACGCGAGACGTCGAGCATGGTGTCCAGCGAGTGGCCGAGCGCATTGACCGAGCGCATGAGCCGCTCCGCGTTCTGACTTTCGGGGTGGTCATGGAGCGCTTTCTGGAGCGCCGCTCCGAACAGCGCGATGGCGTGCAGGGGTTGGCGCAGATCGTGGCTGGCCGCGGCAAGGAAACGCGTCTTCTCCGCGCTGGCGCGTTCGGTCGCCGCAATCTGCTCGCCAAGGCGGGTTGCGAGCGACTCGTTCTCGAAGCGCAGAATCAGCGCGTCGGTCAATTGCTTGTTCTGCAGGACGCCGCGGCGCAAGGCAAACAGCAGATACGCACTCCCTACCGCAGCCAAGAACAGGTTGATTCCGTCGCTGTGCCAGAGCAATGCACCGATCAGCCCTCCCATCATCGGAATGCCATAGCCGAACAGCGAGGCGGTCATGGGCCACAAGGATTGCATGGCCAGGCCGCAGCCGACCATGATCAGTATGGCCATCAGGGCCGTGACTTGCGGGTTTTGCGTCGAAACGAAAAACCAGGGCACGGGTGCGGTGGCTACCCCGATCAGTGTCATCTGGAACGTGTGCCTGCGCGCCCAACGTGGACCATCAGCCAGTGGTACGCCGGCATCCCAGCGCGGCGACAACAGCACGTACAAATTCGCGCAGGCGAGCATCGCCACGAAAGGCAGCACCAACGGCAACTTCAAATAGAAGTACCCCATCGCTCCGCCGATGAAGGTAAAGCAAAGGTGGCCGCAAACGCCGGCCATTCGCGCTGCATAGACGGAAGAAAGATGCTCGCGCAGAACACGCAGGTCGTTGGGGGTGTCGATGGTGGGGGTGTTCAATGGGAGGCCGGCGGATCGTGCGACGTTGCACCGATTCTGCATGTGAGGCTTTCGCCTCGCTGCTCACAGCGGATCCAGCGACCCGTCGTCAATCTGCCGCGCCTGCTGCGAGCCATGCCGCGAACGTGCCCGCTGCACCAGCAGCCCGATAAGCAGCGCCGCCGCCGCAGAACCCGCCAGCGCCCCCGAACTGCCCAGCAACTGCGCAAGGCTGTCCACAGTCTCCACGCTGACCTGCTGGGCGTGATGCACCAGCGCCACCATGTCGGCGGCGTGCACGTTCTGCAGGTCGTCGATGCGCACGTTCAGGTCCTGCCCCGCGCTGCGGAAGCGGATCTTCGCGAAGATGCCGTTGGCAATCGCCACCAGCGAGAGCACGCCCAGCGGGCGCAGCAGTGTCTCCAAGAGGCGGCGGCGTTCGTCGGTGGGTGCGGACTCGTACACCTGCGCCACCAGCGCGGGGATCGCCGTGTCGTCGGACGTGGGTTCGGGGGATGGTGATGCGGCCGTGCGGCCTGTGGGTTGCGATGGATTGGATGCCATGGCGTCGTCTTCCTTTGCGTGCCGGACCCTGCATGTTCTTCCCGCAGCCGAGCCGTTTTGATGAACGGACCGTAAAGCTGCGTTGAATTTACGAAACCGCTGGTGGCGCAAAGGTGTCGGAGGGCGAGAAGGATTAGCCCGGCATTAGCGCCGGGCCTTCTCGCTCATTCGATCCTGAAGACGAACTCCTGCGTTGCCACGACCTCGGCATCGCCCGTGGTCTGGCATTCGTAGCGCATCATTGCCGAGCGCACTGCCGACTGGTAGACCTTGGGCCCGGAGAGAAAGCGCACCTCCGTCACGTGCCCGCCCTTGATGCGCACCTCGGCCTTGACGACACCGCCGATGCCTTCGTCCAGTGCCTTGCGCGGCATCTCGGGCTTCACCTGCCTGGGGCATGCCACCGCGATGTCGGTGGACGCGGCTTGCGGCGGTGCGGGAGGCGCGGGTGGTGCCGGCGGCGCGGCGGGTGGCGGCGCCACCGGCTCGGTGCTCTGCACCGCGGTGATGGCGGGCGCGGTGCTCGGCGGTGGCGTTACCGCCGGCGGCGGCACGTAGGCCGGGCGTGGCGGCGGCGGTGCCTTCGGCGTTTCCTGCCGGATGATCTTCTTCGGTGGAGGCGGCGGGGGAGGGGGCGGCGGTGGCGGCACCTTCACCTCCGTGATGATGGTCGCGTCCATCGGCTTCTTGATCATCTCGATGGTCTTGCGCGCCAGGCCCGAGACCAGCGCGTAGCCCACCAGCACATGGAACAGCACCATCACGCCGATGCCCACGGGGCCGAAGCGGGACTTGGGGTCGAAGTCGTTGGCGCGGCTCATGGCACGAACTGCTCCGAGCCCATGATGCCCAGCTTGGTCAGGCCCGACCGCTGGGCCGAGGCCATCACGCCGGCCACCACGTCGTAGCGGGCCTGCTTGTCGGGGCGCAGGTGCACTTCGGGCTGCACGGGTTGCGCCGCGAGTTGCTCGAAGCGCCGCTCGACTTCGGACAGCTCCGCCACGGCCTCGCCGTTCCACAGCACGGTGCTGTGCTCGTCGATGTCCACGCGCAGCACCTCGGGCTTGATGTCGCTGGGCGGCGGGTTGCCGTTGGGCATGTTCAGGTTCACCGCGTGCAGCTGTATGGGGATGGTGATGATGAGCATGATCAGCAGCACCAGCATCACGTCGATCAGCGGCGTGGTGTTGATGTCCATCATGGGCTCGTCGGTGGGGGTGCCGCTGCGGCGCCCCTGTTTTTCTTTTCGCATGGCTGTGTGTGTTCTCAGTTGCGCGCGGGCGGCTCGGTGATGAAGCCGACCTTGACGATGCCGGCCGACTGGCACGCGTAGATGATCTTTCCCACCGGCTCGTACACCGATTGCCAGTCGCCGCGGATGTGCACCTCGGGCTGCGGGTTGAGGGCGGCCACTTTCTTCAGCCGCTCGGCCAGGCTGTTCACGTCGCGCACCGGCGTGTCGTACCAGTAGATGCGCCCGGCCGTGTCCACCGACAGCACGATGGTGTCGGGCTTGCTCTCGCGCACCTCGTTGCGCTGCTTCGGCACCTCCACCGGCACCGAGTAATTGACCACCGGGATGGTGATGAGGAAGATGATCAGCAGCACCAGCATCACGTCGACCAGCGGCGTGGTGTTGATGGCCGCGATGGCCTGTTCCTCGTCGCCGCCGCCGGATGGGATGTTCATCGCCATGGTGTGGCTCGCTTCGCGTGCGGTGGTGGCGCGGCGCTCAGGCGGTGGCCCGGCCCGACAGGATCACGGAGTGCAGTTCGCCGCTGAATTCGCGCACGTCGTCCATCACCGTGATGTTGCGGCGCAGGAGCCAGTTGTAGCCCAGCACCGCGGGCACGGCCACGGCCAGGCCGATGGCGGTCATGATGAGCGACTCGCCCACGGGCCCGGCCACCTTGTCGATCGACGCCTGTCCGGCAATGCCGATGGCGGTGAGCGCGTGGTAGATGCCCCAGACGGTGCCGAACAGGCCCACGAAGGGCGCGGTTGAGCCCACGGTGGCCAGCAGCGACATGCCGTTGCTCAGGCGCCGGTTCACGCGTTCGGTGGCGCGGTGGATGCACAGGTCGACGAAGTCGGCAAAGTCGACCTTGCCGCGCAGGCCGTCATGCTTGCGCGTGGCATGCACGCCCGCATCGGCGATGAAGCGGAAGGGGCTGCCCTCGGCGAGCTTGGCGGTGCCGGCCTGCACGCTGCCCTCGTTCCAGAACTCGTTGTCGACTTCCTTCGCTTGCCGGCCCATGCGCATCTGCTCGAGCAGCTTGGTGACGATGACGTACCAGCTGCCCATCGACATGATCGCCAGGATGGCCAGCACGGCCTTGGCCACCAGGTCGCTCTGCGCCCAGAGCGCGCCGATGCCGTAGGGGTTGTCGACCTTGGTGGCCGCTGCTGCCGGCACCGTGGCCGGTGCCGTGGGGGCAGCAGTGGCTGTGGGCGCAACGGCGGGCGAGGGTTCCGGCGCGGCCTGGGCGTTGGCGGCATTCGGCGCGGCGGTCAGGCAGAGCGCCAGGGCGAGCGGAGCGGCCACGGCCATCAGCTTCGCGAAAAAGGTCTTCATCATCTTTGACTCCAAAAAACAAAACGGAGGGCGATGCGGGCGCGCGTTCAGGCCGCGCGCCAGCCGAGGGCCTTGCCCCAGACGGCGTACACGCTCGCACTGCTGCCGCGCACCACGTGGTAGCGGTCGTAGGGGGCCGCGGTCATGCAGGCGTGATGCGGAAGAATGCGCACGCGGCTGCCGATGGGCAGTGCCTCGAACATGGCCTGCAGGTCGTCGTCGCCATCGCCTTCGATGGCGATCAGGCCGTGCTCCTGGTGCAGCTCGGCCACGCGCAGGCCGGGCAGCGGCGTGGTGCCGTCCGCGCGGCACACCAGCCCGAAGCCCAGGCCGCCGCGGAACTCGGCTGCCGACTCGTCCTTCGACAGCGCGAGCGCGCCGGCGTCGATGAGCACGCGGCGCGAGCGCGGGTTGTGGCCGATCACCGTGGCCAGCACCGACAGCGCGATGTCCTCGATGCCGCAGATGCCGCGCGCGGCCTGGTCCAGGTCGAAGAAGGTGTAGACGCCGGGGCGCATTTCGGTGACGCCGTCCAGCCGCTCGGCACACACCGCGGTCGGCGTGGCGCCCACGCTGACCACATCCACCGTGAAGCCGGCCGCGCGCAGGCACTCGGCGGCACGCACCGCGCCTGCGCGCTCGGCCTCGGCGATGGCGCGGATCGAGTCCAGCCCCTCTGCGTGGTAGCTGTGGCCGGCGTGGGTGAGCACGCCGGCCAGCGTCAGCGATTCACTGCGTTGCACTTCGGCCGCGATGGCGAGCAGCGTCTCTTCATCGTCGGGCGATACACCGCCGCGGCCGCCGCCGGTGTCGACCTCGATCAGCAGGCCGAAGCTCGCGCGCAGGGCGCGCGCACGCGCGGCCACCGCCCGCACCGCACCAACGCAGTCCGCGAGCAGGTTCACGCGGGCGCCGTGCATGCGCTGCACGCGATGCAGCGCATCGATCTTGCCGGCGCTGATGCCCACTGCGTAGGTCAGGTCCAGGAAGCCGTAGCGCGCGAAGTAGTCGGCCTCGGCCACGGTGGACACGGTGATGGCGCCGCTGTGCCCGCGTGTGGCCAGGCGCGCCACCTCGGCCGACTTGGAAGTCTTCAGGTGCGGGCGCAGCGCCACGCCGTGCCGCGCCGCGCGCTGCGCCATCGCATCGCAGTTGCGTTCGAGGACGGTGCTGTCGAGCAGCAGCGCCGGCGTGTTCAGCTCGGCAAGCGCCGTGTGCGAGAGCTGCGTCATCGGGCGCATCCGAGCTCCGCCATGACCCAGTCGACTTCTTCGGCAATGCGGTTCACGAAAGGCGGCAGCACCACCAGCGTCATGTGCTCGGCGCCTTCTATGCGATGCAGGCGGCTTCGCTTCGACAGCGCCGCATGCGCCTCCTGGTACTCGGGCCAACGCCGCTGCACTTCGGCGCCTTCCTCGGCACCCGGCGGCAGCTTCTGCATGACCGTGGCCGACAGCACCGACAGCGGCCGCGTGCCCAGGTCCGGCGACGCACCGGCCTGCCGCGCGACGTGCTGCAGGCCTTCATGTTCCTTCACCATCGTGTCGATGGTTTCGGGCGTGTAGTTCGCGGCCATCTGCCGCAGCACATGGGGCATGTCGGCAAAGATGGCCTGGACCGGCGCGAACTCCGGCGGAGGCAGCCCGCCGGCCTGGAACTCGGCGCGCTTCTTGCGCTCCGGCGCCAACGTTTCCGCCGGCAGGCCCTTGAAAACTTCGAACTGCTCCGGATGGCTGGCGTCGAGCATCACCACGCCGGCCACCTGCTCCGGATACAGGCCGGTGTAGATGCGGTTCAGCAGGCCGCCGAGCGAATGGCCGATCAGCACGATCGGGCCGGTCACGCCGGCCGCGGCCAGCAGCGCATGCAGATGCTGCGCGTTGCGCTTGCCGTCGAAGGGCGCGTCGTCTGCCTCGCTCCAGCCCATGCCGGCGCGGTCGTAGCTGATCACCGGGTACTTGGCCGACAGCGCTTGCTGCAGGCGTGCGTAGACAGGCGAGGCGCAGCCGCCGCCGGCTTCGAGCACCAGCGTGGGATGCGACGCACTGGCCGGCGCGGGGCCGCTGCGCTGCAGGTGCATCTTGCGGCCGTCGACGATGTACAGCTCGCCCGGCGCGGGCATGCCGCGTCCGTCCACCGACGACGGCAGTGCACCGGCGGCACCGCGCTTCGGCTCTTCCACGCGCGGCCAGTAGTCGAGGTCGCGCACGCGGTACGGCAGGTTGGCGAAGTCGGTGCTCAGCGCGGCCGGCGTCGACACGTACAGCACCGACTTGGCGATAGGCCCGAACTCCGCATGGAAGTGCTGCGCCGACTTCACCACCACCAGCTTCTTGGCCGCCAGGTCGATGCCCAGGCCCGTGAAGAGGTCGGAGCCGATGACCTGGTTGCGCTTGCTGATGAGCACGATGTCCACGCCGTTCGCGGCCTGCACCCACACGCACGGGCCCATGGGCGTGTGGTTGCCGGGCACGAGGCCGCGTTGCGAATGCGCTTCCCGTACGGCCTTGACGGTCACGTGCAGGTCGATCGGGTCGCCCGAGGCCGGGCCGCACTTGCCGCCCAGCCGCAGCTCGAAGCTGGCGCCGACGCCCGCGTCGCGGCACAGCTGCACCGCGCCCAGGTCCCAGACGCCGCCTAAGGCCACGTTGCCGATGCCGCGATCGAGCAGCGCGCGCAGCACGAAGGTGCTGTCGCTGGTGGCGCCGCCGCCGGCGTTGTCGGCCGTGTCGGCAATCACCACCGGGCCGCCTTGCGTGGCCATGGCCCGCTCCAGCGTCTCGTCGATGGAGAGCGAAGGCACGCCGGTCTGGTGGCGCAGATCCCAGAACTCGCGGCCCAGTTCGTCGGCCAGCCTGGCGGCCAGCGTGGGGTCGTTGTCGGTCACCACCCACAGCTTGGCGCCGGACTCGGGCACGTCGGCCCAGGGGAAGCCATGGCCCAGCGACACCGACAGCACGCCGGGCAGCTTCTCGCAGGCTTCCATGCGGCGCACGAAGCCGGCCATGGGTTCGCGCGTGGTGTGCCACTTGCCCACCATGCGGCAGTCGTGCACGGCCGTGACCGGCTGCACGCGGCCTTGCGCGGTGTCCACCACGATGCGGACCAGCTCCTGCAGGCGGTCCAGCGCGTCGGTGTGCGGATATTCCTTGTAGCAGATGATCACGTCCGACTCGGTCAGCATCTGCTGCGTGAAGTGGCAGTGCAGGTCGAGCGACACGCCGATGGTCACCTTCGGGCCGACGATGGCGCGCACGCGCGAGATCAGGTCGCCTTCGCAGTCGTCGTAGCCGTCGGCCACCATGGCGCCGTGCAGCACCAGGATCACGCCGTCCACCGGGCCGGCCTTGCGCAGGTCATCCAGGATCTCGTCGCGCAGGCTCTCGTACACGGGGCGCACGGTGCGCCCCAGCGGCTGCGCGAAGGCCAGCAGGCTTTCGACCAGCTCATGGCCTTCGGCCGCCAGCTGCTTGCGCACTTCCACCGCGAACATGCCGTAGCCGGATGCGTCGCGCGTGCTGGAGTCGCCGTGGAAGATGCCGTATTCCTCGAAGCTGCCCAGCCCGGTGGGCGCGGAGACGAAGGTGTTGGTTTCGGTGGCGAAGAGGGTGGTGAAGAACTTCATGCGCGTGGCTCCTGGCGTGCGAGTTGGATGTTGCGGGTGCGCAGGGTGCTCAGCCGCAGTCCCGCGACCTGGCCTTCCTTGCGCTCCACGTTGAGGACCGACTTGCCCATCTGGCCCAGCACCGGGTCGGTCGAGACGAGCGTCATCACGTCGGCCGACAGCGGCGTCAGCGCGCAGGCGTGCTGGCCATGGCGGCCATGCACCGTGAGCAGCAGCCTGCCGCCCGCGAGCGCCACCTGCGCGGTGGCGTCCAGGTCGGCGCTGGTGTAGTCGCCGCACAGCTGTTCGGCCAGCGTGGCGAGGTCGGGCGCGGCCGCTGCAATGCGCTCGAAGCGGCGCGGCTGGCCGCCTTCGTGCAGCACCAGCGTGTCGGGCGCGCGTTGCGGATCGATGTCGCTGGCGTCGAGCACGAGGTCGTTGAGCGGCAGGTCCTGCAGGCCCAGCCACAGCTTGCCTTCGCCCTGGTGCATCGGCCTTGCATCGCCGGCCTGCCATGACATGCACAGCCTGCCCGAGACATCGGAAAAGCCCATCACGCTGCCGGTGGACGGCTCGTGGTAGTTCTGGCCGACGAGCGCGGGGAAGGCGCTGGCCTGCGGACGCACTTCAGGCGGCTGCAGCGCGTCGCCCAGCAGCAGCTCCACCACCTTGAGGGCCAGCGGCGACGGGGCCACCGGGGCGCCGTTCACCATGACGATGATGTCCAGCCCGTGGCTGGGCACGCTGAGCATCTGCGACTGGGCGCCGAGCACCGCGCCCGCGTGGTGGACGATCTCGACCCCGCGGTAGGGATGGCGCGCCAGCCCGAAGCCGTAGCTCACCTTCGAGCCCGACGACAGCGTGGTGGGTTCCGACAGCATGGCCCAGCTCTGCGGGCTGCCCACGATCTTCTCGCTGCTGCGCATGTGCGCGAGCCAGCGCAGCATGTCGTCCACCGTCGACACCAGCGAGCCGCCGCCGTCGAGCTCGCACGGGTACAGGCCGCGTTGCCATCCGCCGCGCGGCGACGCGATGTAGAGGCCGGCCAGGCCGGGAACCACGTCGAGATCGGTCGCGACCGATGCGGTGTCTGGCATGCCCAGCGGCCCGAAGAGGCGCGCTTTCAGGAAGTCGCCGTAGCTCTGTCCGCTCACGCGCTCGATGATCTTCGCCAGCAGGAAGTAGCCGCCGTTGCTGTAGACCATCTGCGTGCCGGGCTCGAAGTTCAGCTCGCTCTGGCGGACCATCGCGGGCAGCCCCGGGCCGGGCTGCGTGAACGTGAGGCCGTGCGCCATGGCCCACAGCTCGTCGTGGGCGCGCCAGCCGCCCGTGTGGGTCATCAGGTGGCGCAGCGTGGGGCCGTTGGCGCTCAGCCGAGGCATCTCGGGCAGGTGCTTGTGCACCGCGTCGTCGATGTCGAGCAGGCCGTCTTCCGCCAGCAGCAGGATGGCCATTGCCGTGAAGTGCTTGCTGGTGGAGGCGATGCGCATGCGCGTGGCCGGCGTGTTGGCCACGCCCATCTCCAGGCTTGCCATGCCGACGGCGCGGCGGTACAGCAGGCGGCCGTTGCGCGCGATGCCGATGACCATGCCGGGCGCGTCGCTGCGGCTGAAAGGCGCCACCAGTGCGTCGATGGCGGCCAGCGCTGCGGCCTCCGCGGCGGCTGGCGAAGATGGGGTGTCAGGTAATGAAGGCGGGGGTTGTTGTGGCATGGAAGGACGACGAAAGAGGGAGGGAGGAAAGAAGAGAACCGGCAGGCTCAGGTGGGCCGCGCCGCACGCATCAGGCGCACGAAGGGGCCTTCGGTGGCGCGCAGCACCATGGCGCCCATGACACCGCCGATCAAGGTCGTGGCGACGATGGCCACCGCCAGCCCGTTGGGCACCGACTTGAGGGCGTCCGACAACATGCCGACTACCAGCGGCCCCACCACGCCGAACGGCAGGCCGGCCACGGAGAGCAGCGCGATGGTGCGGGCGCGCAGGTGCGGAGGCGCCGCGTCCTGCAGCACGTTGGGCAACAGCACCGCGCCGCTGATGAGCGGCACGACCAGCAGCGCCAGCAGCGTGAAGGCGTCGGTCGCCGAGCGCGTGAAGAGCAGCAGCGACGACAGCAGCGCGGCCGTGAGGTTGCCCAGCATGATGATGCGCAGCGCGGCCGCCGGCCCCATGCGGGGCTGCACGTAGCGCATCGCCGCCACGCCCAGCAGGCCGCCGATCACCGTGCCGCACAGAAAGGCGATGCCCATGCCTTGTCCCATCTGCGCCGGGGTGACGCCGTACTGGCGCGCCGCCATGATCGGCAGCCAGGTGCCGATGGAGCTCATGCCGATGCTCGCCAGGCCCGCGCCGATCACCAGGCCCGCGAACGTGCGCCAGTGCTGGCGCAGGTGGTCGCGGAAGCTGATGGTGCTGACGGCATCGTCAACATCTTCGGCAGCGGCTTGAGTGGCAGCCGCCGGAGAAGCGGGCTGCGCGCCCCCGCGCCGGGTGCGGCGGATCGACAGCACCAGCAGCGTCACCGGGATGCCGGCGGAGGCCATCACGAAGAAGGTCAGCCGCCATGCCTCCAGCTGCTGCATCGATGCGGGCAGCCAGTGCCGCAGGTCGTCCGTCAGGTGCACCACGGTGCCGCCCAGCAGGGCGCCCAATGCGCTGCCGAAGATGGCCGACAGCGCGAACACCGCGTTGGCCAGCACCCGCTGCGCGCGCGGGAACAGGTCGGGGATCATGCTGTTGGTGATGGGCCCGAGGCCGGCTTCGCCCACGCCCAGGCCGATGGACGCGATGAACAGCACGCCGTAGTCCATGGCGGTGCCCCGCATGGCCGTGGCGGCGCTCCACAGCAGCACGCAGGCGGCCAGCACCACGCGCCTGTCGTAGCGGTCGCTGAGCCAGCCCAGGGGCAGCGTGGCGATGCCGGTGAACAGCACGATGCCCGCGCCCTGCAGCAGCCCCAGCTGCGTGTCGGACAGCGACAGCGCAATGCGCATCGGCTCCGTCAGCAGCGTGAGGATGACCTTGTCGATCGAGCCCAGCACGGTCGCGATGACCAGCACCGCCAGCGCGTACCAGGCGCTGGCCGGTGCTTTTCGAGCCGTTCCGGGCGCGGCGGCGCTCGCCGCATCCGGCGGCAACGCGGCCGCCAGCGGATTGATGCTCGACATCTCAGAAGGGAACGTTGACGGCCAGGCCGACGGTGCGTGAAGGCGCCAGTGCCGCCTGCACCAGGTTCGGGTTCGCCGCCAGGCCGGTGTCGATCGACAGGAAGCCGCGCTTGTTCGTCAGGTTGCGCACATAGGCCGAGAGGCTGAAGCGCTGGAAGTCGATGCCCGCCTGCAGGTCGACCAGCGTGTAGGCCGGCATCTTGATGCTCGGAATGGTCGAGCTGCCGGCGTAGCCCGCGTCGCGCTTGCCGGTGTAGCGTGCGCTGACGCCGAAGTAGGCCGGGTGCTCGGCAATGCTGAAGTTGCGCGTCACGCCCAGCGTGGTCGCGAAGCGCGGGGTCTGGGGCAGGCGGGTGCCCGCCTTGGCGTCCAGGCCCTTGGCGTCTTCGGTGAGGCGTGCGTCGATGAGCGCGGCGTTGGCTGTGAAGCGCCATTCCTTGCTGGGCTTCCAGGCGAGCGTGAGCTCACCGCCCTTGACGCGGGCGCCGCCGGCGTTGGTGACGAACACGAAGCCGCCGCTCCTGGTGGGCTGCTGCACGTCGCGCCATTCGATGTCGTAGAGCGCGGCTTCCAGCGACAGCTTGCGGTCCAGCAGGTCGGCCTTGTAGCCGAGCTCGTAGCTCCACAGCGAGTCGGACTTGTACATCGGCTGCACGATCCTGCGGTCGGTGTCGGCCTTCAGCACGTTCGGGCCGCCGGGGCGGTAGCCGCTGGCTGCACGGAAGTAGACGTTGCTGGTCTCCGACAGCGTGTACTTGGCCGCGGCGAGATAGGTGGTGGGGCTTTCCGACGAAGTGCCGGTGGCGTTGGCATCGACCGGGCCGACCAGCGTGCCGGACTGCCTGCTCGCATAGCGCTGGTTGTTGCGCGCCAGCCGCATGCCGCCGGTGAACGACAGCGCGGGCGTCGCGTTCCAGGTGACGTCGCCATAGAAGGCCTCCTCGCGGTAGCGCGAAGACTGCGTCGACGCGAGGAAGGTCTTGCTGCCCAGCCCGCCGTTGAGGTTCGCGCTGAGGGTGCCGTCGTTGGCGCCGCGTTCGCGGTTCAAGTAGATGCCGGCGAGCCACTCGATGGTGGTCCCCGAGCGCGAGGTCAGGCGGAACTCCTGGCTCACGCGGTGCTGCTCCACGGTGCTGGCCAGCGGCGCCGAGGCGGCCGACAGGCGCAGCGCGGTGAGCGCCGGCGCATAGAGGGCGGTGAGGTCGACGGAGTTGGTGATCTTCACGTCCTGCGCGGAGGTGATCGAGTTCAGGCGCGCCCAGCCGAAGTCGTACTCCACGTCCAGGCCGAACAGCTGCGTCTTGTTGGTGTAGGGCTCGCGGGACGACAGCTGGCGTGTGCGGTCGAGGCCCCACGGGCGAAGGGTGCGCCTGTCGATGTCCTCGAAGCCCAGGCCCTGGCGCTTCACGTCCTGCACGGTGCCCGTCAGGCGCACCGTGAGTTCCCTGGTGGGCGTCAGCAGCACCGAGACCCGGCCGCCGTCGGTATGGCCGCGGTCTATGTGGCGGCCCCGTGCCGGGCCGGACGCGTCATAGCTGCCGCCGAGTTGGTCGGTGAAGGCGGCGAAGCGCACGGCGGCCACGTCTTCCTTCAGCGGCACGTTGAGCACCGCACCGGTCGTGAAGCCCGGGCCGCCGCCCTGCGTCCACGAGGTGCCGAATTTCACGGAGCCCGCGAACTCCATCGTGTCGGGCTGGTTGGTCACGTACTTGAGCACGCCGCTCATGGCGCCGGCACCGTACAGCGTGCCCTGCGGGCCGCGCAGCACCTCGATGTGGTTCAGGTCGAGCATGCCCATGTCCAGCGGCGTGAAGCCGGCGAGCGCGCCGGACGAGCTCAGCCCCGTGGCCACGTCGTCCACATACACGCCGACAGTGGCAATGCCCTGCACCGGGCCGGTGGTCAGCCCGCGCATGGTCAGGATGCCGCCCACGCTGCCGCTGCTCGTCATGTTCACGCCCGGCTGCTCGGCCACGTAGTCGGCGAGGTTCTTGGCGCCGGCGCGCTCCAGCGTCTCGGCCTTCATCACGTTGACCTGCATCGGCACTTCGCGCACCGGCTCGCGGCGGCGCGTGGCCGTGACGGTGACGCTGTCGAGCGACTGGGGCTCGTCGGTGGTCGGCTTCGCCACGACGGGCGCGGCGGTGTAGATCACGATCGCGCCGTCGTCGCCGCGGCGCGTGAGCAGCGGCGTGCCTTCGAGAATGCGCGACAGCGCCTCCTGCGGTGGCAGCGCGCCCTTCACGCCGCGCGTGACCATGCCCTTCACGTCGTCGACCTTGTAGAGCAGCTGCACGCCGCCCTGCGCGATGTAGGCGTCGAGCGCCGCCTTCAGGTCGCCGGCACCCACGTCGAAGACCTGCTGCGCCTGGACCTGCGGCTGTGCCTGCGCCATCGCGGGCAGGCCTGTCATCAGTGCGCACGTGCCGCCGATGACCCAGTGGCGGATCGCCACCGGAAGGCCCGCCGGCCTGCTTGTTTTCTGCTGCTTCTTCTTCTTGGAGGGCAGGCTTGCGGCTTGCTCGATTCGGGTCATGGGTGTCGGTCTCCAGTGTGGCTTTGTTCGGTATTCACTGAGACGAATGCCCGGTCACATTCCGGTAATAAGCTAGTTTGAAATTCTTGTTTCGTTGCCGCTTTCCTGCACCGAAAGACCGAAGCCCTGCTTCAGCAGTGCCACGAAGCCGCCCATGTTGTTGGCATCGAAGCTGCCGCCGATGCGGATGCGCGCGAGCGCGGGATCGGCGATCACCAGCTTGCGCGTGTTGTAGCGGTTGAACTGCGCGGCCGCGTCGCCCAGCGAGGTCTGGTCGAACACCAGCTTGCCCTTGCGCCAGCTCAGTTCGTCGTCGATCTGCTTCGGCGCCTTCGAGATCACCAGCACGTTGTTCGCGCTGGCAACAGCCGCCTGGTTGCGCACGAGCACGGTGGGCTCGCCGCTCTTCGCGCTCTTGTCGGTGCCGCGCTCGTTGCTGGCCGATGCGATCTGCACGCGGCCTTCCTCGACCACCACGTTCACCTGTTCGCCGTCGCGCCGCACCACGAAGCGCGTGCCCAGCACGGTGATGCGGCGGTCGCCGGCGATCACCACGAAGGGGTGCGCCTTGTCGTGCGCGATGTCGAAGTAGGCCTCGCCGTCTTCGAGCCACACCTTGCGTCCGCTGGCATTCACCACAGTGCGCAGGTGGGTGGCGGTGTTCAGCGTGAGCACCGAGCCGTCGGGCAGCGAGACCGACTGGCGCGCGCCCACGGCGGTGGCGTAGTGCTCGCTGCGCCAGTCCTGCGTGTACTTCCAGCCGAGCCAGCTGCAGCCGGCGGCCGCGATCAGCATGCTGGCCGCGATGCGCTGGGTTGAAAAGCGCGGCAGCTGAAACGCGCGGTGCCCACGAGCGCCGGGGCGCGCAGGCGCGGGTGCCGGCAGCGGGATGGGAATGACCCCGGGCGTCGCCGCTGCGGCCGCGGGTGCCGCTGGCGTGCGCAGGGCGCCGAGCCGGTCGGCGCGCTGCCATACGCTGGACAGCCGCAGCCACGCGATGCGGTGCGCGACGGACTCGGCAATCCAGGCGTCGAGCTGCTGCTGGTCGGTGTCGGTCCAGCTGCCGCTGTCGCGGCGCGCCAGCCAGTCGGCGGCCGCGGATTCGATGCGTTCGGCTTCGGTCATGGTGAGAGCTTCTTTTCGTTCTGTGCCCGGCCAAAAGCCTTGGTGTCGAGCTGCACGCCGCTGGAGAGCATGGCGTCCGCCAGCGCGCGCACGCCGCGCGACACCTGCCGCTCGACCGTGTCCTCGGTGATGCCGAGCAAGATGGCGACGTCGCGCTGCGGCAGGCCGTCGATCTTGCGCAGCTCCACCACGCGGCGGCACTTGGGCGGCAGGGCGTCGAGCGCCGTCTGCAGCAGCCGCAGCTCGCCGCGGCCCGCGGCATGGCGCTCGGGCGTGAGCTCGTCGGCCGAGAAATCGAGCGCGTCGAGGTCGGCAATGATTTCGATCGACACGATCTGCGCACGCCGCGCGCGGTCGATCAACAGGTTGCGGGCCGTGGCGAAGACAAAGGGCTTCACCAGTTCGGGCACGGCTTTGGCGGCGGATTCATAGATGCGCACATAGACATCCTGGCGCAGGTCGGGTACTTCGGCTTCGTCGCGCCAGTTGCGGCGAAGGAAACGCGTGAGCGCCGCCTCCATCGGCAGCACTTCGCTGACGAACCAGTTGTCCAAGTCACTGAGAACCAAAAAAGCGCTCCTGGAAAAATGGCCGGATGGGGATACGGCGCGTCGCCGGGAATGGCGACACACACTGAGACGAACGGCCAGAAGATTTCCGGTAACGCGCGATGCGGCGCGAATTCTAGGAGCACTGAAATGGGGCGCGGCGTTACCGGAAAGCGCGCGCGCGCTCGTCTCATGGGAGTACGAGAAAAAACAGCTCGCTGGAAATACAAAGACATGAATCGAATCGGGAGGCAGAACCCCATCCTTCGCGCCGCAATGGCCAGGCGGCGCATCGCCGTCGGCCTGGGATGCGCACTGATCGGGGGCCTCGCATGGGCCAACGCGCGGGACTTCGACGTCGGCGGCGGCGAACTGCGGCCCGCGCTGGACGTCTACATCGCGCAGTCGGGCGTGCAGCTGATCTACAAGATGGAAGACGTGAAGGGCCTGTCGACGCGCGGCGTCAAGGGCAGAATCGCGCCCGACGCGGCGCTGGAACGCCTGCTGGACGGCACGCGGCTGCGCATACGGCGGGGGCAGGACGGGGCGATGGTGCTGATCGCGCCGGCGCCCACCGCGGCTGCAGCGGCCGGCGCAGCAGAAAAGAAGCAGTGACGGCGTAACTTTCGCGCGGGAGCGACCGAACTACGCTGCATGGGGCGCGGATGCGCATACATGCCGATGCCGCGTATTCAAGGGTCACCACTCCAAGGATCTGCCATGAACCACCACGGACGCCGTTTCGTTCTCAAGGCCGGCTCATCGACGCTCGGCCTGGCGCTTTTCAATGGCCTTGGCTGGAGCGCCGGCCTGGCGCATGCCGCCGAGCCCGGAAAGTTCGCGATCACCCGCACCGATGCCGAGTGGCGCAAGCTCCTCACGCCCAACCAGTACGCCGTGCTGCGCCAGGAAGGCACCGAGCGGCCCTACTCGAGCCCGCTGAACGACGAGCACCGCGAAGGCCGCTTCGCCTGCGCGGGCTGCTCGCTGGATGCGTTCTCGTCGAAGACCAAGTTCGACAGCAGGACCGGCTGGCCCAGCTTCTGGCAGCCGCTGCCCGATGCCGTCGGCCAGAAGGTCGACACCACCGCCGGCATGACGCGCACCGAGGTGCACTGCAGCCGCTGCGGCGGCCACCTGGGCCATGTGTTCGACGACGGACCCAAGCCGACCGGCCTGCGCTACTGCATGAACGGCGTGGCCATGAAGTTCAACCCGGGCGCTGCGTGATCGCTTGATCGCTCATCGCTTGCTCGCCTGAACGGCCCGCCCCATGCTTCTGTTCGCCGTCGCCTATCTCGGCGGGGTGCTGACCATCCTCAGCCCCTGCATTCTTCCGGTGCTTCCCTTCGTGTTCGCGCGCGGCGACCAGCCTTTTCTCAAGGGAGGCCTGCCGCTGCTGCTCGGCATGGCGCTCACCTTCGCCGGCGTGGCGTCGCTGGCTGCGGTGGGCGGTGGCTGGGCGGTGGAGGCCAACCAGTACGGGCGAATGGCAGCGATCGTGCTGATGGCGCTGTTCGGCGTCACGCTTCTTTTTCCGCAACTGGCGCAGCGGCTCACTCGGCCGCTGGTGAACTGGGGCGAGCGGCTGTCGGCAACGGCCGGCGGCAACGGCAGCGCGGGGCGAGGCGGACGCTCGTCCTTCGTCGCATCGGTGCTGCTGGGCGTGGCCACAGGGCTGCTGTGGGCGCCTTGCGCCGGGCCGATCCTCGGCCTGGTGCTGACCGGCGCGGCACTGGGCGGTGCGAGCGCGCAGACCTCGCTGCTCCTGCTGGCCTATGCGGCAGGCGCGGCGACTTCACTGGCGTGTGCGCTGCTGGTCGGCGGGCGCCTGTTCAGGGCCATGAAGAAATCGCTGGGCGCGGGCGAATGGATCCGCCGCGGCATCGGCGCGGCGCTGCTGTGCGGCGTGGCGGCCATCGCCCTGGGGCTGGACACCGGCGTGCTCGCACAACTGTCGGTGTCGGGCACCTCGTCGGTGGAGCAGAGGCTGATCGACAAGGTGCGCCCGAAGAAGCCCGGGTCGCCGGTCGGGACTCAGCCGGTTCCCACCAGCCACCGGCCTGACGACGGGCAAAGCGCCGCCGGCGCGCCGTTCACCAAGACCTGTTCTTCGTCGAGCAGCGAGGCAGCCGAAGGATCGACGTCGAAGGCGATCTGAAGCGCCTTGCCCACGAGCGCGTCTTCGATCGACAGCTCCCACGTCAGGAACACCAGCGTGCAATCGCGTTCGGGCGGGAAGTCGGCTGCATCGAACCCGTTGCTGCCGCCGCGCGGAATCACGGCATGCGGCTGGCCGGTGTCGAAGACCACCGCCGTGCCGAGCACCAGCGGAATCCGAACGTCCGCACAGGGAAAGTGCAGGTCGAGACCCTTGTCTTCGCTCATGAAGAGATTGCAGAAGGCCGCGCCGCCGTATTGCGCGCCGTCGTGGTGATACCGCGCGCCGCGGCAAGCCATGAGCGCAACATCGCTCGCGGCGAGCACGCCGGGCAGTCGGAGTGCCTCCGTCCAGTCCGTCGCGGCCTGCACGCATTGCCTGTAGTCCGGCCAGCGCGTGCGTGCGCGCGCCAGCGGCAACTGCTCGACGTCGCCGGGCTCCAGCGCAAGCTGCATGGAGATCTCGCGCTCCCAGTCCGCGGTCAGGCGCGCGGGAGGCATGGGCACGTCGAGCGTGCCCGTCAGCACCAGGTCGCTCACGCTGCGGCTGCGCATGGCGTCGCCGCTGCGGTAGCAGGCAGTCAGGCGGTCTCGTGCGCTGCGTGGCGACTGGGCGGGGGACATGGGGGCAGTGTAGTGACGCCGGCTACTCGCCAATCACCCGCCGCACCGTCAGCAGCGCACTGCGCAAGCTCGGCAGCCCGACGGAGCCCAGCGCCAGCCGCAGCGCATGCGGCACGTGCTTAGACGTGGCGAAGGGCTCGGCCGTCGATACCGAGATGCCTTCGCGCATCAGCGCCGCCGCGACGTGATCGGCGCGCGTTTCCTCGGGCAAGGGCAGCCACACGAAGTACGACGACGGATGGCGCACGAAGCGCATGCCCGCGAGCGTTTCGTCGACGATGGCCTGGCGCACCGCGGCGTCGTGCCGCTTTTCAGACTCGAGCCGCTCGACGGTGCCGTCTTCCAGCCATGCGCAGGCAATGGCCGTTGTCACGCCGGGCGTGCACCAGGTCGTGGCCCGGATGGCGCGTTCGATCTTCGGCACCCAGGCCTGCGGCGCCACGACGAAACCCACGCGCAGCCCGGTCGCCACGTTCTTCGACAGCCCCGAGACGTACACGGTCGATTCGGGCAGCAGCGTGGCCAGCGGTGGCGGCGGCATGTCTTGCGGATCGTCGGCCAGGAAGGCGTAGGCCGCGTCCTCGATGACGAGCAGGCCGTGCCTGCGGGCGATGCTTGCCAGCCGGCGCCGGCGGCTCGTGCTCATCACCCAGCCCAGCGGGTTGTGCAGCGTCGGCATCGCATAGATGGCACGCACGCGGCGGCGCGCGCACAGGCGCTCCAGCGCGTCGAGGTCGGGGCCTGCGCCCGATGCCGGGATGGGGGCCAGCTCCAGCCGGTGCGCCTCGGCCAGCACCTTGAAGCCGGGATAGGTGAGGGCATCGACCGCCACCACGTCGCGGGGCTGCAGCAGCGCCATGGCCGTGACCGCGAGGCCGTGCTGCGCGCCGTCGACCAGCAGCACGCGCGACGGGTCGAGCGCGTCGAGCCCGCGTGACGCGAGATGCCGCGCGACACAGGCGCGCTCGTGCATACGGCCGCCGTGCGGCGCGTAGCGCAGCATCGCGTCGAGCTCGCCGCCGGCGGCCAGCTGCCGCAGCGCGCCGCGCAGCAGTTCGGCCTGCCCGGGCAGCGAGGGGTAGTTGAAGTTCAGGTCGACCTGGCCCGCCGCCACGGCCTGCTGGTCGATGCCCTTGTCGCGGGGAATGGTCGCTTCGCGCACGAAGGTGCCGCGGCCGACCTCGCCGCTGACCAGGCCCATGGCTTCGAGTTCGGCGTAGACGCGCGACGCTGTCACCAGCGCGAGGCCGTGGCGCTCGGCCAGCCGCCGGTGCGTGGGCAGGCGGGTGCCGGGCTTCAACCGGCCCGCGCGGATCTCGGCGGCGAGTTCATCGACCAGTTGCTTGTAGCGGGCTTCGGCCATCGGTGCGATGTATGCATGACAATTTTTTGATTGTATTGATCGTCTTGCCTACGATGGACGGACCCGCTTTCCCGCACACACAAGAACGCCATGCACATCGCCATCCTCACCTTCGACGGCTTCAACGAACTCGACTCGCTCATCGCGCTGGGCGTGCTCAACCGGATCAGGAAGCCCGGCTGGCGTGTGACGCTCTGCTGCCCGACGCCGGAGGTCACGTCGATGAACGGCGTTACCGTGCGCGCGCAGTCGCTGCTCGAGGAGGCGCGCTCGGCGCAGGCGGTGGTGGTCGGCAGCGGCGTGCGCACGCGCGAGGTGGTCGAGAGCGCGGAGCTGATGGACCGCCTGGCGCTGGACCCCGGTCGCCAGCTCATCGCGGCCCAGTGCTCGGGCACCCTGATCCTTGCCAAGCTGGGCCTGCTGGGCAGCGTGCCGGCCTGTACCGACCTGACCACCAAGCCGTGGGTGCAGGCGGCCGGCGTCGAAGTGCTCAACCAGCCCTTCTTTGCCAGCGGCAATGTCGCGACGGCGGGCGGCTGCTTCGCGTCGCCCTACCTGGCCGCGTGGATCATCGCCCGCGCCGAGGGGCGGGAGGCCGCCGAGGCGGCGCTGCACTACGTGGCGCCGGTGGGCGAGAAAGAGGCCTACGTGGCCAATGCCTTCAGGTACATCGCGCCGTACCTGCCGCAAAACTGACGACGCAGGCCTTCATTTTTTCGGCACGCTGCCGATAAGCCTCTGGTCGACACACAAAGGACGGAGGAAAGCATGGTTGCAGCCATTGGAGCGACGACTCCCGCGAGCGGCGGTGGGAATGACGTGAACGCCCAGATCGCAAGGATCCAGCGGCAGATCACCGACACGCAGAAGAAGATCGCGGAAACGCAGGGCGAATTGATCGAGGCGCCCACTGACGAAGCGCGCAAGGCGATCCAGATGCAGCTCCAGTCGATGGCGGCGCAGGTCCTCATGCTGCAGCAGCAGATCAACATGCTGCGGACCTCGCAGGTCCAGAAGGAGGCGCTGGAATCGGTCTCCAACGCGGTGGACGGCGCCAGGAAGAGCGGCGGCATCCGCACCAATGCCGAAGGCGTTCCCATCGGCGGCACGGTGGACGTGCAGGCCTGAGCCCGCCGCTGCCTTCAGCTGCCGCCGCCGCCGGCCTCCCGCTCTGGCCAGCGGTGGCGCGTGCCGCCCGAGCGCCGGTCCGCCTTTTCCATGACCACGCCCTGCGCGCTCAATTCATTGCCGCGCTGCTCCAGGTGCCGCAGGCACTGGAGAAAGATTTCCAGGTGCGCGGGCGTGATGCCCTCGAGCAGTTCGGTGTTGAGCCCCGCGATGCGCGGGAACAGCTTGCCGTACAGCTGCTCGCCAGAGGCGCTCAGGCGTACGTGAACCTCGCGCCGGTCCTCGGCATCCTGCCTGCGCACCACCAGTTTCTTCTCGACGAGGCTGCGCAGCCCGCGCGAGGTACGCACCCGGTCCAGGTGCAGGTGCGCGGCCAGCGCGGACGATGTCATCTCGCCGCGCTGCGCGAGCGTGCCGATCATTCCCCACTCGCGCCGCGTGATGCCGAAGCCGCCCTCGACCATGCGGGTCGCCATGCCGCTGCTGGTGCGCATGGCGCGCGACAACCTGTAGAGCAGCAGGTCGTCCAGGGAGCGCGGCTCGCGCAACGAACCCGCGTCGGGAAAGGCTTGCATACGGATGGGTTAAGGGTGCTGGGCGTTGTGTGGTCCACCGGCCTCGAAAGCAGGTGATGGATTAGATCAACTGTTTGTTACCTGCGTATAAACCGCTCACAAATTTTCACAAACAGCGATCAGGAACGGCAGGCGATTTTCGCCACGACGGCATCGCGCATGACCGCTCACGACCACCGCTCTCAGGAAATCCCCATGGTTGCATTCTTTTCCAGGCGCAGGCTCTTGGCGTGGGGCCTCGGGCTCGCCGCCTGCATTTCCGGTGCCCAGGTCCAGGCGCAGCAGGCGCTGGACGGCCCCTTGACCCTGGTGGTCGGCTACGCGGCTGGCGGCACCACGGACCGCATCGCGCGCCTGGTTGCGGAGCGGCTGGGCGCCAAGCTCGGCGTGGCCGTGACGGTCGAGAACAAGCCGGGCGAGGGCGGACGGCTCGCGGCCAAGGAAGTGCGGCGCACGCCGGCGGGGCAGAACGTGCTGATGCTCGGCAACCCCGCCGTGATGGTGGTCGCGCCGCTGGTCATCAAGGACGTGGGCTACGACCCCGACAAGGACTTCGTGCCGGTCTCGCAGGTCAGCAGCTACGACTTCGCGCTGGCCGTGGGCCAGAAGCTGCAGCTCGACCGCGCCATGTTCCTGGTGGGCCGGCTCTGGGCGCATCCGGAAGAGGCCGTGTTCGGCGTGCCCGCGACCGGCAGCCTGCCTCACTTCTTCGGCCTGATGGTGGGCGACGCGCTGAGCGTGCAGCCGCAGATCAAGGGCTACGGCGGATCGGCGCCGTTGTCGGCCGACCTGATCGGCGGCACGCTGCCGATCGCCATCGACACGCTGGATTCGCTCTACGCGCAGCACCTGGCCGGCAAGATCCGCATCCTGGCGGTGTCGGGCAAGAAGCGCGCGAGCTTTGCGCCCGCGATCCCGACCTTCCGCGAGGCCGGCATGAAGATCGACGCCGACGGCTGGAACACCTTCTTCGCGCCCAGCACCATGTCACCGGCCAAGGTGCAGCTGGTGGCCGGCGCCATCCGCGAAGCGATGCGCGACCCGGGGCTGCAGAAGGCGGCCGAGGCGGCCTACATCACGCCGGTGGTGAGCTCGACCGCGGAAACCGCGCAGATGCTCAAGGCCTACAGGCAGCAGTGGGAGCCGGTGGTGCGCCGCTCGGGCTTCTCGCCCTGAGGGCGTGCTGTCAGTGCGAAGCGACGTAGACAGATGAGGGCAACGGGTCGGGCAGCGCGAACGCCTTGCGCATGCGCTCCGCTTCTTCGGCGGGGCCGCGTCCGAACATGCGCTTGAATTCGCGGCTGAACTGCGACGCGCTCTCGTAGCCGACTTGCGAACCGGCCACGGCTGCAGTCACCTCGCTGCGGGCCATGATCAGCCGTGCCTGATGCAGCCGCGTCGACTTGAGGTACTGCATGGGCGAAGTGGCCGTGACCGTCTTGAAGTGCGCATGGAACGACTGCGGGCTCATGCCGGCCTCGCCGGCCAGTTGACCTATGTCGAGCGCTTCCGCAAAAGAGGCGTGGATCTTCCGGATGGCTTTCGCGATCTTGCCGAACTGTCCTTGCCGCGTGAGCGCATTGCGCATCGAGGCGCCCTGCTCGCCGGTGAGCACGCGAAAGTAGATCTCGCGCACCAGCGCCGGACCGAGCACCACTGCTTCCAAAGGGACGCGCATGACTTCGAGAAAGCGCAGCACCGACTGAGCGAGCATGGCGTCCATCGGCGTGGACATCAGGCCCCGGGGTGCGGCCTGCGCCGGCAGCCCCTGTTCGTCGAGTTGGAGCATGAGTTCGGCGGCCACGCTGAAGTCGAGCCGGAAATAGATGGCCAGCAAAGGTTCTTCGGCGGTGGCGTCCGTTTCCATCGAGAACGGCACCGGCACCGACACTGCCAGGTAGTGCTGTGCGTCGTACAAATACACCTCGTCGCCGAGAAAGCCGCGCTTGCGGCCCTGGCAGACGATCACGATGCCGGGGTCATACAGCACCGGCGCGCGGCTCAAGGGGCGGTTCGAGCGCAGGAAGCGCACATCGGGCAGGGCGGTGAGGTTGTAGCCTTCCGTCGGCGCGAGGGAGCCGAGCAGTTCGACCATGCGTGCCTGCATGGCCGATGGCGGGAGCGCAGGCGCGGTCATCGTGGGTGGGGGCGGGGTGTTCGATGCGGCCAATTTGCCAGATCGGGCCGCCTCTTTCCAGCGGGCTGGAGTTTCAGGCAAGCAACTCAGCGAGACGGGCATTCCTGTTGCAGGCCCCGTTTCATAGCATGAGGCATCCATTTCTCAAGGAGCCCGCATGGCTGCATCTTCCTCCAGGACATTCCTCATCACCGGCGTCAGCTCCGGCTTTGGTGACGCCTTCGCGCGGGCTGCGCTCGCGGACGGCCACGTCGTCGTCGGCACCGTGCGAGGCGAGGCTGCGCGCGGCGCCTTCGAAGCACTCGCCCCCGGCCGCGCCCATGCCGTGATGCTCGACGTGACCGATTTCGACGCCATCGAGCCGGTTGTAGCCGCCGTCATGCAAAGGGTCGGGCCTATCGACGTACTCGTGAACAACGCTGGCTACGGCCACGAGGGCACGCTCGAGGAATCTGGCCTCGATGCGATGCGTCGCCAGTTCGACGTCAACGTCTTCGGCGCCGTAGCCATGACCAAGGCCGTCCTGCCGTCAATGCGCGAGCGCCGCAGCGGGCATATCGTCAACATCACTTCGATGGGCGGCTTCATCACGATGCTCGGCATCGCGTATTACTGCGGCAGCAAGTTCGCGCTCGAAGGTATTTCGGAAGTGCTGGCCAAGGAAGTCGCAGGCTTCGGCGTGAAGGTGACCGCGGTTGCGCCAGGCTCCTTTCGCACCGATTGGGCCGGGCGTTCGATGGTGCGCACGGAATGCACGCTGCCCGACTACGACGCGCTGTTCGAACCGATCCGCAAGGCGCGCCAGGAGAAAGACGGCAAGCAGGCGGGCGACCCCGCCAAAGCCGCGCAAGCCTTGCTGCGCATAGTGGCCGACGAGAACCCGCCAGTGCATCTGTTGCTCGGCAGGGACGCGCTCCGGTTGGTACGGGACAAGCTGGCGGTCATGTCGAGCGAGATCGATGCGTGGGAACCGCTGTCGGCCTCGACGGACCACGACTGACGGCAGGCATCGCGCTTGGCCGCACAATGGCTGCCTACGCAGCAAACATTGTCCAGCGGAGCGCGTGTGCCTATCGAGACAGTTCTCATCGACGCCGACGGCGTGATCCAGTACGCGCCGGAGGATTGGTCTCTGGCGTTCGCTCGCTGCCTGGCCTGTGGCGATCCAGCGCTCGAGCAGCAGTTCACGAAAGACATCTACGCGGCCGAGACCGCATGTCTTTCTCGACCTGACGGCTTCGACGAAGCGCTTCTCGATGTGCTGAAGTCCTGGGATCGCGTGGCGCACAAGCCGTCCATTCTCCAAGCCATGCTGTCCATCCTGCCGCACACCGATGTGCAGGAGGCAATAAGCGCTGTGAGGTCGATCGGAAAGCGGTGCTACATCGCCAGCAACCAGCAGGCCCTGCGTGCGAGGTTCATGTCGACCGAACTGGGCTATGCGTCGATGTTCGATGGAGAGTTGTACTCATGCGCGCTGGGTGCCGCGAAACCCAGCATGCTCTACTTCGAGCGAGCATTGAAGGCGGTTGGCGCCGATGCAAGCACGACGCTGTTCATCGACGACAGGCTCGAGAATGTGGAAGGAGCCCGCCGGGCCGGGCTGCACGCCTTCCTGTACGACGGGCGCAGTGGAGCCGCCGTGCTGAAGTCCAATCTGCGCAAGTTCGGTGTCTTGGCGCCACAGTGAGCGCCAGCCCTGAGACGCGTCAGCGCGTCGCGACAATGAAGAGCCGCGGAAACGGCAGCAGCACGCTGCCGTCCTTCAGCGCCGGATAGGCCTTCGCGACGGCTGCCAGGTAGCTCGCGAGAAAGCCGGCCTGCTGCGCCGCATCGAGCAGCGCAAGGTAAGGCCGCAGCGCCGAGCCCTTGAACCATTCGACCACCGCCGGCGCGCCACCCGCCAGCGGGTGGTAGTAGGTGGTGCGCCACACGTCCACGCGGCTGCAATGCGGTTGCAGCATCTCGTAGTAGTCGATGGCGCCGTGCCGTGCCGGGTGGCGCACGTCGCCGATGCGGTCGGCCCAGCGCGGGTCCTTCGCTGTTTCGCGGGCGAAGCGGTGCGCGGGTTCTTCGAGGTTGTCGGGCGTCTGGATCGCGAGGTTGCCGCCGGGCGCGAGCTGCTGCGCCAGCCGGGGGTAGAGCGTGGCGTGGTCGGGCAGCCATTGCAGCGAGGCGTTGGCCAGGATCACGTCGACCGGCTGCGCGGGCCGCCAGGTGGCGATGTCGGCCACCTTGAAGTTCACGCCGGGCATGCGCTTGCGTGCGGCCTGGATCATGTCGTCGGAGCTGTCCATGCCGCTGACCAGCGCGCCGGGAAAGCGCTGCGCCAGCACTTCGGTGGAGTTGCCGGGGCCGCAGCCCAGGTCGACGGCGCTGCGCACTTCGCGCTGCGGCAGGGCGGCCACGAGGTCGCGCACGGGGCGGGTGCGTTCTTCTTCGAAGGCTGAATATTGCTTGGCTGACCAGGTCATCGCGGTTCCTTTGATGTTCTGGCGGCGAGTTTGCCGAGCAGGGAGCGCTACGTAAAATGAATTTATTCTGGCCATTGATTCATAAATCTGATGAAGATCGACATCCTCGGCATCCAGGCTTTCGTGGCCATTGCCGACGAAGGCAGCTTCCAGGCAGCGGCCGGCGCGCTCAACGTCACGCAGACCGCCATCACGCAGCGGCTGCGCAAGCTCGAGGAATTCCTGGGCGTGGCGCTGGTGGAGCGCACCACGCGCTCGGTGGCGCTCACCACCATCGGCCGCGACTTCGTTCCGCGCGCGCGGCGTCTGCTGGTGGAACTGGCCGATTCGCTGCTCGAGATCCGCGAGACCGGTAAGGCGGAGCGCGGCGACGTGTCGATCGCCTGCGTGCCCACCGCGGGCGTGCAGTTCCTGCCGCGCATCATGCAGGCCTATTCGGCCAGGCATCCGCACAACCGCATCAAAATACTGGACCACTCGTCATCGGCGGTGGCGAATGCGGTGCTGCACCGCGAGGTCGAGTTCGGCATCGGCATGGCGGGTGCGCATGCGCCCGAGCTGCAGAGCGTGCCGCTGATCGATGACGAATACGTGCTCATCTGCCACGAGGCGCATCCGCTGGCGCAGCGCAAGCGCATCGCATGGCGCCAGCTGGAGCCGCATCCGCTGATCTTCGCGGGCCATGCGAGCGAGAACCGGCCCCTGCTCGACCTGGCGCTGGGCGCGGCCGCCGCCAACCTGAAGCCCTTCTACGAAGTGCAGCGCAGCTCGACGGCAGTGGGGCTGGTCGCCGAGCGCGTGGCGGCCGCCGTGGTGCCGCGGCTTGCGCTGCAGAAAGGCGCCTACCCCACGCTGCGCATCGTCGAACTCACGGAGCCCAAGGTGTCGCGCACGCTGGTGCTGATGACGCGCAAGACGGCGCGGCTCTCGCCGGCCGCGCAGGCGCTGTACGACCTGATCGAGGCGCAGGCCTCGGTGGCGACCGCTCCACGCCGGCGCTGACGGCACGGTTGCTCAGGCCGCCTGTTTCGTCCCCAGCCTGCTGCCGCCCCGGCGCCCCGCCAGCCGCTTCACCAGCAGGTAGAACAGCGGCACGAAGAAGATGCCCAGCGCGGTGGCCGTCAGCACGCCGCCGAACACGCCGGTGCCGATGGCCACCTGGCTCGCGGAGCCCGCGCCCGTGGCCAACGCCAGCGGCACCACGCCGGCCAGGAAGGCCAGCGAGGTCATCAGGATCGGCCGCAGCCGCAGGCGCGCGCCCTCGGCCACCGCGTCGAGCAGCGGCACGCCGCGGCGCAGCGCCGCTTCCGCGAACTCGATGATCAGGATCGCGTTCTTGGCCGACAGCCCGATGGTCGCGAGCAGGCCGACCTGGAAGTAGATGTCGTTCGACAGCCCGCGCAGCGACGCGGCAATCACCGCGCCCAGCACTCCCAGCGGAATCACCAGCATCACCGAGAACGGCACCGACCAGCTTTCGTACAGCGCGGCCAGGCACAGGAACACCACGAGGATCGACACCGCGAACAGCAGCGGCGCCTGTCCACCCGACAGGCGCTCCTGGTAGGAGAGCCCGCTCCATGCGTGGCCGGTGCCCGCCTGCTTCCTGGCGATGGCCTCGACCGCCGACATGGCCGTGCCGGAGCTTGTGCCCTGCGCGGCCGCGCCCTGGATCTGCACTGCGGGCAGGCCGTTGTAGCGCTCCAGCTGCGACGCGCCCTGCGACCAGCGCGTGGTGGCGAAGGCCGAGAACGGCGTCATCGCGCCGGTGCTGCCGCGCACGAACCACTGGCCCATGTCCTCGGGTGCCGAGCGGTAGGGCGCGTCGGCCTGCACGTACACGCGCTTCACGCGGCCTCGGTCGATGAAATCGTTGACGTAGCTGCCGCCCCAGGCAATGCCCAGCGTGGTGTTCACGTCGTCCAGCGACAGCCGCAGCGCCGACGCCTTGACCTGGTCGATGTCGACCTGCAGCTGCGGCGTGTTGGCGATGCTGTTGGCGCGCACCGACTGCAGGCGCCTGTCCTTGTTGGCGTCGCGCACCAGCGCCTCGCGCTTGTGCACCAGCTTGTCGGGGCCCATGCCGGAGGTGTCCTGCAGCCAGAACTCGAAGCCGTTGGACTGGCCCAGGCCTTCGATGGGCGGCGGCACCATGCCGTAGACCTCGGCGTCGCGCTGCTGCTTCGAGAGCGCGGCGCTCGCGCGCTCGACGATGGCGTGCGCACGCTTTTCCGGGTCCTTGCGCTGCGACCAGTCCTTGAGCGAGACGAAGGCCATGCCCGTGTGCTGCCCCGAGCCGGCATAGCTCCAGCCCGCCAGCGTGAAGATGGTGTCGGTGGTGTCCTTCTCGGTTTCCAGGAAGTGCTTCTCGACCGCCCTGTTCACGGCGTCGGTTCGGCTCTGCGTGGCGCCGGCCGGCAGCGAGACCTGCACCATCACGCTGCCCTGGTCTTCCTCCGGCAGGAAACCGCCGGGCAGGCCCAGGTAGAGCAGGCCCATGCCCGCCACGATGGCGGCATACACGGCGGTGAAGCGCAGCGGCTTGCGCAGCATGCGGCCCAGCAGGCCCACATAGCGGCCCTGCGCGGCGTCGAAGCGCCGGTTGAACGCACCGAGGAAACCGCGCGTGCGCGGCGGCACGCCCGGCTTCAGGAAGCGCGCGCACAGCGCCGGGATCAGCACGATGGCCACCACCACCGACAGCGCCATCGACGCGATGATCGTCACCGAGAACTGCCGGTAGATCACGCCCACCGAGCCGCCGAAGAAGGTCATCGGCAGGAACACCGCCGACACCACCACCGCAATGCCCACCAGTGCGCCGGTGATCTCCTTCATCGACTTGATGGTGGCGGCCTTTGCGTCGAGCCCTTCCTCGTGCATGACGCGCTCGACGT